>Ga0214919_10007631_pt1 | contig 14528 bp, 11 predicted proteins | sample LL1503_MetaG_FD_177994 | JGI IMG/M metagenome (GOLD analysis project Ga0214919, IMG submission 177994) | Freshwater microbial communities from Lake Lanier, Atlanta, Georgia, United States - LL-1503 | ecosystem: Environmental > Aquatic > Freshwater > Lake | place: USA: Georgia | collected...
TGGGTCGCCCCGGCATTCTCTTGGTGAAGCGGGTGATTCGCCGCGAGGGCGCGGGTTGGTGGATCGAAGGGGATGGCGAGAGTCGTGGGAACGATTCCCGTGCCTTTGGACCCATCTCGCCGGGTGAGGTGCTGGGGACGGTGCTCTTTCGATATCAACGCAGCAAGCGCTCGAGAACGTAGGATCACCACATGTACTTCACTGATCGCGGAATCGAAGAACTCGTTAAACGTCGTGGCGAAGAGGAAGTCTCCCTTGAGTGGGTGGCTCTACGCCTCCAAGAATTTACCGATCAATATCCAGAGCACGAAAGCGCGGTTGATCGCTTTGCCACTTGGCTTGCACGACTCGACGATGAGGATGACGAATGAGAGCAATCTATGCTGCCCGCGCTTCGATGGAAGATCCAATATCAGCTCTTGAAATAGGCGAATTAGCGGAACCTGCAATACCTGAAGGTTGGGTGCGAGTGCGCATCAAGAGTGCGAGTTTAAATCACCATGATCTTTGGTCGCTTAAAGGTGTGGGATTGCCGAGTGATCGTCTGCCTATGATCCTTGGCTGTGACGGCGCGGGGGTAACGGAGGATGGAAAGGAAGTTCTGCTCCACTCCGTCATTAGCGATCCGAACTGGACTGGTAGCGAAACGCTTGATCCAAAACGCTCTCTACTTTCAGAGAAGTTTCCAGGAACGCTCTCTGAGTATGTGCACGTGCCGGCGGGAAATCTGCTACCGAAACCTGGGTATCTCTCGTGGGACGAAGCGGGTTCACTTTCTACCGCTTGGCTTACTGCATTCAGCATGTTGAAGAAGGCAGCTCTGCTTCCAGGAGAGAAAGTATTGATTCAGGGTGCGGGCGGCGGGTTATCGACTGCACTCATTCTGCTTGCGAAAGCCCAAGATCTCATGGTCTGGGTAACTTCTCGTAGCGCAGAGAAGAGAGCGCGGGCAACCTCACTCGGTGCTGACTCGGTCTTTGAAAGCGGGGAACGCTTGCCAGATCGTGTTGATGCTGTCATGGAGAGCGTCGGTCAAGCGACGTGGCAACATAGCGTTCGCGCGCTCCGACCTGGTGGAACCATCGTGATTTCGGGAGCTACGAGCGGTGATGCGCCGCCGGCAGAGTTGACGCGTATCTTCTTCCTCCAATTGCGTGTGCTCGGTTCTACGATGGGCTCAATTGCCGAGTTTCGCGAAATGCTTGAGCTGATGGAATCAAAGAAGATTGCACCGGTTATTGACTCTACTTATGACTTTGTCGATGCTCGCAAAGCGTTTGCTCGCATGAATGATGGTGAACTCTTCGGCAAAGTGGTGCTTCGGTTTAGTTGATCATCATTGTGCAAGTGCGCTTTGTAGCGAAGTGATCCAACCATCGGTGGTGTAGGTCGCTCCGCCTACGCCTTGTATCGCTGCAGATTGTGCCGCCAACGTTTGTTGCACGAGATAAGGTACGGCTTGCTTATTTATCCACGAGGAGCGTCCACCTTGCGGAGTTTGCAACGCCTTGATAGCCGTGATCTTCTTGCCGTTGAGAGTAATTTGCACTTGCACCGGACCGAATTGAGTTTGGACAACCGAACCTTTTACGGTTCGCGTGACCACTTTCTTTGCAGTAGCTGAGGTCGCAGCTGAGGTCGCAGCTGTTGCGGTTTTACTCGCACTGCTACTCACGGTGGTAGCACTCTGGGTCAGCGCGGGTGTTTTGGCCTGTGTCGCGGGTGCGTAGGAGAGCACACCTACGGTGCCGGCGATAGTTCCGGTGAGAATGAGGAGTGGTTTTTTATTCATGCCGTGAGGTTTGCAGGTGAAGATGAGTGAGCGGGGTGTGACTCCTGGGAGCGGTTGTGAGTTACTTTCTGATGCGGGCAGCTGCTGGTGGAATCTCGCGCTGCGCTCGCAAGTAGCCACTCTCTGGAGCATCGGGAGCCAATTTCTTGGCGTCCAGTGGAATTGTGGGGTCGCAGTTCACGAATACGTAGTCATCGGCTCCTAACCGAGTCACGCATTCGATAAGTAGTGGACGAAGGTGATCGTGCTTCGTGGTGTCACCGAAACTGAAGATGCCACCGCTGGCCACTATAAAAGTGATGGGAATACCTCTTAAGGCAGGAATTTCTCTGTAGTAAGTCTTCGAATTAATAATGCGATCAAACCATGCTTTAAGTGAGCTTGGTGGACCCCAGTTATTCATCGGTGTTGATATCACGATGGCGCTGGCATTGAGAACTTCTTCGGAAAGTTCATTACCTAACGCGAACGCAGCGCTCTGTTCAGGAGTCTGGTCGGCAACCCGCGTTTGTCCGGCGACCATTTCAGCAAGCGAAAGATGGGGGATTGGGAAAGTGTGACGGTCCCGCACTTCGACACCTGGGTGTACCGCTAAGAATTGCTCGGTGAATTCATCTCGAAGCTTGAGTGACCACGACTTCTCGCCTCGCAAAGAGACCGAAACGCGGAGCAGGTAACTCATGAGGCGAAGGCGGCCTGGACCAATGCAACCTGTTCGTCGTCGTGATGGTGATGATTGCCAGTGGCCGGGCTCGCAGAAGCGGATCGCGAAATAAGCGTGATCACCTTGCCGATGCGTGAGGGCAGGTTGAGCCCGTAGAACGGCCAGGCTCCTTGGTTTGCTGGCTCGTCTTGCACCCAGCGAACTTCAGCGTTGGGGTGCGCCGCAAGCGCTGCTTGGATTTCTGCTTCAGGCATGGGGTACAGCTGCTCAATGCGCACGATGGCGGTTGAGGTGTCGTTTCGCTTGGTCCGTTCGGCGATGAGGTCGTAATAGACCTTGCCGCTACAAAGGATGACGCGCGCCGCATGAGAAATCGACGAGTCGGCAATCACCGGTTGGAAATGTCCAGTAGTGAATTCCGAAAGCGCTGAAGATGCAGCCTTGAGACGGAGCATCGATTTCGGCGTGAAGACCACCATGGGGCGCTTGGCTGGATTCATTGCGTGCCAGCGGAGTAGGTGGAAGTAAGACGAGGGTGAAGAAGGTTGGGCGATCGTCATGTTCTCTTCAGCACAGAGGGCTAAGAAACGCTCAATACGGGCGGATGAGTGATCTGGTCCCTGCCCTTCATAACCATGAGGCAAGAGCATGACGAGTGAAGATCGCTGTCCCCATTTTTGGAACGAGGAAGAGACGAATTCATCGATAATTGTTTGGGCACCATCGGCAAAGTCACCGAACTGTGCTTCCCACAGAACGAGAGCATCGCTCTGCTCAACGCTATAGCCATATTCAAAACCGAGGGCAGCATATTCACTGAGCAGAGAGTCGTAGACGAAGAACTTACTTTGCTTCTCCATGCCAGCTAGCGGAGTCCACTCGTTACCATTGTGCTTGTCGATCACAACACAGTGGCGTTGACCGAAGGTGCCTCTTCTTGAATCTTGGCCAGCTAGACGAATGTTGCGCCCGGAGTCGAGAAGGGATCCGAAGGCAAGTGCCTCACCTACAGCCCAATCGATCGTGCCGTCATCAAGGGAGGTAAGACGGCGTTGAATTTGCGGAAGCAACTTCGGGTGGACATTAAAACCTTCAGGAACCGAAACGAGTGCCCGACCAATCTCGCGGGCAAGTTGCTCTGAGATAGAAGTTTGAATTTGCGAAGGGTGTGGAACTACTGGCTCGGGAGGTAATTCCTTCTCTGGAGCGTGATCCTCATGCGGGTCAGCAAAGACCGTTTCGAGCAATTGTTGGTAATCACGTAGCGCGCTCTCGGCCTCCTCGAGAGTGATGTCGCCACGGCCAACGAGCGCCTCGGCGTAAAGCTTTCGCGTGCTTCGCTTTGCGTCGATGATTGCGTACATCAGTGGTTGGGTGAAGCTTGGTTCATCTGCTTCGTTGTGGCCGCGACGTCGGTAGCAGACCATGTCGATCACCACGTCTTTACGGAACTTTTGGCGATACTCAAAGGCGAGGTGAGCTACGCGGACGCAAGCCTCTGGATCATCACCATTCACGTGGAAGATTGGTGCTTGCACCATCCGTGCAACATCGGTGCAGTAAACCGACGATCGTGACGAGGCAGGTGCGGTAGTGAAGCCCACTTGATTATTGATGATGACGTGGATGGTTCCGCCAGTTCGGTAACCACGAAGTTGAGAAAGATTGAGGGTCTCCGCCACCACGCCTTGGCCAGCGAATGCGGCGTCACCGTGCACCAGAATGGGAAGTACGGTGAAACCGTCTTCTCCCTTATTGAGGCGATCTTGCTTGGCTCGCACGACGCCTTCGACTACTGGGTTAACTGCCTCGAGGTGTGATGGGTTAGCTGCGAGATATACCCCTGTTGTCTCGCCCGCATCTGAGGTAAAAGTGCCGCGTGTGCCTAAGTGGTACTTCACATCTCCGGAACCTTGGACTGAGACGGGATCGTAATTGCCTTCGAACTCGCGGAAAATTTGTCCATAAGACTTACCCGCAATGTTTGCCAAGACGTTGAGGCGTCCTCGGTGCGGCATACCAATGCACACTTCTTCGATGTCGGCGTTGGCTGCACTGGAAAGGATGGCGTCAAGGAGCGGAATGACGCTCTCCCCACCTTCAAGTGAGAAGCGCTTTTGCCCGACGTACTTAGTTTGCAAGAAAGTTTCAAAGACTTCAGCAGCATTGAGTTTGCGCAAAATACGCAACTGCTCCTCACGAGGAGTTTTCGTTAGCCCGACTTCAATTCGGTTTTGAATCCATTTGCGTTCGGCTGGATCTTGTATGTGCATGTACTCGATGCCGACTGTGCGACAGTAGGAGTCACGCAGAAGGCCAAGGATGTGGCGCAACTTCATGTAGGGCAAGCTGCCGAATCCGCCTGTAGCGACTTCTCGGTCGAGATCCCAGAGAGTGAGACCGTGCGACGCCACATCGAGGTCAGGGTGTGAACGTTGCTTAAATTCAAGCGGATCCGTGTCAGCCATGAGATGGCCACGCACGCGGTACGAGTGGATGAGCTCTTGAACTCGAGCAGTCTTATCGATGACATCGCCCTTGAGGCTTCGCTTGTCGGTCATCCAACGAACAGGCTCGTAGGGGATACGAAGTGATTGGAAAATTTCATCGAAGAAGTCGTCGCTGAGTAAAGCATCGTGCATGCGACGGAGGAAATCTCCGGATTGTGCACCTTGAATAATGCGATGGTCGTATGTGCTCGTCAACGTGAAAGTCTTGCTAATTCCCATATCTGCAAGTGCTTCTTCACTGGCGCCTTGGAACTCCGCCGGGTATTCAAGAGCGCCCACGCCAATGATTGCTCCTTGCCCAGCCATGAGGCGTGGGACCGAGTGCACTGTTCCGATAGTGCCCGGATTTGTGAGTGAAATTGTGGTGTCGGCGTAATCTTCGACAGTGAGTTTTCCTTGGCGAGCCTTGCGTACGACATCTTCATAAGCGCTCCAGAATTGCGCAAAGTCGAGTGACTCACAGCCTTTGATGTTGGGCACGAGGAGTTGTCGAGTGCCATCTGGCTTTGCAAGGTCGATGGCAATACCAAGGTTGATGTGATCGGGATGTCCGAGCGCTGGCTTACCGTCGACGAGTGCGTAGAACGAATTCATCTCGGGCATCTGCTTGAGTGCGCGCAGCATGGCGAAAGCAATGATGTGCGTGAAAGAGACTTTGCCGCCGCGACTGCGAGCTAAGTGGTTATTTATCACGACGCGGTTATCGATCAGAAGTTTGGCGGGGATGGCGCGCACACTGGTTGCTACGGGAACCGTAAGCGAACCTTCCATGTTGGTAACTACGCGGGCAGCAACACCCCGAAGAGTTTCGGTGGTTGCTGTAGTGGGAAACTCGGGTGCGGGAATGGTTGCTGCGGGAGCAACCTCCGGTGATGGGGCACTGCTGGGAGTTGAAGGCGCAACTGGGGGCGCAACTTGGGGAGCAACCAGAGTGGGAGGGGCGACTCGACCTGAAACCGGGTTGCTGCTGGGAAATTGTGGCGATACGGGAGCGCTAGCGGTCTTAGCAGCGGTCGGCAGTGTGCGGGTGGAAGCGCTTCCGGGGGTGAAGTCTGCAAAAAAATCCCACCACGCCTTATCCACTGAGTTGGGATCTTGGCGGTAGCGCTCGTACATCTCTTCTACTAGCCACTCATTTGGGCCAAATTGCGCGAGCGGGTGCTGTGGTTCTGTAGTCACGATCTCTCCCCTGGGCACGCCAACTAAATATCTTGACGTCGATAGATTAGTGGCGCGAGACCCCTGTTTGCGAACTGAAAGGGCGGGCCTGGCGCCTCCATTCCAGCGTCAATTTCCCAGCTCGATACCTGCGCTCGCTCTCTGCCCCACCCTGCCTAGCGTGCCCCCGGCAGGATTCGAACCTGCGCCCCCGCCTCCGGAGGGCGGTGCTCTATCCCCTGAGCTACGGGGGCATCTGGGAGCGAGGGTATCAGCCACCTCGGTAGCCTTAGGGCATGAATCCGGCTGCGCTCGAGGCGCTGATCCTTCAGGTGCTTCGGGAAAGCCCTGAAATTTCGCCTCCGGAACACCTCCCCGAGACGATCTCGGTAGAGCGCCCCAAGAATCGCGAGCATGGCGATTACGCCACCAATATCGCGCTTACTCTTACCAAAGCGGTGGGCAAACCCCCGCGAGAAATTGCCGAAGCGCTCGCCCGCAAACTTGTAGACCATGCCGATATTGCTGCGGCGGATGTAGCTGGCCCTGGTTTTCTTAACATTACTTTTTCGGCTGCTTCGCAAGGCGAGCTTGCTCGCACCATTTTGAATGCTGGAAAAATTTATGGTCACGGCACTTCACTCGCCGGTGTTCATGTCAACTTAGAATTTATTAGTGCCAACCCCACTGGTCCGTTGCATCTTGGTCATACACGCTGGGCCGCAGTAGGGGATGCACTTGGTCGAGTGCTCGCAGCCGCGGGTGCAGATGTAAAACGTGAGTTCTACATTAATGATCGCGGAGTGCAGATGGATCGCTTCGGCGCTTCTCTAATGGCGGCTGCGCATAGTGAGCCAACTCCAGAAGATGGATATCACGGTGCATACATTCAAGAATTAGCCATTGACATTCTTACGAAGCAGCCAGAAATTATGGGTCTGCCTCAAACCGATCAACTAGTGGCATTTCGCGAGGCGGGGTATGCGCTGCAACTTGCTCAACAGCAAGAGGTGCTCGATACCTTTGATACTCACTTCGACGTGTGGTTCTCTGAGCGTGGCTTGCACTCGTCTGACGCAGTAGCACGTGCCTTTTCTAAGCTCCGCGAGCAAGGGCATGTCTTTGAATCCGATGGTGCTGTCTGGTTGCGCACCACTGATTTTGGAGACGACAAAGACCGGGTATTAGTAAAAGCAGATGGTGAACTTACCTACTTTGCTTCAGATACTGCTTACTACGTCGATAAGCGTTCCCGCGGATTCGATATTTGTATCTACATGCTTGGCGCCGATCATCATGGGTATGTGGGACGTCTTAAAGCAATTGCCGCGTGTGCTGGAGATAATCCCGAGTACAACATTCAAGTATTGATCGGCCAAATGGTAAAGATCGTCGAAGGTGGCCAAGAGGTCAAACTCTCAAAGCGTGCCGGAACCATCATCACTCTTGAGGACATCGTTGAGATGGTTGGCGTCGATGCAACTCGGTACACGTTGATTCGTTACCCCACTGATACTCCGATGACGATGGATGTAGACATTCTTAAGAGCCGTACTAATGAGAATCCGGTCTACTACGTGCAGTATGCGCACGCCCGAATCAGCGGGGTGCTTCGCAATGCTGCGGAGGTCGGTATACCCATGGATATTGCTGCTTTTGATCCTGCAGTGCTCACCCATGAACGCGAAAACGACCTCCTGGGCGTACTCGGTGAATTTCCACGGGTAGTGCAATTCGCTGCGGAATTACGGGAGCCTCATCGAGTGGCGCGTTATCTAGAAGAACTTGCCGGTACTTATCACCGTTTCTACGATGCCTGCCGCGTGTTGCCGCTCGGGGACGAAGAAATTGGTTCGATACATAAATCCCGAGTGGTGCTTTCAGCGGCTGCTCAGCAAGTTTTTGCTAATGGGCTTTCAATGCTAGGTGTCTCGGCACCGGAGCGGATGTGATGAGTATGTGGTCAAAGAACACCTCCTGGAACTCTGATGGAGAACTTTCGATTGCTGGAATCTCAGCTACTGCCCTGGCAGCACAATTTGGTACGCCACTCTTCGTACTTGACGAAGATGATTTTCGTACAAATGCACGGCGATTCAAAGATGCTTTCGAAGGTGCCTTCGGGGTAGGAAAAGTTTCCGTCTACTATGCAGGAAAAGCCTTTCTCTCGGCGAGCGTGGTTCAGTGGTTAGAAGCTGACGGAATCAATCTCGATGTCTGCACGGGCGGCGAATTGGCAGTTGCGCAGCTTGCCAAGTTCCCAGCGGCGCGCATTGAATTTCATGGAAATAACAAGAGTGTTGCTGAGATTGAACAAGCTTTGGATTACGGGGTTGAGTGCATTGCTGTCGATTCCTTCTTCGAAATCGATCGAATCGAAAAGGCAGCAGCTGCTCGCGGAATCGTTCAGAAAGTAATCATTCGCACTACGCCTGGAATCGAAGCTCACACGCATGAATTCATCGCAACCGCCCATGAAGACGTGAAGTTTGGTTTTAGCATTGCCTCGGGTGCAGCACTTGAAGCCGCTCGCCGAGTAAGAGGCGCAACTCATTTAGACCTACAAGGTCTCCATGCTCATATCGGTTCGCAAATCTTTGATACAGATGGCTACGAATTGGCAGCGAAACGAATCATTGCACTGCTTGCCACGATCCGCGATGAGAGCGATGCAGAGCTGCCGCTGCTCGATTTGGGAGGCGGGTTTGGTATCGCATACCTAGTGGAGGAATCTCCCCTCGACCCCGTGGATGTTGCCAAGAAAATGCACTCAGTTATTGCATCAGCATGTGAAGTGCACGGTCTCAAGGTGCCGCATATTTCTATTGAGCCAGGCCGAGCAATCGTGGGCCCGTCGATGGCGACTCTCTACGAAGTGGGAACGACAAAGTCCATCGTTCTCGACGATGGGGGATCACGCGCGTATATAGCGGTCGATGGTGGGATGAGTGACAACATCCGTCCGGCACTTTACAACGCCGAGTACACAGTCGCCTTAGCAAATAGAAAGTCCACGGCCGCCGTGCAACCTTCTCGGGTAGTTGGCAAACATTGTGAAAGCGGCGACATCATCATCAAGAATGTCGACTTACCGAGCGATATTGTGCCGGGCGATCTCTTAGTGACCCCTGTTACTGGGGCATATGGGCGCAGCATGGCGAGTAATTACAACCATATTTCCAGGCCACCAGTGGTCGCCGTGGCACTTGGAAAAGCCCGGATAATTGTGCGCCGCGAAACACACGAGGATCTCCTTCGCCTCGAGAATATGGAAGGCTAGGCATATGCCTTCCTCGAATCTCACTATGAACGTGGGTCTGCTCGGCGGCGGCGTAGTCGGCGGCAGCGTTTACCGCCTTGCCAACACGCAGGCAGCAGATCTCGCGGCGCGCGCTGGCGTGAAGTTAGCGGTCACTCGCGTAGCGGTGCGCTCCCTCGACAAGGCGCGAGATATTCCTGCCGAAGTATTAACCACAGACGCACAGAGCATTGTCGACGACCCTTCGATCGATATCGTCATCGAGTTAATGGGTGGCATTGAGCCTGCGCGATCCCTCATTTTAAGTGCGCTTAAATCAGGCAAGTCAGTCATCACTGCGAATAAGGCACTTCTTGCCGAAGATGGACCCACACTTTTCAAAGTTGCTCGTGACCATGGTGTCGATATTTATTACGAAGCATCGGTTGCGGGCGCGATTCCGCTACTTCGGCCTATCCGTGAGTCGCTTGCAGGCGATCAAATCACTCGGGTCATGGGAATCGTGAACGGCACAACGAATTTCATTCTCACCAAGATGGACGAAGAGGGATCTTCGTTTGATCAGGTATTGGCAGAAGCGCAAACCTTGGGATATGCCGAGGCAGATCCCACTGCCGATATCGAAGCCTTCGACGCAGCAGCCAAAGCAGCGATTCTGGCGAGTTTGGCATTTCACTCACGCGTAACGGTCGATGATGTTTCGCGCGAAGGCATTACTCACATCAGTGCCGCAGATATTGCATCAGCACACGCGATGAACCACGTCATCAAACTTCTAGCAATCGCAGAGCTACTTCCTGATAACCGACTCGCCGTCCGTGTGCACCCCACTTTGATCCCGCGTTCACACCCGCTTGCTGCGGTTCGAGATGCGTTCAATGCGGTCTTCGTCGAAGCTAGCGCCGCCGGCGAAGTCATGTTCTACGGTCGTGGTGCGGGTGGTTTGCCTACGGCAAGTGCTGTGCTTGGCGATCTAGTTGCGGTAGTCCGTAATCGCGCTGCGAAGACCACTGGCTCACAAGAGAGTGCATACGCCGAACGTTCAGTAGCTCCTTTGAGCGATACATCAACTCGTTATCACGTACGACTTGAAGTCTCTGATCGTCCGGGCGTACTTGCGGCCGTAGCTCAAATATTTGCTAAGCACTCTGTTTCTATTCAAATAGTTCGACAGGGTGGGCGCGGCGATGATGCCGAACTAGTCATCGTGAGCCACTTGGCGAGTGAAGCCAATCTCGCAGCGACCGTAGATGAATTGCGCAGTATGGAAGTTGTTCGTGACGTAGCAAGTGTCCTTCGTGTGATTGGTGGAACGGCATGACGCATCAATGGCGCGGTGTAATCGAGGAGTATCGAGAGTGGTTACCTGTTTCGGATAAGACTCCCGTGGTTTCACTTCTCGAAGGTGGCACACCGCTGGTCTATGCATGCGTGCTCTCCGAGATGCTCGGAAATCAAGTGTGGCTCAAAGTAGAAGGAAGCAACCCCACGGGCTCCTTCAAGGATCGTGGAATGACGATGGCTATCAGCAAAGCTGCTGAAGAAGGTGCGAAGGCTGTCGTCTGCGCTTCGACGGGAAACACGAGCGCGAGCGCAGCCGCCTATGCAACTAAGGCGGGTATGACTTCTGCGGTTCTTGTGCCGCAAGGCAAAATAGCGATGGGCAAATTGGCGCAAGCCGTTGCGCATGGTGCGCGAATTCTTCAAGTCGATGGCAATTTTGATCAGTGTCTAGATTTAGCACGCGACTTAGCTGCGAACTATCCCATCGCGCTCGTGAACTCCGTTAACCCTTACCGCCTTCAAGGACAGAAGACGGGCGCCTTTGAAATTATTGACGCGTTAGGTTTTGCTCCTGACATTCATGCTTTGCCAGTAGGAAATGCCGGAAATATATCTGCCTATTGGATGGGCTTTAGGGAGTATGCGGTTGCCGGCAAGGCAAACTCCACTCCAGCTATGTGGGGCTTCCAGGCAGCAGGCGCAGCGCCCTTGGTACGCGGTCACGTTGTCGAAAATCCCGAGACCATCGCGACTGCTATTCGCATTGGCAATCCGGCCTCTTGGGATTTGGCAGTCGACGCCATCAAGACTTCTGGTGGCCTCATAGATATGGTCTCCGACGAAGAGATTTTGAGCGCCTATCGGCTCCTCTCTTCACGAGAAGGAATCTTTGTTGAACCAGCGAGTGCGGCAGGCGTAGCTGGATTGATAAAGAAAAAGAGCGCTGGTGAGTTGCCTACGAACAAGCGAATTGTTATTACGGTCACTGGCCATGGATTGAAGGATGTGCACTGGGCGCTCGAAGGAAACTCGGCGGCGACACCAGTAGTCATTCCGGTAGACGTCACCGCAGCCGCTAAAGAATTGAGCCTCGCATGAGCGCTAAGCCTGCCTTTAAAGCAAAGCCAGTAACCATCTCAATCCCAGCAACGAGTGCAAATCTAGGACCAGGATTTGATGCACTTGGTCTTGCTCTAGATGTTCGCGATGTGATTGCGGCTCAAGTCCTCGATGAAAAAGGTTTAGATGTTGAAGTTGCCGGCGAAGGTGCAGAAGATTTGCGCAAGGACGCTAAGCACCTTGTAGTGAAGTCGATGTACGAAGCGTTCGATGCGATGGGCGGTCGCCCACGTGGTCTAGCCATTCGCTGCGCAAATGCGATTCCTCACTCTCGCGGTCTGGGCTCCTCTGCGGCAGCTATCGTCGGCGGTATGGCGCTTGCCCGCGCACTCGTGCTCAGCGGAAATGATCGGTTGCCCGATTCCGAACTCCTTAACTTAGCCACCAAGCAAGAAGGCCATCCAGATAATGTGGCGGCCGCGCTCTTCGGCGGCGCCACCATCGCGTGGATGGATGGAGATGTCGCGAAGAGCACGCGTCTGACACCTCACGCATCAATCTCGGCAGTCGCTTTCATCCCGCAGAGCGCGCTCTCTACCTCAAAAGCTCGACGGCTTCTTCCGGAATCTATTCCGCACCGCGATGCGGTCATCTCAGCGGGTCGAGCCGCACTCCTCGTTGAGGCGCTCACTCATCATCCAGAATTTCTCTTTGATGCGACTCAAGACCTTTTGCACCAGGAGTATCGGCGTGAAGCGATGCCACGCTCGCTAGCGCTGATGAAGAAATTACGAGATGCCGGACATGCAGCTTTCATTTCTGGGGCTGGCCCCACGGTCCTGCTCCTCACCACCGACCCTGGCGCCGATTGGGCGCCCTTTGGCGGCACCACTTTTGAGAGCCGTGATATGGCTATTTCGACCGCCGGACCGCAGGTTTTTGACAACTGAACCAGCAGATTTGACCAGCAGAGCCAGAGTGCTACGCTCTCCCTGTCTGGCTCTATTAGCCACATTCTGAGTTTTCTCTCTTCACCACAGCAAACTCAAACCAATCTATAGAAAATGAATGAGGACCCGTGAGCGATTCCACTCGCGCAAAGAAGAAGGGCGACACTCTCGCCACCATGCTGCTCCCCGAACTCCAAGCCGTAGCGGCCAGGCTTGAGATTGATGGCGCACCGAAGCTCCGTAAGGGAGACCTGGTAGCTGCCATTGAGGCAAAGCAAGCCGAGAATCGAGCAGCAGCGGCGAAGCCGCCTAAGGCAGAGAAGTCAGCACGTAAAGAGGGAGCAAGAGCCGAGAACTCCGATTCCGAAGGTTCAAATAATAATTCTGATCATGCAGGAAATTCTGATCGCGATGATCGCGGTGGAAATCGAAACTTCGAAGATCGCGGAAATCGTCGCGGCCGTAACCGTAATCGCGGGGATCGCTACGATCGAAATGATCGTGGCGATCGAAATGATCGTGGGGATAGAAACGATCGCGGCGATCGCATGCGCAATCGCAATGAAGAACCGGTCATCACCGAAGACGACATTCTCTTACCGGTAGCGGGAATTCTTGATGTCCTCGACAGTTATGCATTCGTGCGCACCGGCGGATATCTTCCTGGGCCCAACGACGTATATGTCTCCTTGCAGCAGGTACGCCGCCACGGGCTTCGGAAGGGCGATGTAGTTACTGGTGCAATTCGTCAGCCGAACGAGGGAGAACGGCGCGAGAAGTTCAATGCGCTCGTTCGTCTCGACACCATCAACGGCGTCGATCCAGAGCAATCGCGCAACCGAGTTGATTTCGCCAAGCTCGTACCGCTCTACCCACAGCAACGTCTTCGCCTTGAGACCGAAGCAAATATTTTGACTACTCGTGTGATCGACTTGATCTCGCCTATTGGTAAGGGACAACGCGGTCTTATTGTTTCGCCACCCAAGGCAGGTAAGACGATGGTGCTTCAAGCGATTGCAAACGCCATCACAACCAATAACCCTGAATGCCATTTAATGGTTGTGCTTGTTGATGAGCGTCCTGAAGAAGTAACCGATATGCAGCGTTCCGTGAAGGGCGAAGTAATCGCTTCTACTTTTGATCGCCCTGCAGAGGATCACACCACTGTGGCTGAACTTGCTATTGAACGTGCGAAGCGTTTAGTAGAACTTGGCCATGATGTTGTTATTTTGCTCGACTCCATCACTCGCCTCGGCCGTGCTTACAATCTCTCTGCTCCGGCAAGCGGTCGTATCCTTTCGGGCGGTGTTGATTCAGCGGCGCTTTATCCACCCAAGAAGTTCTTCGGAGCGGCTCGAAACATTGAAGATGGTGGATCACTCACCATTCTCGCGACCGCCCTCGTAGATACCGGCTCTCGAATGGACGAAGTTATCTTCGAAGAGTTCAAGGGAACCGGAAATCTCGAGCTCGTGCTGGATCGTCGCTTTGCCGATAAGCGCATCTTCCCAGCAGTAAATATCGATGGTTCTGGAACGCGCAAGGAAGAGATCTTGATGGGTGCCGAGGAATTGGCAATCGTCTGGAAGCTTCGCCGCGTGCTGCACGCACTCGATTCACAGCAGGCCCTTGAACTCCTCCTCGAGAAGATGAAGGGCACCAAGAACAACGTGGAATTCTTGATGCAGATCCAGAAGACCACGGTCGGACCTGGCGGCGAGGTGTAAATCTAGGCGTAGATCGCGCTCGTCTGAGCGTAAAACGCCCGATTACCTCCCCGCCTAGGCACCGGGTTAGAATTGCCCTCGCTCCGGTTCACGAATTCATTCGACCCGGCGCACTGCGACACTTT
>Ga0214919_10007632_pt1 | contig 14525 bp, 14 predicted proteins | sample LL1503_MetaG_FD_177994 | JGI IMG/M metagenome (GOLD analysis project Ga0214919, IMG submission 177994) | Freshwater microbial communities from Lake Lanier, Atlanta, Georgia, United States - LL-1503 | ecosystem: Environmental > Aquatic > Freshwater > Lake | place: USA: Georgia | collected...
GAAAAAGCCATCGCGAAGTAAATATAAGCTTTTGGAATGTGATGTTCAAAGCCTTCTGCAATGAGCACAACGCCAACTAAAACAAGGAAGCTTAATGCCAGCATTTTGATGGAAGGGTGATTAGATACAAAATCACCAATTGCGCGAGCAAATACCATCATTAAAGCGACCGAAACGATCACGGCTGCAATCATGATTCCTACTTCATCAACCATGCCAACAGCAGTAATAATGGAGTCAAGGGAGAAAACCAGATCAATCAACATGATTTGAAAAATAACAGAAGCGAAAGTCACCTTTTGACTAGATGCCTGTGCGTGCTCAGCACCTTCAATCGAATCGTGAATTTCAGTAGTGCTTTTCCAAATCAGAAATAGGCCCCCCAAAATCAATATGGCATCTCTGCCTGATATGGCGTGTCCTTGCACGGTCAGCATGGGTTCTACCAAGCCCACAATCCACGACAAAACCAAAAGTAATCCAATTCGCATGAACATGGCCATGAACAAACCAATTTTTCTTGCAAGCTCTCGTTTTTCTAGAGGAAGTTTGTCTACTAATATTGAAATAAAAATAATGTTATCAATGCCTAGAACTAACTCTAGTGCTGTGAGAGTTGCAAATGCAATCCATGCTTCTGGAGAGGAAAGGATTTCCATTTTTTAATGACTTTTTGGGTTTACGTTTTGACAGATGCATTATGGATTACAAAAGTCACATTGACTTGGATCGGCAAATTGCACTGAGTTAATCTCGTTCTGATGTTGAACGATGGAAGCAATTGCAACTAAGCTTGCTAAGCAGGTCACAATTTGGCATTGCGTTTTTTACCGATCTAATTCAGCAGATCGTTTGTTTGTGTCTAGCGTTTGAGTTCTCTGTAAAAGTTCTAATGCGATACAAATAGCAGCAGCTGACGGATGATAGGGTCAAATTCGTCAACCAGCAACACGAGTTGGGTTTAACTCTTAAATATACAGTCATTAACACCAGCCAGGTCACCTCGATTTGCCTCGCCTGCAAGTGGATTGGCAACAATGACATTAGCTGCTGAATCGACGTCCTTTTTGTCTGTGATGTGTTTTTTATAGCCTCGCGAAAAAGCTGAGGACTGAGTGTCTTGAATTTGCTTTAGGGCCATCAGTGCTTGCCTTTTGAAATGAAGGGGGTGGCTAAAGACTTACCTTTATCTTTTGCAATCATGAGATCGCGTACAAAGTCGATCGGTAGGTTTGGGTTTTCCAAAGCTGCTTTAATTGTCATTGCCCAAAATTCAATTTGTCCTGAAATCGTTCTGCGCTCTGCTCGAGCATGAGACCTTGCTTAATCGTAAAGTTCACTGTCGATTTGAACGGGTAATTTTATAAATTCTGTAAAAATTAAATCATGCTACAAATTTAGTAAGAAAAAAAGTGTAATTGGGTTGGGTGGTTTTTTTCAAAACACAGAACCTCTCATTAACAGAAAGCCAGGGTCTTAAAAAACCCATATAAATCATTGACTTATCATGGAATGTGTCATCTTGAAAGTATTTTGTATTCGGAGCTGTCACCGAGCGCGCAAAAAGTTAGGCGCTAGGTGCGGGGCTCGAACCAGTCATAGCGAAAATTCGACGCCATGCGCGAAGTTAGATCTAGTTACGGCTAAATTTCAACACCATGATTTGGACGTGAATCAATTTTTAGCCTAAAGGCTGGACGGATAGGGGGAGGTCAACATTGATTCGTGACCGGGTTCCACTTAAAAATCCGAGACCACTGTGGTTAAACTGAACATCATATTTATATGACTAATAGGAACTTGATTACCTCTTTATTAAAAAACTCCCATTGCTCCACGCTACTGATATGGGCTGCATCTTTAGCTATCACCAACTTAGCGTTAGGCAAAAGTGAAGCTATTTTTTGTGACGCTTCTATCGCAATAGCTTTGTCATATTCGCCCGCAATGATCAAAACATTAGATTTGATGAAGGCTAATTGGGCGGTGCAGTCGAAATTGATTAGTGCATTTGAGCTGCCTCGATAACCGATTACTGATGTTGTTCTAATCATGTCTTCGATCTTACTGATCAAAGTAGGATTGTTTTCAATAAAATATTTTGTAAACCATCTTGAAATAGTTGATTCAATCTGAGATTCCATTCCATGCATTTCAGCCTCTAAAGCCCTGCTGCCCCATATTGTTTGTGCATTGAGTGCTGCTTGACATGATGTATTTGCCAAAACAATTCGATCAACTTTACCTGGATATTTAATTGCAAAGGCTTGACCAATCATTCCTCCCATAGATGTACCGACCCAGTGTGCTTTTTCTATGCCCAAGTACGTTAACAAGTGAGCGGCGTCGTCTGCTAGTTGGACCATAGGGTAAGGGCCTTCGGTAGCCTGTGATTGTCCGTGGCCGCGAATGTCGTATTGAAGCACTGAAAAATGTTCTGCCAGTGCTTTAATTTGCGGCTCCCATATGTCCATGTTGGCGGAAACTGGATGACTCAAAATCACCCAAGGTCCATTTCCACTCACTTTGTAATTAACTTCAATTCCATTGACAACTGATTTCATTTCTGTCCTTTCCTTCTTAGTTTTTTGCGCCATGACGTATTGCAGAATTGACCTTTGGCATGACTTCATTTGCAAACAATTCCATAGAACGTTTACCTAATGCTGGATCCATCCAGTCATGACACGCATAAACCAGATTGCCAAAGTCGCCAACTTGATCTCTAAACGCTAGAATTTGATCAACAACAGAATTGACAGTACCGGCAAGTACAAGCCTCTTGGTTACATAGGAGGGAGTGATTTCTGAATCTGCCATATTGGGATCTGTTTTGAATAGATTACTTCGGCCTCCACCTATCAGTTTTCTAGTCAATTGTTGAAAGTAAAAGTGATAGGGGCCACCAGCTTCAAGTGCGTATCGCTGAGCTGTTTTTTCATCGTCACTTACAAAAATACTCTTTGCAATTCGCCATTCAGAAGGTGACGCGATAGCGCCAATTGCATTTCTTCCTTCAACGTATTTTGGCCAATGTGATTTAACCCATTCAGGCATCAGAAAGTTTGCAGAAATCGGTCCCCAACCCCGTTTTGCCATTTCGGCCACACCTTTTGAGAAAGGTGCAACGGCTGTTCCAACAATCGGTGGGTGGGGTTTTTGGTAGGGTTTCATGACGAATCCCTGACCGATTTCTGGAATCATGGTTTTCTCTACAGAGATATCCCAAAATTGGCCCTCGAGGTTGTATGGAGGAGCGCTCTCCCATATTTTTAAAATCATGTTGATGCTCTCAACGAACATCGCATTTCTGTCTTTTCCAAAATTACCGAAAATTTCTGCATCTGACATCAGCCCCCCTGGGCTGATGCCCATGATGAAGCGTCCTTGAAGCAAATGATCCAGCATCGCAACTTGCGCTGCGACTGCAGCTGGGTGCGCATTGGGCAGGTTGATGGTGCCTGTGCCTAATTTAATTTGTTGGGTTTGAGCAGCAAGGCTTGCTTAAAAAATCAAGCTGGAGGTCACTGTTTCGGCTGCATCAGTGACATGCTCTCCAACATAAGCCTCACTGAAACCTAAGCGATCTGCCAATAAAATTGCTTCTCTATCCTCTTGAAGTGTTTCTGTCACATTGCGACCTGGTGGGTGCAACGGCATCATAAAAGTACTGTATTTCATCTATTTCCTTCTTGATTTTTTTGAGTCGATTTATTTAAATTAAATTTACTTCTAATTCCGTGCCCCTGGCGTACCGTCCCTTGTAATAGAGCAATGCTTCTTTTTCTGTGCTGCTGTAATTTTCAACACGTCCTAGAAAAAGTATGTGATCTCCAACTTCTTGACGCAGCCAAGTTGTGCATTCAAAAATGGCTGCGCAACCTGAAATCAATGGGACGCCTAATTTCCCGAATTCATAGTCCACGTTTGTGAATTTCTCTTCAACACGGCTGGAAAATCGTTTGGATAAATCTACTTGATCCTTGCTAAGGACATGGATCACAAACTTTCCTGCGTCGTCAAAGGCTTTCAAGCTAGGAGACTGTTTGTTGAGGCTCCATAGAACGATGGGAGGATCGAGAGAAACTGAATTGAATGAATTGATGGTGACACCAACTGGTAATTCATCAGAGGTCTTGGTACTTACGATGGCGACCCCTGTCCCAAATTTTCCCAACGCATTCCGATAATCTTGCAGGTTGAATTCTTTATAAGTGATCATTTGATCACTATAAGTTCACACTACATTCCTATGGAATAAGTATTTACCCTAGGCGAAGGCTTGGATTTTTTTGGACTGAGCCGCCTCTAGCAGCTTGGGTATGACTGTTTGTGCGCCAGCCATGAAGTGTTCAATAGTGAGGCTGATCATTTCGTTGAGATCATCTTCAAGAGGAACATCAAAGATCCATTGGCGTTGGCCAAAATAGAAAACTCTGGAGTTGATACTCCAGACCAATTCGACTTCTGATGAAAGAAGGGGCAGATCTTCAATGGTGGGAAGACCCATTTCATTGCGCAGTTCAATGGCAATGGGTTCAAGGATACGTTTTCTCAGAATCGACAGATATTTGCGATTGATGTCTTCGCCCCGCAAACCAGAAAACATGAATATTCGAACCCAGTCGCGTGTCAGTGCAGCTTTGGCGTACTCTGTGTAATGGCGTGTTAACCGCTCAGTGAGCGGTAGCGTTCGGTCCTGAATGACGGTCTCCCAAAACGGACTCCATCTCCCCATATACACAACCTCAAAAACTCTATTGATGAGTGCTTCCTTGTTGGGGAAATATTTGTAGAGTAGAGACTGCGTTACGCCCAAGCGTTTTGCAAGTTCTCGTGTGTCACCTCCAAAACCAACTTCGGAAAAGAACTTGATGGCCTCTTGGGTGATGTGCTCTTCACGTTGTGGGCCAGAGAGACGCTTTTTGGGGGGCAATTTTTGGGGCGTCAATCTGGTCTCCTTTGGATTTCACGGTATTTCTACTTTGACCAGCGTATTTTGGCTCACAGAGGTCATGATCGCCTCCAATGCTGCTACGTTGGCAAGCATTTCTGTGTGTGAAACTGGATAAGGACTGATATTTCTGACTGCAAAGGCAAATGATTCGAGGTTGGTCAGAACTGCAGGTGCGGGCTCTGTGAAATGCTTTTTGACGGGCTGGCCCATCAATGCAATCGTGACATCCCAGCCAGTTGGGTTTTCTGGATGCGATCGATCCCTGATTTCAACCCATCCTTTAGAGCCGTATACGGCAAGTCGACCATCAAATGGCGTGGCCAATACGGCACTTATGAGGGAATTGGACCCGTTTGGGAAACCCATCATGATGCCCAGAGTGTCACCATTTTCGAAATCTGAACCCAATGTAGACAGCCTTGCCCAAACAGTTTCACACGGTCCTAGGATGGAAATACTCAAATCCACCAGGTGAATTCCAGTCGCAGTGAGGGGGCCTACAGGTGCATGAAGATTAGAAAGTCGCCAATTGTCTTTTGGCAATGCGAAAAATTTATTTTGGCTGAAATTAGCTTCTATTTGGAGAATAGTGCCTAGCTCTCCATTTTTGATCATTTTCTTTAAAGCCATGACTTCTGGTTCGAACCTTCGTTCATGGCCAATACCCAATGTCAAGTTGCGAGATGAGCAAGCATGAATTGCCAACCTGGCATCTGACAGCGATAAACACAAAGGTTTTTCGCAAAAAACGTGTTTGTTCGCTTCGGCAGCCAACAGAATTTGTTGAGCGTGGTGTTCGTGAGGGGAGCACAGTATGACCACTTCCAAATCTGCTTGCTTCAACAGATCTTGGAAGTTGTCATGAATCATGACCCCCTCCAAATTGCTGTCCTTGTGCATGGCGGATCTGGTTAAATCAGAAGTTTCAGCAATCCCAATCAATTTAAAGTTCTGAGATCCTTGTAACTCTTTGAAAATAGTTTTCCCCCACCATCCAAAGCCTACAAGACCGGCTTTAACGGGATATGGCATGGGTTGCTTGTCGCTGATTTGCATCATGATGAAACTCTCCTCAGACTGGTTAAACACTCCGAAGTCTACTAGAATTTACCTTTAATTGATCAATTGAACACAAAATGTCATCACATAATTCCCGTCAAAGTTTAAGAAGCATTCAGTTTTTTGTGGCGGCCTATGAAGAGCAGTCATTCACTGTTGCCGCAATGCGAGAACATGCAACTCAGTCAGGCGTTTCTCAACATGTCAGTGACCTTGAGGATTCATTGAATGTGAAATTGTTCGAGAGATCATCAGGTTCGGTTCAGCCAACGCCTGCGGGCACGGCTTATTACTCTGCTTGCATTGAGCTTTTGAAAGCACATGAACGAACGCTGCGAGCGGTTGAGCCTTTTCAAGGAAGTCGGCAAGGTGAAATCAAAGTGGGCATGACACCTGTCATGACAAGGGCGGTTCTGGCGCCGGCCTATGCGAGATTTACCAAACAAAATCCCAATGTCATCGTGCGAATTATTGATTCTTATTTTGGTGAATTGACAGACAGGGTGCGTTCTGGGGAATTAACTTTTGCGATTGTTCCCTCCGCGATGGGGTCAAAAGGGGTACGCACGAGTTTTTTCGCAAGCGCTCCTGAAATGCTTGTTTCAGGACGAATGAGCCCCTTTAAGCACTGTCAGCCATTGAAGTTGGCTGATCTGTCCCCTCTCAATTTGGCCATTCCCGGGTTTAGCAATGCGCGTCGCAAATTGATTGATGCTTACATCACTTCAAATGGCGTTAACATCAAGAGTTTTGCTGAATTTGACACCATGGCAGGCACCATGGATCTTGTATCTAGAGGCGAGTGGGCAACTATTTTGCCAATGATGATGATTGCCAATGACATCGACACAGGAAGATACAACATCAATCCCATTGAAGATCCACCTTTGATATTGGAAACATTCGTCATTGAGCCCGCTCGTAAAACGATGACAGATGTGGCCTTAGATTTTTTGGAATGCGTTAAAGAAGAGTTCGCTTTTTCTATTGCCAAAGCGACGCAACACTTAAACAAAGGAAGGCATTAACTTAAGTGATTGCCTGCATCATTTCTAATAATTTGAGCTGCAGTTAGTTCAGCTATAGGATGCCTTTCAATTTGCAACTCAAGTCAGTTGAGTTAGAAGGGAAATCGGAATGGAATGCATCTCAAAATCGGAGTCCAATACTTTAGGTCAGTGGCTATTGCGCTTTTTTTGGACGATGCTCATCTCGTCTACTACCGCATTCGCTCAGAGTGACTATCCAAATAAACCTGTGCGGATCGTTGTTCCATTCAGTGCAGGCGGAATGAGTGATGGTTTGGCTCGTTTGTATACAAAAGAGCTCTCTGACCGATTTGGACAACCTTTTATTTTAGACTTCAAACCCGGTTCTGCAACCAACTTAGGTGCGCTTGCAGTAGCCACGGCACCTCCCGATGGGTATACGTTGTTTGTGTCGACCATGGCATCTCATGCGCTGAACAAATGGAGCTACAAAAATTTAAACTATGACCCAGATGCCATGGTGAATGTCGGCTTACTTGGCGTTGTACCTTCCTTTTTGGTTGTGAGGCCAGATTCTCCATTCAAAACTTTTGATGAACTTGTAAGGGCGGCAAAATCCAGCCCGCAAGGACTAAGTTACGGCACGCATGGCGCTGGCGGCCCTAACCATCTCATCACTGAGTTATTACGCTCCAAATCTGGTATTCCACAACTGTTGCATGTTCCTTATAAAGGTCTGCCACAGTCCAGCTTAGATCTCATTGGAGGTCGAATCGATTTCATGATCGATGGTGCATCTATCAATCTAGTAGAAGGTGGTCGACTCAGGGCGCTTGCAGTGACCTACCCCAAGCGCTGGCCGTCGCAGCCCAATGTACCAACCATGGCTGAATTGGGCTACCCCGATGTAACCATGACTGCATTCTTCGGGATTTCTGCGCCTGCAGGTACTCCTACCCCAATAGTTGAAAAGTTGAATCAAGCATTGAAGTCGATAGGTTCTAGTCAGGACATTGAGAAAAAAATATTGGCCATGAATGTTTTGACACTGCCACTCAATCGTCAAGAAACATCTTTATTCATCAAAGAGCAATCAGAAAAGTGGGGGCCTGTCATCAAGTCATTGAACATTGTTTTTGAATAGTTTCATCACCAATTATTTTTTAAAAAAATCCAGGAGACAAAATGAAATTTACAGCAGAAAAAGGATTGATCAGCAGAAGAAAGTTAAACACGATGGCCGTGGTGAGTGCGTTGATGCCGCTCTCTTCAGTGTCACAGACTGACTACCCTAGTCGACCTGTCAAGGTGATTTCACCATTTCCCCCAGGTGCATTCACTGACAATATTGCACGTGCTTACACCAAAGAACTTCAAGATCGACTTGGTCAGCCTTTTATTCTTGACTATAAACCTGGTGCAAGCACCAATATTGCAGCTTCATTTGTATCCTCTGCACCACCAGATGGACATACTTTGTTGATCTCAACTTTAGCTTCACACTCTTTGAATAAATGGAGCTATAAAAATTTAAATTACGACGTAGACAAAATGATGTCAGTTGGCATGATGGGTGTGAATGCCTTCTATGTGGTTGTTCGCAGTGACTCACCTTTTAATTCCTTGCAAGATCTCATCAAAGCAGCTAAGGAAAGCCCCAATGGACTCAGTTATGGATCCCATGGTGAAGGGGGTGCCAACCATGTGGTGACAGAACTTTTTAGAACTCAAGCAGGAATTGGAAAGTTAATACACGTACCTTATAAAGGCGGTGAGTCTCATCGGGATTTAATTGCCGGCCGTCTCGATTTCATGATTGACGGTGCAGCCATCAATTGGGTGATACAGGGTCGGTTGAAAGCTTTGGCTGTTGCATACCCTAAAAGATGGCCAACGCAAGACAAAGTTCCTACGATGGCCGAGTCTGGATACCCAGAAGTAACAATTGCCACTTATTTTGGCCTGTCTGCCCCTGCGGGAACCCCCGCACCTATTCTGGACAAGTTGAATTTGCACATGCGTGAGATTTCAAAAGATGCAGATTTCCAAAAGCGCATGTTGGCAATGAACAACGTTCTTGCACTTCCCATGACAAGACAAGAAGCGGATGGCTTTATTAAACTTCAAACTGATAAATGGAAACCTATTTTGAAGTCACTGAATATTTCATTTGAATAGCACGCTGGGATTTTTTCTATGAACATAAAACCATATTTGATCAAAGCTTTGAATTTGATGGCTTGGCCTGCTTTGATGGCATTGATGGTGTTCAATGGTGTTGTGCACGCTCAAACAGAATATCCCAATCGGCCTGTCAAAATAATTATTCCTTTTCCAGTAGGGGGGCTGTCTGATAGTTTGGCCAGGCTTTACGGCAAAGAACTCTCGGAACGTTTAGGCCAGCCATTCATCGTAGAGTCAAAACCTGGCGCGTCTACAAATATTGGTGCCGCCTATGTCGCTTCTGCACCCAACGACGGATACACACTGTTGGTGACAACCATTGCAACCAACGCGCTGAACAAATGGTCCAGTCGTCCTCTGAGTTTTGATCCACATGGTTTTTCAGAAATTGGAATGCTAGGTGTCAATACTTTGTATGTCATGGTGGGTGCTAATTCACCTTATCGAACAGTGCAAGACATTGTCAAAGCAGCCAAAGAAAATCCACAAGGATTGTCTTATGGTTCCTTTGGCAGTGGCACACCCAATCACATGTTGGCTGAAATGTTCAAACAATCGGCGGGCATTCAGAATTTAACGCATGTGCCTTACAAAGGTGCCAGTGATTCAAGCATTGACTTGATAGCTGGGCGCATTGACTTCATGATTGATGGTGCCACCATTAACTTGGCAAACAGTGGAAAGTTAAGAGCACTGGCAGTCACATTTCCGAAGCGATGGCCAACGCAACCAGGCGTTCCAACCATGGCGGAAGTGGGCTTTCCAGATGTGACTATCTCTACATATTTTGGCCTGGCTGCGCCACCCAATACGCCGCCAGCAATTTTGGAACGATTGAATGCAGCACTTCGCGCAATTTCTTCAACACCCGATATCGAGAAAAAACTGCTGGCATTGAATGTGATGCCGATGTCAGTGAGTCGTCAAGAAGCTACAAGTTTCATGCGGCAGCAATCAGAAAAATGGGGACCTCTTTATAAAACCTTAGAGCTTCCAGATAAATGACTTTAATGAGTAATGTTCAACCAGTCTTTAATTTACTTTAGGAAATGTGATGACAAATCAAAATGAAATCAATGAGTGGAAGACTCTCAAACCTTTTCCCGAACCCACTTGGGAACTAGAGGGTGTAGAGTGCCATGGAAAAATCTACTTGATAGGTGGAATTACCAATGGATGGGCTGCCAAAACTGGTTGGACGCCCAATCGTTTTGTGTATGAATACAATCCTCAAAATGATGAATGGACGCGGAAGGCATCTATTCCTTTGCCATTGCACCATATGGCAGTGACTGAACTGAATGGTTTGATTTATGGTTTTGGTGGTTATAGAACTCCTGAACAGGGGCCAGATGATTGGCAACCCGCTGCACATGCTTGGACTTACGACCCCCTGTCAGATATTTGGACTGAATTACCCTCACTCCCCGAGGCAAGAGGCGCTTCTGCGGCGTCCGTTCTGAATGGCAAAATTTACATTGCAGGCGGTTCATTTGCTTGTGGTCGAAAGGGTCAAAAGGCTCAGCAGTTGGCTCCGCATACAAGCAGTGCAAAGGTATTTGTTTTCGATCCTCAATCTCAAACTTATTCTGAAGCAGCGCCCATGTTGACGGCACGCAATCACCATTTGTTAGAAACGCTCAATGGCAAGCTCTACGCACTCGGGGGCAGGGTGGGTTCTAGCAATGCATTTACTTCAAGCAACAAAATTGACTTGGTAGAAGAGTACGACCCCACAGATGACACATGGTGGCCTAAATCTCGAATGTTGGCCGCCCATGGTGGCATGCTTTCTTGCATTCATGATGGTGCCATCTATGTATCGGGTGGAGATGCCTTGCGTATGATTGAAAAATACGATGTCCAAAATGATCGATGGACAATAGCAGCCGAATTGCCAAGACCATGCTTAGGTGCTTCTGGTGGCTGCATCGATGGCAAGATGTATGTCATCACTGGGCATGTTCGTACAGAAAATGGCAGTCAGCCTGTAGCAGACAATATGGTTCTTGAACTGGCCTGAACTGTGGAGAGAAGTCTAATTTCTGAAAATTTTTATTTGAATTCAATCTTCAAAGGAAATTTTCAGAGATTGAATGACAGGGCGCCATTTTTCAGATGTCTGCCGAATAAAGTCATTGGCCTCTTGCCGTGTTCCACGCATGGGTTGTGCGTGCAAAGCAAGAATGCGAGTTTCATTCTCCGGATCTGAAGCCACATCCCTGATAGCTTTGTTCAGTTTCTCAAGAATCGCGACGGGTGTACCCGCTGGCGCAGACAAACCTGTGAATGCCTGCATGGTGACATCGGGCAAACCGGCTTCAGCTGTCGTTGGAATTTCTGGCAGAGTAGGCCATCTTTTGGGCGTTGCAACTGCCAGTGCTCTGAGCTGACCCGTTTTGATTTGGTTAACTACAGAAGCATCCACCATAAAATCTAAACGTCCAGCCATTAAATCGAGAGAAGCACCTGTCTTGTATGGGACGTGCAAAAGATCTTTGATTCCTGCTTTTGTCCGAAAAAGTTCAGTAATTAAATGCGCTGCCCCACCGCTGCCAAGTGATCCGTACTTCAAGCTTTCTGCTGATTTATTGGCTGTGTTAACCAAATCACTGACACTTTTATAGGGCGACTCTGGCCTTACAACGATGTAAAAGGCTGAAGTCCCCATGACACCAATGGTTGCAAAAGCATCAGGATCGAAGGTGAGTTTTTTGTATGACCATTTGTTCAAAGCGTTTGAGGCTAAATTGGACATCAAAAGCGTATAGCCATCGGGTGCTGCTTGAGCCACAAAAGCGGCAGCAATGTTGGTGCTTGCACCTGGTTTGTGTTCAATGATGAAAGGCTGTCCAAATTTCTTTGCAAAGTCGTTGGTGAATATTCTGAGAATGCTTTCAGGAACACTTCCCGGGCCAAATGGCACTATCACTTTAACGGGACGGTTGGGGTAATCGGCTTGCGCGTATGCAAGCAATGAAAAAACTGAAAATAAGACGCCAAAGATCAGTTTTTGAATCCAACAGCAATTTGATTTCATTTAAGTTGGCTCCAATTAAATTGAGGGCAACTCTTTGATATATCTTCAATTTTTCGAGTTTGTATGTTTTTATATCTCTCGTCAACTACCGCATCTTCCAGGCGACTGGGCATGATATAAAAGTCACCATTTTCTAAACCTTGCATCAGCATTTCTGCGATCTCAGAGGGTTCTTTCCCTGCTGCCATCCGCGTTTGAACAGTACTTTGATAAGTACTCATGAAATTTTTGGATTGAAGTGGGTAATCTTGATTTGATAAATTTTCATTAGATTTTTTATCTACAGGTCTTATTCGATTTGAATTTGAATTTAAATTTGTGTTGACTGCACCAGGACATAAAACTGAAACGGCCAATTTGCTGTTCACTTGTTTCAGTTGTGCATAAAGCGCTTCCGTCAAAGCAATCACGGTATGTTTGCTGGTGGAATACAAGCTTGTACCAAAGATTAAACCGGCCTTTGATGCGGTGTTAATGATGTGTCCTTCTTGTCCATGCGCCAACATGAGTGGCGTAAAAACACGAATACCATGGATGACACCCCAGACGTTGATATCAAGAACCCATTTCCAATCTGAAATACTGGCTTCCCATAAACTTTTGTCATCCGCTGCACCACCACCAATGCCTGCGTTATTGCAAAGAATATGAATGTTGCCAAATTTATTCATTGCGAATTCTGCGAGCTCACGGACGGAAGACTCGTTGGTGACATCTGTGACTTTCCCCTCTACAGGGTAACCTTCAGCCTTAAGTCGACTCACTTGTATGTCAATTGAATTGGCATCAATGTCTGCAATAACGACTTTCATGCCTGCTTTTAAAAATCGTTCAGCAGCAGCTAACCCAATGCCGTTTGCTGCGCCTGTAAGGACAGCAGTTTTGCCCATTAAATTTGTCATATCAATCACTCTAATGAAATATTGAGAGACTTCACAATGGGGGACCACTTCACCGTCAGCCCTTTTATAAACTCTGCAGTTTCTTGTTTGGACATGGGTTTCGACACCATATTGCCTTCTAGAACTCTTTTTTTGATGTCAGGTTCTATAAGCGCGCTCATGAGCGCACTGCTGAGTTTGTCGACAATGTGTGCTGGTGTTTTGGCGGGTGCATGGATTCCGCCGAATGCTGTCAAAGTCACTTCTGGATAACCTAGCTCCGCCATCGTTGGCAAATTGGGAAGGGTTGGCCATCTTTCGGGATACGCAACGGCCAATGCCCGCAGGCGGCCTTGTTCCACAAGTCTGATGGCACCAGCGTCCCACATGAAGTCAATTCTTCCAGCTATGAGGTCAGTGCTAGATTCATTGAGCCCCTTGTATGCAACGTGAACCAGTTCCTTTATGCCTGCTTTATTTTTGAATAATTCACCCACTAAATGATTTGGGCCACCGATGGCGTGAGTACCATAACTCAAGCCCGTAGGTGTTGCCTTTGCCGCCTTAACTAAATCATCAACTGATTTGAAGGGTGAATCATTTCTGACAATCAAATAACTAGAGACTTGGCCTATTAAGCCAATGGGTACAAGGCTGTCTGGATCGTACGATAAATTTTTATGCAGAAGTTTGTTGAGAACGTTAGAACCTATTGTGCTGAAGAAAAGTGTGTAGCCATCGGGAGCTGCCTGAGAAACGTATGCAGCGCCAATGTTTGTTGAGGCGCCTGGTTTGAAATCAATGATAAAGGGTTGCCCTAATTTATCTGACATCGACTTTAAGACAGCCCTTGTCGTAACTTCAGCACCAGGTCCAAAGGGAAATACAAGTTTGATAGGTTTGTTGGGGTAGTCTGATTGAGCCAACGATGCGCTTATAGCTCCTGGTAAAAGTGCTGAAGATAAAAGAAAATCTCTCTTTGTTAGCTTTGAATTAAAAACTTCCATGATCTTGAATTCCTTTTAAAAAACATACTTATTAATTTCGCAATGATTCTTTGAAAAAGTCTTTCATATGATTCACAACAACCTGAAAAATTTCCGGATTTCGCGGCTCATAAACATCAACATGGTTTGCATTCGGAATGATGACTAACTTTTTGGGCTCTTGCGCTTTGGCATAAAAGCTCTTTGCTTCAAAGACTGAAACAATGGTGTCGCGCTCTGTATGTATAAACATAAGAGGCCGAGGTGTGATGCGATCTAGATAATTTTCTGGCGCAAAATCCCGCAAGTGGTCATAGTTTTCTAAGGGGTAACCCTCGGGATACTTTTCTGCAACTTTGTACATCGTGACAATCGAGTCTGCTTCTGCGCGGCCTGATGGAACCAATTCATCGTATGGCACACGTCTAG
>Ga0214919_10007634_pt1 | contig 14518 bp, 10 predicted proteins | sample LL1503_MetaG_FD_177994 | JGI IMG/M metagenome (GOLD analysis project Ga0214919, IMG submission 177994) | Freshwater microbial communities from Lake Lanier, Atlanta, Georgia, United States - LL-1503 | ecosystem: Environmental > Aquatic > Freshwater > Lake | place: USA: Georgia | collected...
GTCCAACATGTCTTGATTATCTTTAGCTGGATAATCAGAACCTTTTGGTGATGAACATAAGACCAATACTGACTTTGACATATTACTGTCTCCTACCATGTGAAGATATTCTGCGAAACCGGGTAGGACGTTTCTTTTTATAGGAGCGTAGCGTGCGCCTTCCACCTTTTTTATTAAGTTTTGCTGGAAGTTGTTCTGGATTCCTTATTAACCACGCTGTTAAATCTTTTTTAAATTTTTCTATATTTTTTGGGTCAAATATTGGTTTAGGATCAGAGGAAGGTCTAGGATTGCCACATATTTCACAGTTAACATTGGAATCCTTATTCTGATATGTGCATTTGGGGCACTCCCATCCTGTTGTTGCGGTCGCAGGATCAGGATCAGGAACACGAGCAGGAAAATGATTCCCAGCAGGAAAAGGATTCCCAGCAGGAACAGGAACAGGAACAGGAATAGGCGCACCGATATGCATGGGGTTCCCTGTAAAACTGTTATAGGTCTTTACTATACATTCTGTTTCATTTTCTCTTAATAAATACCTATTTTGGGCTTGAACACGGCATGGTTCAAAATGCCCGCCATATTTGTTACTGATAACATAGGCTTCTGTATACCCTTGAAGTTGTTCATGTCCCTGGACTAATCTTGCCATCCGCCCTCCCGAGTTTCCTGGTCCTATAATAATAATATTAATATTGTAATAAAAGCATAAACATTTCACTAAATCATCAGGTAAAGGGGCATTTTCAGTTAATAGCTCTCTTTTTAAATCGCTCACCGTATACGTCGTGCTTTTTCCACCCAGAGGTACAAAATTAGTATTAGAATATACAAGCTCTGCGATTTGTGTACAAGTTTTAGTTCGATATTCTGTCGCAAATTTTTTATACCCATTATCTTGTACGCCAGTTACTTTCGCAGCACGAAAGTTTGGACACGTGGCAATCAGAAACGAGTGGATAAAACAGTCCAGATTTGTCGCATCCGCATGTAAACATTCAAGAGTAATAGCTGGAGCTTTACAGGTAAATAGATCTTGATCTGCGCGCAATTCTAATCCATTTTCGTGCTTTGTCGGGTCGTACCGTACCTTAAATAATGTACCTATCATAGTATTTAGCTCCGCAATATTTCCTAAAAGAGGTAATGGCTTTGCAGCAGCAGGAGTTTTCCCATTGATTGGCATCAATGATAAAACTTTTGCTTCGCATTCTTGAAGCCGCGCTTCAAGATCATGAATCCTGGATTGCGAATTATTTTTTTTTCCAAAAAAACTCATTACCCCTTCTATATCTACATAGAGGCCAACATTTCCTGGAGGAGCTTCTCATCATGTTCCGCATTATATGCGAGATTCTGCGACGCCATCAAAGGATTCGAGTTCACCGCCGATACCATCTCCATCGTATTTCTCTCACGACTGACATCCAGCTTCAAGGGGACACGGGGACGCACTTGGCCCAGATCCCCAACTCCAGTCGGGATGCCCACCACACGATTGACCCCATTCGATCTATCATTCACAATATCAGAATCCAGCTTCCTCGTTGTCTGATTGATATCACCATCAAAGACCGCCAGAGCCCCTCCATTGCCGTGCATAGGGTCACGCCCCGCCGCAATCTGCTCCTTGTTCGGGTTTGTCCGCATGTTATAGGCCGAATCATGGCTCGTAAAATCCTTGTTAACCGAGTTAGATGTGCCAAAGTACTCCGATTTCGCAGAAATCTGCGCTTTCTGTGTGGGCTTAGCAATATCCTCGGGGTCATACACCTTGATACGTGTCGCACCATCCGCAGCAGGCGCCGCCTGCCCCATCCAGTTCCAGTGAATCGTGCCCTCACGCACCGTGGTGCGCGCAATATCGCTCGGGTCCCAGACAGTCACGGCCGGCGCACCCTGCGCATAGCCAACCGGCGTACCCGTCTGGCGAATATTTCCCACCGTCTCCTGGCGCCTTGTAGGGCGGCGAGGGTCATCATAGTGAACCGTCAGGGCCCCCGCATCCGCCGGCACCAAGTTGAGTCCCATGTTCCTCTCGCTCGTCGCATTACGCTCATTGGGGCGCACCTCATAACCGGCTCGGCCATAGTCAGCTTCAGGCGCATCCGTGTCCGCAGTAGTATACGATGTCATATCCGCATTACGATAGCCCGCACCACCATACTGCTGTGCCATAGGTGTACGGAATGACCCAGTCACGTAGGACTCGCCGAACTCCACCGCCCCAGCCGGACCAATGTTCTCTGAGCTCGTCTCGGGGCGTGTCACATGCTTCATGACCTGGATAGGGCGCGTCGTCTCCTTGGTATGCTCCGATTGACCCGCCACGCCAAAGTGTTTGCCGTCCTCGTCAATATAAAAGGTATCAGGGCGGTACTTGCGGACCTCTCCTGCGTCCTGGGCCGCACCCCCAATAAAGTGCTGGCCAGGAACCACGGGCTGTTTATAGGTCGTCTTCGGGTTATCAGATACACGGAGGTCATCTGTGCGACGGATGTTATCAATCATGTACTGGTTTACTTCCAGCTGCTGGAAGCCGCCCTTGCCCGTCGCCGCAAACCCTTCATTAATGCCTGGGCCGACACGCTGCGGCTCGAAAGGGCGCTCACCTGCGCGGCTTCGTGGGTCATTAATACGACTCTGGACAAAATCCGTATTATCCTCCATACCAAAGGGGTTTCCGTAAGGCGCGCGCGCCGTGTCAAACATGGTTTCGACTTCTCTTTTCGCAATCTGCGTTGTCCCAGCACCGGTGAACGAGTCGAGGATGCCCGAGTTCGTCTGGGGTGCGACATTCTGCCGCACACGGCCGCCAAAAAAGGGCACCATATTATTGTGTGTGTAATCCGAGGAGGGTATCTTTTCCCCCGTCAATGGGCTCATGATATAGTTTTCACTCATATAGTTGGGGGGAGCTTCAATCCCAAGAGGATTCATAGCCACATCGGGGGTCGCAGAATCAATCGGCTCCGGGCTCGGCTGTAGATTCGGATTCATGGGAACGTTCCGCAAAGGGGGCGGCGAATAGTTGGTCAAAGTTCCCCGAATACCGGGAACAGGTTCACCAGGCATAGGCGGGGCTCCCATTAAGTTCTTAAACTGCAGATCCAGTTCCTGCTGTGATGCTACAGGGGCTGCGCCCCTGGCCGATTGCGTCAAAGGGTCGGACGTAGGACCACGCTGCGCATTCGACTGAAATCCATCGGAATGCGCCGTTTTTCCTGAAAGTTTGGTAATTGTATACCCAAGGCCAAGAAATGCTAAGACTGCGGCCGCCTCCATACTACCGTCATATGCCAAAATAAGTACCAGAATGATACTTATTTTGGTGTCTACTTGACGGTAACAAGGTAGTCGCAGTCTACGACTTATCAACACCCGTATGGCTCTTAAACCGCTCCTTGTCCAGCGACTTTGACGGTATGTAATGGTCAAAAGGCGTCTCGAAATTCAACTGCGGCTGGTGAGGAAGGTGCTCAAATCGATTCCAACCTGTTGCTCTCAGAGTACAAGGAGGATTCGTCAGGCGCTGGAAAAGATTCGGAAATGTCTCATCCGGTGCCGCCTGCAACTGCACATTATTCATGGCATTCGTGTCGGGGTTGTAGAGCTTCTTGTCAACCCAGAGACGAGAGCCAAACCGGTTGATTCCTTTTAAATCGGATTCCACATCTGTTTTCCATTTTCCTGCTGGCCAGGAAGCGCCAGACATCTGAATACGTGTTGTGACATCCATAGGATAGCTTACAGGGCAGTTCGCATCCGGAGGATTCAGATAATATCTGAGCGCATAGGATGTAATGCGCATATCATCCACGTTGTGGAAATCGTCGAACTTTGGCCGTGTGAGTGCCTGTTGTTTTACCGACAGAGCCATTCTACCGTCAAGTGCCAAAATAAAGTATCCGATAGGGGCTTTATCTTGTGCGCTCCTAATATTTCTCTGGCCTGTAGCAGGCATCCTTTCTCAAAGGCTCAGGGGCCACTACAGAGGGATAGGCCCACTGCTGAAAGGCCGGCAGCGGCACAGGAGTTGCATCAATCTTGAGCAACATCTTCGGATTGTTTCGCTGTATGCTGCTGCTCGTCGGAGGCAAATGATGACGATATGTCGCATCGGAGTTCGGCCTCGTGATACCAAGTAGGTCAGACTCGAGATCGACCTGATTTCCAACAATGGTGCCGACCTCCTTTCCGCCGACGAGGCCGAGCACATGCCTCCGCTCCTTTACATGACGGACGGCTTCAGCAGCCTCGCTGTAAAACTGGGGATTTTCCAAACGTTCATGACGTTCCGCATCAGCGTTTGGAGCAGAATATGCTTCACTAATAGATGCCATTTCTGATGGTATCTTAGCAATTAACATCACGGATATAGGAGCGACTGGGAAGGCCTCCACGAATCCAGCCGGGCGAGGCCATTTCTGTGATGAGATGCTCGGGCTTCTGAATATTATTCTTAACTGAGGGAATCATAGGTGTGAAGATGCCGTCAAACTGCTGCTCCGTGACAGTTCCGCACTCCTTGCCCATGCGGACCTGCTCGGAGTGTAGGAGGAGCGACTCCACCTCCGCATTACCACGACCGCCGCCCATGTAGGGTACACTCAGAAAAGGCCTGGCCTGGGATCGGACATTACATCTCTGATTATTGAACTCCGCCTGATTCTTCAGCACGGACTCGGAGTCAATCTGCTTATTGTTTGCGCCGAATCCCTCGCGAGCATACATGAGGAGTTCGCCGGCGGCCATAGGATTCACGGAGCGCGCATCAGGTACCAGATTGGTGGTAGTATATCTGCCGGGGCCAACAGATTGCTTATAGTACTGCTCTATTCCACACGAATCGTCCTTGGTGTGTGTAAGCCTGTTGACCTGCATCTCTGAATGGTAGAGATAGATTATCTGCTTCAGTGTTATGTGTACTATAACTGCAAATCAAGTATCCGGGAACTTTATTTGTGCACTTGACCATAGAATGGCAAAGACTCGCCGCAACTCCCTCGCCAAACGATTCTGTAAATGCGTCAAAAGCGTTCGACGAACGGTCAAAGGGCGATCCGGGTCTTCTGCAGAAGGTGCCGCTATAGCAATATGTACAAAGAGTGTTCTCCAGACTCGGGGGAAGACTCTGCGTAAGTTTACATGCTTGGATGGGGTTCACTTGGAGACTCAGCAAAAGAAGCGTCGGTAGCAGTTACCTTTAAGGATTCGCATTGAGCCATGTCACAGCGCCCCCATCAGTTCCCGGGAGACATGCTTCACGTCCACCCTCCTTACATGTCTTTCCAGGAATCCTGTACAACCAGTTCTGATAAGAATCCACGTCATTCGGGATACTTGTGCTCGGCATCGTCACGAACTGCCGCTGACTCTGTGTCTTTCCGAAGACATCCGTAGGGTCGCTGTAGAAATCTGTGCGGAAGAACTCTTCCAGAGTGACTTTCACACTCGGGTCCAACACAGACGCCGCAAGAGGCCGGGTAGGATTATACTTTATCTCGTCAATCAACACATTCATAAAAGGATTCTTCGCACTAGGCAGCATCAGATTTGCTGGCGCGGCCCCCATGCCAATCACGTCATACACTTCATGCGCCGTAGAAAGAGGCAGACGAGAACCCCTTACAGAAGACGACGCACCCACGCTACCAGTGACGGCATCCGCAGCATAATCCTTTAGATTCGCAATAGAATCATTCAGCGCAGCCATGCTTGCCGTAAGCTGCGCAATCTGCTTCTTAGCATTGTTCGTCTCCGTATCATTTAATGCCGTATCCTTCAGCGAAGCATTCAAGAAATCAATCTTTGCCTGCGTATCTTTGACAGCAGCCTGTAGCGCTGAAACCTTGCCGTTCGCATCAGTAAATCCTTCTCGCATCGTCTGTAAGGCGACCAGGTTCCAGAGGCTTGGAACACTGAATAGGGTCGCAAAGCCTATAAACATTGGGACTATGAAAGGAGATTTTACAAAGACAGTTGCTATTACTGCGATAAATAATGACATCGAATAGACTAAGACGACCTGATTCGTATACTCGCTCGCACAAGCCCCCTCTTTATGCACTCTTGGAATAAGTGGAGTCGATAAGAGCACTTTTGGATTTTCCCACACATATGGATCGCAAAATGGGTGTAATACCATGGTGACTAACCCCTTCTACCGTAAAGTACTAAAATAAGGTACCGTACCTTACGGCAAGTATGACTGAACTCTACTTCTTTGCTGCTGCTGCTGCTGCTGCTGCTGCTGCGCCCTTTTTCGCCTCCAGCTTCTTTCTAAGACGCGCTTGAGTCTTAGAAAGGCGGCTCATATCATCCTTCCCAGCGGCACGGGCCACCTCAGGATTCTCGAATGAAAAGGCGGAGCGAAATGACTCCATCATTTCGACAAATGCCGGGTTTGACTGAAACTCCTTCATAAGCTCCTCCGCCTCTTGCGCGAGGTCCTGGGGCCTGAGTTGCCCACTTTGTATCTTGCTCTGGAGCTTCTTCCCCACACGCAGCATTGCCTTCTGAAGAATATCGGGGTTCGATGTGGAGGCCTGCATCAGAATCTCAAAAGCACGGGTGGGGTCCTTCTCCACCGCAGCAAGGTCCTCGGGCCGGAGCCCGAAGTCCTCGGGCTTGAACTCTTTTACAATATCCTCCGCCAACTGCGCGAGCTTCCCCTTCAAAAACTTCTCAGGGAGCTTCGGCAACGCCCCATCTGTGCCAAACATCGTCTTGAACTTCTCTGCCATCGACTCGAAGTCGATGCTATCAAGGCGCCCCCGCCAGTTCTTCATAATGTCCTCCGCCCAGTCCTTCGGAATGCTCCCAGAATAGCTTGAAGAATACATGGCAGACAGGTCCAAAATAGAGATATAATCATACACGGCACGCTTTGTCTTGTCGCTCACGGCGCCCCAGAGGTCCTCCGTAATAACAACGCCGGGGAGAATCGTTCCAGGGCAATGAATGACGCCCGTCAACTTTGTATGCTTCGGAATAACTTCCTGCGCATATTGCTTTATCGCAATGTCAGCCGGCAGCGCCCCCGCTGCATCAAGGCCATCCTTCAACTCCGGAAATGCGCCCTGAAGGTCGCCAATGAACTCACTATACTTCTTGTAAAACGTCGTTTCAAGAGAAGTTGCTTCAGATGCCATAGTCTCTTCTTCTATAGGAATAGAGTATGGCCATTCTTTACGCCGTACCGTCAAATCTTTATTTAAGAAACCAGGGAGTTCTTAAATAAATATTTGACGGTATGCCATTTATTGGTAAACAGTGCGCCTACTTTAATACACCCTTTTGTTCGGTGTGTCTAACAAATCTATGATATATCCTTGCTGCGCATCAACGATAATATTGCGTTGGCGCATTCTATCATATACTTTTATATTCCCTTGTGATTCAATATTAGGGTCTGCGACACGTGTTTGCATGGCTCTATCTTGATACTTTGGCGCAATAGAAAGTATGGTGCGTGATACATTTGCTAAGTCATTCAAATACGAATACAATCCACTCATGTTATTTTTTATGACTTGTAATGCGGCAATTTTGTCTGTAATAGATGATTGACTGGAATATAGTATTCCAAGTTGCGTAGTAACATTCAATTGAATGGGGGTTAGTAATGCTATAACATCATGTTGCGTAGATATAGAGCCAGAAAGAGCAATTTCTTGTTGCGCTGAAGACGCATTCTGGGCTACAGCTGACGATACATTTTGTACGAACGCAGAAGACGTATTCTGAGCAACAGCAGATGATACTTGCGCTGAAGACGCATTCTGGGCTACAGCTGACGAAACTTGCGCGCCAGAAATACCTTGGACTACCGCTGAAGAAACATTCTGAGCAACAGCAGATGATACTTGCGCGGAAGATTCTTTTTGCGCAACAGCAGAAGAGGTTTGGGCACCAGAAATGCTTTGGGCTAGCGCTGAAGAAACATTCTGAGCAACAGCAGAAGAGACTTGCGAACCAGAAATGCTTTGGGCTAGCGCAGATGATACGCCCTGTACTTCAGCAGAAGAGGCTCTCGCGCCAGAAATGCTCTGGGCTAGCGCTGAAGAAACATTCTGCGCAACAGCAGAAGAGGCGAGCGCAGAAGATTCTTGCTGAATAACAGCAGAAGATTGTCGCGGCGCAGAAATGCTTTGGGCTAATGCAGAAGAATCTTTCTGCGCAACAGCCGAGGATGCTTGCACAGCGGCTGAGGCTGCTCGCAGAAATGCTGAATCTAAATATGATTGACCTACCACATTTGTGTATGGATAACTGATTGCTCGTACCATCGAATTTGATTCATCCGCAATATAAATATTATCATATTTATCTATATACATGCCAGAAAACGTTTGTTGTGTACTAAAGCCTGCAGCACCTGGGCCTATCATAGTAGCAGTTGTAGGCCCCCCATCAACCGCTGGAGAACCCTTTGTACCATTAGGCGGCGCATTTGCACTATTTTGAGCGATTTGAAACTGAAAGCCTCCAAAATATGTATACACCGAGCCAGCAGAGCTGAAATTAGTAGTTATTCCATCTACGTTTTTGTTAAATGTTATTATTCGTATTCCATAAATCATAATATTATTGCCAGTAGAATCAAATACGTACAGATTATTTTTCGAATCAAAAGCTAATCCCATAGATCGTCCAAATCTTGCGTTTATCGCAGTATTGCTATCTCCATAAGACGTATTTGCTGAATTAGACGCTCCTGCTATTACTATACAATCATACGTATTTGCTGCGCCTGTTGGTGTTACCCTACAAATTGCATGCTGTTGCCCATTTGATGTAAAAAAAGAGCCATCAGGCGCACCTACAATATCAGTTTGGTAGTAAAATGCATCCAAGAATGAACCTGTAAGAGTTAGTGCAGTTGCAGCGCCGTTATTTAGAACTAGATCATATTTATAAAACGAAGCAGTTTGCGAGCCTCCTACGCCTGTAAAAAAAAGATTATTACCAGTTGCATCAAGGGCCATGCTTCCAAAAGACGTAACACTAGTTAAATTAACTAATATACTGGCTGTAACAGGAGTTACCGCTAGATTAATTTTTACAATAGAATCACCATTGCCGCTAATACCAGCATCGCCAGCGTATAAACAATTTCTGTTTTTATCAAATATAATCTTTCGTAAATGCGTAAATCTAATATTTGGCTGTGACACATTCCCAGTGGCCGTGGGCAATCCATTCGTGGATAAGCTGCCCGCAAGCAGTTCTATAGTAGGAGTGCCTGCAGGATAATTTATTGTTCCCGTACCTACTTTTACATTATTCACTGGTATACCGACTCCTGGATAAATAGGGACCGGAGTGGCGTTAGGAATCGATTCATCCAGGGTATAGAGCTTCTCACGCGCTGCAGGTGTTATTTTAACTATAAACTTCAAAGTACTCACATACATGTTTCCTGCGCTGTCTGTCGTTACGGAAGTGACAAAAGGAAGAGTAGCGTTTTTTGCATTTCCACCGGTAGTAACGGCACCATTAATCGTAGTCAAAGGAGTATTACTATAATTCCCTGCTAAATCCCTTGTACCAGAGATATCAGTACCTGCGATAGTAATTAATGAGACTAATGATGGATCCAAATAGGGTGATAATGTATTTGCGGGTATAGCTCTGTTTACACTAACAATAGTGCCCGTCAGGGTACCTCCACGCTGTCTGTAAAGCACTTTACTCAAGGCGGAGGAGCCACCCTTTCGTGATTGCATTCGTTTTTTTTTAAACTTTCTTCGTGTAAAACTCATAGCTGTTCGTACTACCTATTTATGCCGTATATTAAATAGATAGTACGAAATACGCCCAGGATCTTCAATGCCGTAGTCATTTCTTCTAACGGTTTGATACCGTATTATTACGAAAATACGTTTAATATTTTCTTGTAGTCGGTGTTTCTACTAAATTTAATATATATCCTTGCTGTGCATCAATAATAACACTGTGTTGGCGCATACTATCGTATACTTTTATATACCCCTGCGATTCAATGTTATTATCATAGAGACGAGTTTGCATGGATCTATCTTGATACTTTGGCGCAATAGAAAGTATAGTAAGTGATATATTTGTTAAATCAGTAAAATACGTATATAAATCGCCCATGTTACCTTGTATGAACTGTAAAGCGGCATTTTTATCTGAAATAGATGATTGCATCGAATACAGTGTTTGAACTTGTTTAGTAAGATTCAATTGAAGGGGTCTCAGTAATGCTACAATATCATTTTTTGTAGATACTGGGTCCGCAAGAATGCCTTGTTCTTGCGCTGAAGATGCTGTTTGTATAAAAGCAGACGACGCAGTTTGTCCAAGAGCAGATGACGCATTTTGCGCAACAGCAGAGGAAGCTATCGCAGAAGATGCTTTTTGTGCGAGCGCAGCAGATACATTTTGCGCAACAGCGGAAGAGACAATTTGCGCTATAGCAGAAGAAGCTATCGCTGAAGATTCTTGTTGTGCGACTGAAGATGAGGCTTGCGCACCAGAAATGTTTTGGGCTAACGCAGATGATACAGCTTGCGCAACAGCAGAAGAGTATTTTGCTGAAGATTCTTGTTGTGCGACTGAAGATGAGGCTTGCGCACCAGAAATGTTTTGGGCTAACGCAGATGATACAGCTTGCGCAACAGCAGAAGAGTATTGCGCTGAAGATTCTTGCTGCGCGACAGCTGAAGATTCTCGAGAACCAGAAATGCGTTGGGCTAACGCTGAAGAAACGTTTTGCGCAACAGCTGAAGACACGTCTTGGGCTACAGCAGAAGAATCTTTCTGAGCGATAGAAGAAGACACGCTTTGGGCTTTTGCAGAAGAAATGCTTTGGGCTAGCGCTGAAGATACGTTTTGCGCAACAGCTGAAGACACGTCTTGGGCTACAGCAGACGACTCTTTCTGCGCCAACGCTGAAGACACGCTTTGGGCTTTTGCAGAAGAAACGTTTTGGGCTAGCGCTGAAGAAACGCTTTGCGCAACAGCAGAAGACACGTCTTGGGCTACAGCAGACGACTCTTTCTGCGCCAATGCTGAAGATGCGCTTTGGGCTTTCGCAGAAGAGATATTTTGCGCATCAGCAGAAGAGGCTTTACGATATATTTGTTCCTGCTGTGCGAGATATTCAGATAGCGCACCAGACATATACTGGGCCACTGCTGAAGAATCTTTCTGCGCAACAGCCGATGAGGCAATAGAATGAGATTCTTTTTGCGCAACAGCGGATGATTCTCGTGAACCAGAAACGTACTGCGCTACCGCAGAAGAAACTTTCTGAGCAACAGCAGAAGAGGTTCGAGAATGAGATTCTTGTTGGGCTACCGCAGAAGATTCTTTCTGCGCAACAGCCGATGAGGTGAGCGCAGAAGACACCTCTTGGGCTTTCGCAGAAGAGGCAAGAGAATGAGATTCCTTTTGGGCTACGGCGGAAGATTCTCGTGAACCAGAAACGTACTGGGCCAAGGCAGAAGAAACATTCTGTGCGTCAGCCGATGAGGCTAACGCTGAAGATTCCTTTTGCACAATAGCAGAAGACACCTTTTGCGCATCAGCAGATGAGGCAAGGGAATGAGATTCCTTTTGGGCTACAGCAGAAGATTGTCGTGGACCAGAAATGCTCTGCTCTAATGCTGAAGATGCGACTTGGGCCACAGCCGAGGATGCTCGCACAGCAGCTGAGGCTACTCGCAGAACTGCTGTATCTAAATATGATTGAGCTACAACATTTGTATATGGATAACTGATTGCTCGCACCATCGAATTTGCTTGATCTGCAATGTACATATTATCATATTTATCTATAAACATGCCAGAAAACGTTGGATAATTATTTAATGGTACATGAGCTGAGCCCAACATAGTAGCAGTTGTAGGTCCTCCATCAACCGGTGGAAGAGTGTTTTGTTGAGGCGGGCCGATTTGATAGAGCTGAACATAGATGCCTCCAAAATATGTATAGACAGCATTGATAGAGCTAAAATCAGGAGTTATTCCATCTGCTTTTTTATTAAATGTTATTAGTCGTATTCCATAGATTGTCATAGCATTAGTAGAGCCATCAAACACATACAGGTTATTTTTGGAATCCATTGCGATTCCCAAAGATTTTGAAAACGTTGCTGATAGCGGAAGAGTGTTATCTGTATATAATGTATTATATTGGCCAGCGTCAGGATTATTACTTCCTGCTATTATTGTAGAAACATAGGTAGTCCCTGATACTACTACCCTACAAATTCCACGATACTGGCCGTTTGCTGTGAAAAAAGAGCCATCAGATGCGACTATAATATCAGGTTGTACACCAAACGCTGCCTGGCCTCCGATGGCTGTACCACCATTCGTTATTATAGTGGTGGTACCACCATTTAGATCATACTTAACCATCTTATAATTGCTCATGAGTCCAATAAAAAGAAAATCACCCGTTGTATCAAACGTCATTGTTCCAAACGCCCCATAAGAAGTTAAATTAACTAATATACTGGCTGTAACAGGACTTACCGCTAGATCAATTTTTACAACAGAATCGCCTGACGTATTTTGAGCACCAGCATCTCCCGCATATAAACAATTTCTCTTTTTATCATATATAATCTTTCGTAAATTATAAAATCTAATATTTGGCTGTGAGACATTCCCGACTGTGGTGGGCGCTGCATACAGGGTTAAGCTGCCCGCAAGCAGTTCTATAGTAGGAGTGCCTGCAGGATAGCTTGTTGTTCCCCAACCTGTTTTTACATTATTCACTGGCATACCAACTCCTGGATAAATAGGGATCGGTTTTGCCGTAGGGTCTGATTCATCTAGGGTATAGAGTTGCTCACGCGTTACAGATTTTATTTTAACTATAAACTTCAAAGAACTTGCATACATATTTCCTGCGCTGTCTGTCGTTACGGAAGTGATAAGAGGAAGCTTAGCGGTTGTTGCACTTGTACCAGCAGTAACGGCAGCAAAGCCATTCATTGAATCAGGACCAGCATAAGCATTACTATTTCTTGCGTTAGGGATATCAGAACCCGCCACAGTAATTAATGTTACTAATGATGGATCCAAGTTGTATGCCGTTGTACCTGCGGGTATATTCCTATTTACACTAACAAAAGTACCTGTAAAACCACCTCCATACTGTCTGTAAAGCAGTTTACTCAAGGCGGGGAACCCACCCTTCCGTCTTTGTTTATGTGTATAAGTACTTGTACGCTTTTTTTTAAACTTTTTTCTTGTAAAACTCATATCTGTTTGTACTACCTATTTATAGCATATATTAAATAGGTATTACAAAATACGCCCAGAGTATCAGATCTCAGATGCCGTAGTCATTTCTTCTAAAGTTTTGATACGATCTTATGATAAAATGCGTTTAATATTTTCTTAAAGCAGGTGTATCTAGATAATTTGTTATATATCCTTGCTGCGCATCAATAACAATATTACGTTGGCGCATACTATCATATACTTTTATATATCCTTGTGATTCAATCTTACTATCATAGACACGTATTTGCATGGCTCTATCTTGATACTTTGGCGCAATAGAAAGTATGGTACTTGATACATTTGCGAAATCACTCAAATACGTATATAAATCATTCATGCTACTTTTTACAACCTGTAAAGCGGCATTTTTATCTAAAGCAGGTGCTTGCGTGGAATACATTATTCCAAGTTTTAGAGTAATATTAGATTGAAGGGGCCTCAGTAATGCTATAATATCATTTTTTATAGATAATGGGCCAGCAAGATCGCTTTCTTGATGTGCTGAAGATGCTGCTTCTGCTACAGCAGACGACACTTTTTGTGCCAACGGAGAAGATACAGCTTGCGCAAGAGCAGAGGAAGCTTTTGCTGAAGATTCGTATTGTGCCAATGCAGAAGACACTTTTTGCGCAACAGCGGAAGAGACAACTTGTGCTACAGCAGAAGAAGTTAGCGCAGAAGATTCTTGTTGCTGTCGCGCAGAAGAGACAATTTGCGCAACAGCAGAAGAGACATCTTGCGCAAAAGCAGAAGAGGCTAGCGCTGAAGATTCTTGTTGGGCGACAGCAGAAGATTGTCGTGCACCAGAAATGCTCTGGGCTAATGCAGAAGACACAACTTGCGCAACGGCAGAAGAATCTTTCTGCGCAACAGCTGAAGAGGCTTTCGCACCAGAAATGCTCTGGGCTAACGCAGAAGACACATCTTGGGCTACAGCCGAGGACTCATTCTGTGCGAGCGCAGAAGATACGCTTTGGGCTTTCGCAGAAGACACATCTTGGGCTTTCGCAGAAGAGGCAAGAGAATGAGATTCTTGTTGTGCAACGGCAGAAGAAACTTTCTGCGCAACAGCTGAAGAAGCTCGCGCAGAAGACACATCTTGCGCAACAGCAGAAGAATCTTGCTGCGCAACAGCTGAAGATTCTCGTGAACCTGAAATGCTCTGGGCTAGCGCTGAAGAAACGCTTTGGGCTACAGCTGAAGAGGCGAGTGAACCAGAAACGTTTTGCGCAATAGCTGAAGAAAC
>Ga0214919_10007635_pt1 | contig 14517 bp, 14 predicted proteins | sample LL1503_MetaG_FD_177994 | JGI IMG/M metagenome (GOLD analysis project Ga0214919, IMG submission 177994) | Freshwater microbial communities from Lake Lanier, Atlanta, Georgia, United States - LL-1503 | ecosystem: Environmental > Aquatic > Freshwater > Lake | place: USA: Georgia | collected...
GTCGCAAAAGTTTCATCTACGCTTCCGTGATAACACCGATCAATCACAACTACTTTGTCGCGACCGGTCAACATTCGCGCATACCGAATTACATGTCGATTTGCATCAGTAGCGGACACAGTAAATTGCCAAAGTGGTAATCCAAATCTGCGAGCTAATTCACGCGAAACAATTACTGCATCCTTCGTCGGAAGCATCATTGTTATGCCGCGATCAATCTGGGCTTTGATCGCCGCCACAGTTGCGTCCGGTGAATGCCCTGTCATTGATCCGGTATCGCCAAGGCAGAGATCTATATATTTATTTCCATCAATATCAACAAAGTGCGCGCCTTTTGCACTTTCGACCACAACCGGAAATCCCCCCGGCCACATCGCCATCCATGACATCGGCACACCACCTGGCATTACCGATTTACTCTCTTTAAATATCGCAGCACTCTTTGGATGATGCACCACAAAACGTGCTTGTTCACGCTCCAGCAAATTACTCAGGTGTTCGCGATCAATCATGAAAACATTCTATGCCTTAGCAGAACTCTTTTCCCCATGAAAACATCGAGATTAACTATGCATGAATAATCCACGAGTCAGATAAATCTAATATAATTAATAAGTATGGGTGCGAAATGAATTACGATATTGTCGTCATAGGTGGGGGCATAATAGGTTTAGCGACAGCCAAATCTTTAAAGAAATTGGATCCCAAGCTCGCAGTAGCAGTATTCGAGAAAGAACCCAATCTTGGTGCCTTTGCTTCTGGTAAAAATTCTGGAGTCATCCATTCTGGTTTCTACTACACACCAGATTCACTAAAAGCTAAATTTTGTAAAACTGGCAATGAAAATTTAAAGCAGCTAATTTCTAAACATGCTATACCGATATTGAACTGTGGAAAAGTAGTAGTAACACGTTCTGATAGCGAAATCCCTCAGTTAGAAAATCTCTATCGGAGAGGACTAGAAAATGGAATTCAGTTAGAGCTTCGAGAAGAAAAAGACTTAGTTAAAGTGGAACCATTTGCTGAGACTAAATCTTCATTTCTTTGGTCCCCAAATACATCAGTTTCCGATCCTAATCTTGTGATAGAAGCCTTAGCTGAAGAATGCCGTGATCTGGGTATCGAAATTTTACTCAATTCTAAAATTTCAATTGATGACTCTAAAAATCTTTCAAATCACGGCGTCAGAATCTTTCCAAAATGGCTAATTAACTGTGCGGGTGCCAGATCTCTTGACATAGCGCACAAATTTGATGTTGGCAAAAAATATTCACAAATGCCCTTCCTTGGAACTTACCTGTCTGCTGACCTTAAATCACTTCCTCTTCAAACCTTGATATATCCAGTGCCACATCCAGTCAATCCCTTTTTAGGCGTCCATTTCACATTAAGCACAATTGGGAGGATAAAGATTGGCCCCACAGCGATTCCCATCATAAATCCAGAACACAATGGATTTAACAAAATGAATGTTATTAACGATTTAGCTAATTTCGCAAGATCATCTATCGCTATTACAAAATCCAAAAATCATAATTTATCTAGTTTAACCTTTAATGATGTTGCAAAAATCAACAGCAGGGTATTGATTAGAAATGCAAGTTTGCTCGTACCAAAAGTGCGTGATGTAAAGAATTGGAAAAGATACCCCTCTGCTGCACGCGCTCAATTAGTGGATTTAGAAAATGGGAAACTAGAACAAGATTTTGTAATTGAACATTCAACCAACAGTACTCATGTTTTAAATGCTGTGTCCCCTGGTTGGACATCTGCGATGCCCTTTGGTGATTACATAGCTCTTCAAGTAATTAATAGGCTTAGTACGGCTAATTGACTCTTTTTAGGTATCCCGAGGGTGCCACACTTATTTGAATTTTTTCGTCAATTTGACTATCTATAACAAAATTGGAATTATCTGCCAAGAATTTAAATACTGCGGTCTTAGGATTATTACCCTTACCCCAAGGTCGATCTGAGTGCAAAGAATCCGGCAAATCGTCAATAACTGTATCAAATACAACGCAATAACTACCGATAGATACTAAATCTGAATACGCTATAAGTTCGGACAACACGTGTTCTTCAGTGTGATTGCTGTCCAAAATAAGTAAGACTGTACGGTAATCTTTAGAAATCAAATGAACCTTTTTAACAACATCTTCTGAAACACTGGAGCCTTCGATCAACTCCATCCTGGAAAACATAGAATGAGTTTTCAATTTAGCCAAGTTATGCACTCTAATGTCAATATCGATTCCAATTACTTTTGCATTTTTCGGACCACCATCGATCGCATTTAGTTCCAGCAGGGAAGCATAGAATACAATCGAACCGCCATGGGCAATGCCAGTTTCAATAATCAAATCAGGTTTCAAATCATAGATTATTTCTTGCATGGCAACAATATCTTTTGGATACTGGATTATCGGTATTCCCATCCACTTAAACTGGTAGCTATATCTTTGCTCTACCGAATTCAAAAACCAAGCATCTCTTAACGACTGTTGTATTGGATTCATAAACTACACTAAACAATAATTGTGCATGGATGTCAAGCATGCAATTCTTGTGGCTTCTATAAACGGCAAATTTAAGCGTTCAAATAAGCAAATTTAGATTTAGCAGTTGTTTTTTGTAAATGAAACGTAAGTTAATCCTCGTCCCCACCATTTTTCAAAATATGGCATAGGAGTTTCAAAATTTCCTAACATCACATTCTCAAAATTAGAGGAAAATTCACTTATTGCTGTCGCAACATCTGGTAAACAGTTTTGCAATAGGTCTACAATTTCTTTTAGTATTTGAGCCAATGCCTCCCATTGTTTGTATGAATCACTTATCCAAATATCACAACTAATACCCCAAGCCTGAGCAGCTAAATTTTCCAAGATACCAACATTTGCAACTTCTATATGAGTATGAACGCTACTATCTATGAGCATTGGGGACATACTTTTAAATTGTTCAATAAACATACCATTTCGATAATCGGTATCTCTACTAAGCGCTTTATGCCAAATAAAATCTTGGAAAAAACTTGGAGACGAGCCTAAGGCTACAAATTCTTTATTAAGTGCAGTTACAGCATCACCTGTATCGAAAGTATATTCTTTATCTAAAGGATGAAGAATAGCGTCTTGAACCCAATCCTCAATAGGTTTAGTGGTAGGCAAATGATTCAGATGAGTTTTAAATATATCGCATGCCATTTTCACTTGATCTTGATATATATTGGTCTTTAGACAAATGGCTGGCTTAAAAATTCTTCTCAGTGCTTGATCCAACACGCCTAGTGACGAAACGGTTGTTATGACCAGATTACCGCCTGGTTTTACGAACCCACTAATATGCCTCAATAAATTAGTTGGATCATCATTTCCATTTATCATTCCTTCACAAATCACCAGATCATACCCTATAAAAGGTTTTTGGGACGAAATCAAAAAATCTCTTGCATCACTGAAATAGCAATTTACATTTTTGAATATTTGATTTCTGCTATTTTGGAATTTTTCCTCAATACTATCCATGCTTGCTCTATTTCCATCGACTAAATGCAGTAAATTCGGATTATATTGAAGCAGAACTAATGCATTATCACCGGTTCCGGGTCCAAATTCCAAAATATCTTTGCCCTGCAGCATGTTCATCGACACTCCAAGGTTTTGATAAAGCCTTTCTCTTTGAAATTTAAAATTTCCAAAATTATCTGTAGGGGCCCCTTGATGAACAGGCACAATATTGAATTCATTATAATATTTTAACATGTCCATATTTATCCCTTTCTAAGCAAATATCTAGAACTCTAATGCACTGATTTAATACATTTTTTTAATTATTTCCATTTTGTTGGTAACAGATAACTCATCTAATTGGGGAACGTTCCAATTACATTCATCTTCTCTGATAGACAAATCTAATTTAGGAAACATCTGAAGCATAGATCGGGAAAAATGAAATAATTCTCCTTGTGTAATGAGATTTTTCGTATCGTCTAAAATAAATATCTTATCTGCAGCTATACAGATCTCCATTTCAGCAGGATCTAACTTCATCTTTGTAGAAACATATGAAACAATAATTACCACTGACATCCCCTTAGATAGTGCTTCTTTAGCTAATTCCAGGGCTTTGTTGAAAGAAAAATTAAATGAAATAATCACCACGATATTCTTATTCGCTATAAGTTTAGAATACGTTATGTAACTTGATTTGATTTCGATTGTGAATTCTTCTATTATTTCAGGAGTTTCTTCTTTAAACATTTTCTGACTTACGCCCAAAATTCGCGGTCCCCCAGAAAACGCTTTAGAAATTGCGGATTCGATGCAACCTTGTCCGTTAACGCTGTACGTTTCTAGCCCGGAAAGGTTTGATAATCCAAATAAATTATTGTAACTTGACTGTGGCCCTTCCCATCCATTGTCTACAACAATCATTGCAATAACAAAAGGAACGAAGGGTCCTCTGGATTTTATTGCGTTCCAGGTGTTCACGAGATGATCTATCCCCAACAAAATAAAGTCTTGTTGTTTCATTATGAAAACACTAGGAATGTCTTTTAGCATTAGACCAAATCCCATTCCTACTAAAGAATTCTCAACATTTGGCGTATTTATTATTTGGCAACCTTCTATGGAATCTAATCCTTTTGAGAATCCACCCAGCCTAGATCCTGCATTAATATTTTGTCCGTAAACTACGGTTTTCTTGTGGTTAGAGATTTCTTTTTTAAGAAAGCTATTAACAGTGGTTATGTAGTCCATGAAAGCTCCTCACTTAAACTTTCAATTAATTCACTAATTTTGTCAATCGACCTCAAATTTGACATTCTTTTTTCTAATAAATCATCTTCGTTTAACACTAAATTATCAAAAATGTTTTCCTTCAGACCTTGCGCTGGTCCGGCATGGTAATTAATATAACGTTTCCCATTTGGTAAATTAGTATCCTCTATCCAACGTCCACCTAGTGTTGTGACTGTAGAATGAATTATCACTGGGGAATTTAGCATTACTGCCAAGGTACGAGCTTCTTTGTATTTATTTACACTGTCAATTAAAGATTTACCATCGCATAACACATATTCTGCTCCATAAGCTTTTGCTAAGTTTTCTAAATCTATTGGAGACCTTCTTTCGCTTATCTTAGTTCCAAGAGACCATTCATTGTCTTCTATGATTATAATAAGTGGGGATTTTATACTTTTAGATAGCAATAAACTTTCAGCAAATGCCCCCTCTTCAATTGCACCATCTCCGGTTACAACCCAGGTTACATTTTCTTGATTGGAAATTTTCTGTCCGAAGGCGATTCCAACAGCTACCGAAAGGTTATTACCCAGAATGCTAGATGTATAAATAATATTTCTGTTGGGATTAATCAAATTCATGGATCCGTAACGTCCATTTGCCAAGCCATCTTCATGTAAAAAAAACTCTTTCACAATTTCAGAAAGATTACCCCCCAGCGCTAGTTGATAATGCAAGTTTCTATGACTTAGTACAATTTCATCACCTTCATTTTTTGCTTTAGCCAACGAAAGGGCAAGGTGTTCATGCCCTAAGGCAAGGTGTATTGGGATTTTAAATCTTCCAGCCAGATAAAGTTGATTTACCAATAATTGTTGTACTCTAATTTTCACTAAAGCATATGTCAATTCTTCTTCTATTGCTTCTTGGCTATTTATGATCTCATTCATTTTGTTCTGTTTCCAATTTTAGATACTTAGCAATAATTTTAAGCCCACTATGCAAATCTATTTTAGGTTCCCAGCTTAGTACCTGTTTTGCCTTTAGATTAGATAAATTTCGTTGTACGAATTTTGTTGAGTCTAGTTCTTGAATTTTTGGATCTTTAGAAAGGATTTTTGCAGATGTTTTAATTACATTACCTAACGTAACCAGCTGATTTCCAGCAAGATTAAATAGTTGATTTCCTTTAGCACGAAAAGAGGAAATAATTCCATCTACTAAATCATCGATATATATGAAGCACCTTCCATTTTCCAGAGATCCAACCTCTATAACCTTCTTTTCGCTTACATCGACAAGTAATCGCTCTACCGCAGACCACGATTTTTCTCTTGGTCCGTAAACGATACCGAAACGAAGTATCACTGAATTTGTATCACTTAACATTTGGTTTATTATGGGTTCCATCGCTGCCTTTGTAATCGCGTAAATAGACGTGAGCCTACTAATATCTATCACAGACGTTTCATTCTTTTCTATTTTCTTATCTGTATCCCCATAAACCCATTCGCTTGACGCAAAAATAAATTGTTTGCACTTTTTTTGTATAGCAATATTAACTAAATTTATAGTTCCACTCATATTAATATCGATAGCAGATATCGGATTCTGCCTACACATAGAATCTGTAGACATGGCTGCAAGGTGCACAATTATACAATTTTCTGGAATAAGAATCGAGATTTTCGAGGAGGTAATATCTCCTTTCAGCGTTTCATTAAAAATCGGATTAGAATCGATACAAATGGTTTGAAAACCTAAATTTTGAAGTTTGTCATTTAAAGCACGACCGACAAACCCGTCTGCACCTGTTATAACAATTGGAAATTTTAAATATTCTTCTATGATATTCACAAGTCGACTCTACTCAAGATTCTTGTTCCTCGATGTTCAATTGACACAAAAATGGATGGGTGTCCCTTAATTTTCTTCAAAAATTCTGTTCTTTTTTCGGTTGGTACATTGACCACAATAAAGCCGCCCCCGCCAGCACCAAGTAATTTCCCGCCTGTTGCTCCAGCAGCGAAACATTCATCATACAAAGAATTAATTGTTTCATTAGTGATTCCAGGAGCAAATCTTTTCTTTAAATCCCAGTTATTATTAAGAACCTTACTTAACACTAAAGAATTAAATTTACCTTCTATCAGTATATTTTTTAAATTTTCTGCTTCTAAGTAAAGTTCTTGAAGAAAATTTAGATTATTTGTAATATTGTTATTTTGCTCATGTAAAATATCTTCTGCTTTTCTAGACATTCCCGTCCATACTAATACTAGATCATTTAAAATTTTGTAGCCTTCTGATTCTAATGTAATTGAATCTATACTAACTCTGTTTGTTCCATAAAATTTAAATGAATTAAGTCCACCAAAGGCGGCGGCGTACTGATCTTGTTTGCCAATTGGTCGATTTAAAATATTGATTTCAACCATGCAAGCTTCTTCGGCTAATTGACCCACAGAAACATGGTCTCCCGTGAACTCATGCAAAGCAAGTAACAATCCAACAGCAAAACTACTCGATGAACCTAGTCCTGAACCAGCAGGTAAATCTGATGCCGTTGATATAAAAAGAGGTTCGTCTATTCCAACCAAGCGTATACATTCACGTGCAATATCGTTTCGGATCTCGTCAAGTGAGTTGACATGTTCAGTGTCACTGTAGGAAATACGATATTTTTCACCAAATAAAGGGCTATGTCTTTTTACGGTTACATATATGAATTTTTGAATAGTCATGCTAACAACTAGTCCATTTTGTAAATTGTAAAATCCAGGAAAATCAGTTCCACCTCCAACTAAACTAACACGAAGAGGGGTCATCGTCGTAACAGAGTGAATTACACTTTTTCTCATCTAAGACCTTTCACTTTTTGAAATTCTTTTAATGATTACCTGCTTGGAAAGTCATAGAATTCAAGTATACACGGTAAGGCTAAATCAAGATTGTGAAATTGCATATTTCCTTTGGGGGTTTTGGTTTCACCACTTTGCGAAATTAAAATAAATCTACACCCAGCTAGTGTGGCTGCCTCTTCATCCCTTTCATCGTCGCCAATATACAGAATTTCACTTAATTGCAGTTTAAAGTCCCTCGCTGCTTCAAAAAACATTCCCGCTTTAGGTTTGCGGCATTCACAATTTTCATCCCAATGATGTGGGCATACATATATAGAAAGTAGATTTATACCGCGACTCTTAAATTCACAAATCATATTCCTGTGAATCTCATCCAAATCGTTTTGTTTTAACATTCCTCTCGCAACTCCTGCTTGATTTGTAATTATTATAAATTCAAATCCCTGTTTACTCAATTTTTCTAGTCCTAACAAATTGACTTCAATTCCGTTAAAATCGCTTTCTTTGGATACATAATGACCTTTTGGCGCTTTAACATTTATGACGCCATCTCTATCAAGAAAAATGATTTTCTTTGCTCTGAGCTGTTCTCTTGTGATTGCCAATCTATCCAAATCTGAAATGCTCAAATAGAAAGTTGGTATGTTAAAAGTATTTACCATATTTGACCGTACGATAGATTCATAAGCTTTAGGCAAAGAGAGTTCGTTTTTAATGATATTGTTGCATAATTCTTCTCGATTAATAATATTAAAACCAACTTCGACTAAATCTGCCTTCTCTTCGCCTCTCTGAATAAGGTATTTTGTTGCTTGACCATTCTCATCCACCACAAGATTGCCAGGAGATTTATTAACTACACTCATTGTGAATAATTTTGAACTTTTATAGTGGGAATCTAGTAATGCATCGATTCTTAAATCAATGTAATTATCTCCATATAGAAGTAGAAAGGTTTCATCCAAGAACTTCTTGGCTTCAATAATTCTCTGGCCAGTGTCCCAATCATTAGGGCCACGTACGCAAACTATTGAAAGTTCAGAGATAATGTTCTTGACAAAATACTCTTCAATTAAATCTCCCATGTATCCCGTCAGAATTACGACCTCAGATACGCCTTGATCTTTAAGTTTTTCAATGATTCGCCGAACAAATGGTTTGCCATTTACGTCAACCATGGGTTTAGGTAAATTATCTGTAATGGGCGCCAGCCTAATCCCCCGACCACCAGCTAAAATAACAGCTTGTTTAATTGTTAACATTGTTTTTACCATTTGTTAATTCTGAAACTCTCTCTTGCATAGAAGTTTCTACTCTAAAATTAAATTTCTCTGAAATTTTTTGAGTATCTGCCCAAGATTTATTTTTGTCATCAATTACTTTGGGAAATGTATTTCTAAAATCTATCGACATCGTAGTTGCGATAATATCAATCAGAGACGAGATGCTCATTGGATTTCCTGACCCTACATTTATTATTTCACTCTCATTTGACCTACTTAATACTCTACTAATTATCTCAGCAACATCTTCGACATGTATAAAATCGAGAGCCTTATTCACATCATTAAGTTCAGGCGTTATTTCTTTTTGGAATGATGAAATAACACTTGGAATAACGGAACGTTCACGCTGTCCTTCTCCAAAAACATAAAATAGGCGCAACCAGTTTCCAATTCCAGAAACTTCTTGCGCACGATCAAGCATATAATTTGATAAAGAAATTTTGGTATTACCAAAATCTCCTACATTTTCTGGATCCATATTTTCTTTTAGCGGACCTGATAGACTTCCATACTCCCAACAACTTCCTGAGCCAATGAATCTTTCCACTCCAAAGTCAACTGCAGCATCGATAACATCCATTCCTATCTGCAAATTGCTTCTATTATTTTCAATTGAGTAATCTGGTAATCCACTCCAAGCTAAATGTAGCAACGCAGTGGGCTTAAATTCTTGAATGGTTTTTTTTGCGAAACCATTCAAGTAGGAATGAATATCCACACTTTCAATGCCAAACATACTTTGCACTTTGTTTTGATCTGACGTGACAGCCAATACTTCATGACCTTCAGCCAATAACTTCGGCAGAAGTTTTCTCCCAATAAATCCTGTGGACCCTGTTATTAGAACAGATAGTTTAGAGTTCAATGCCATCTACTTTTTTGTCAAAATTTTCCCAGGATTTATCTTTATCTGAAACAACTTCAGGATCATTTGGCCATCTGACATTAAAGGTTTTGTCATTAAACTTAAATCCTCGCGCATGCTTAGATGAATATGGTGTGGACATATAATAATGAACCACAGTCTGCTCTGATGTCGTCAGCCAAGCATTTGCACAGCCTTTTGGAATGTGTAAACTTTCTTTTGAGTCAGATTTTAATTCTACGGCTATCCATTTACAAAAAGTTTTAGAATTAATCCGCAAATCTACAATTACGTCATAGATAGAGCCTTCATTACAACTAATAGTTTTTGCTTCTAAAAACGGTGTCATCTGATAGTGAAATCCTCTAAGGGTATGCTTAAGTGGATTTCTTGAGATTAATCCGTGATCTACTTCGTGTTCGATATTATGATTTTGAAATTCTTTTTTATCAAAAGTGCGACGTAAATCACCACGCTCATCTCCTTTTGGTTCATGTTGAATTAGCCAAGCTCCTTCTATTTCGAGTTTCGAGAAAATCATTTAAATTTCACACATTCAATATCTCCTGGGAAAGGCACAATTAATTCACCAGTCCAGTTAAATTCATTTCTGAGTGATTTTTCAATTTCACTTCTGAAATTAAACGCTAAAAGTAAAATTACGTCAGGTTTGGAACTTAGAGCGGCTTCTACTGATTTAATTTCAATATTTTTTCCAGGTGAAAATCTGTTTTGCTTTAAGGGGCTGTTATCAGCGATACACACAACTTGCTCACTATTTATATTGATCGCATTTAAAATAGTGCTACTTCGAGCAGATGCACCAAAAGCGATAGTTTTTTGTCCTTGTTCAAACCTTTTTGTAATTTCTAAAGCTAATTGATTTCGGTGTTTTTCTACTCTTAGCGCAAAGTTAGTCCAACTTATTTTCTCTAAAACTCCCGATTGAATTTCAGATGCGATTGTATTTTTAAGTTGTGAGGACATGAATGAATTACTATCTTTATGTTTTAAGAAAAGTATCCATGAGCCCCCGCTTATAGGGCTCGGTTTAATGTCAAAGGCGACTAATCCCGCATTACTGGCAAGATTAAGCATGCTATCGATACTCTGATAAAGAGTATGTTCATGATAAATTGAATCATAATGCAATTCCTTCAAGATGACATCTGCTCTGTGAAATTCAATGACTGCTATTCCATTTTTATCTAAACAACTTGCCATCCCATTTAAAATTCCAATTGGATCAGGTATGTGCGAGAAAACATTTCGGGCAATTACAACATCAAAGAAACCTTCATTTTGTGCAATTTCAAGAGCGCTGTCTGATGTAAAAAATATTGGAAGAGTTCGTACACCATCTTTTTCTGCCATCTCCGCTATATTTTCTGCAGGATCTACGCCGAGCACATTCTTTGAAAACTTTTGAAGTTCCTTTAAAAGAGTTCCATCATTGCTTGCAATTTCCAAAATCTGCTTCTGTTCCTCGTTGATTAAATCATTGATTTCTCCGGCAAGCCACGCGCAATGATCGATCGATGACTGAGATGTACCAGTCACCCAAACGTAATTTGAAAACAAGATTTTAGGATCTACATTAATGCTGAGTTGGATCGCAGCACAACTGTCACATCGAATTAATCTTAATGGCGCCGCCCCCTCTGCAATATTCGGATCGTTAACGAGTGCGTTTGCTAGAGGTTGATCGCCCAAATCTATTACTAACTCTAAATTATCTGAATGGCAAATGCGACAGCATATTATTTCTTCATACGTTAATTTGTGGTTTAACATAACGTAGATCATCTCCAATTACATTTGCTGCTCGAAGAACTTTAAGCTGAGCTAATCTATTGCATTTAGGTCCAAGAAAATCTTCTGCAGTAAAATTAATTTTTCTCCAATGCTCTACCATTTCATGCGCCCCCATGCTTAAAGTCCATTTAGGGTTGAAGTAATCTCCTAATTCTTTGTGAATCTTCTTGAATCCCACTTTGTAAGTTCTACTGTCAGCGCCATGTTCACCAGTAAATTGCAATGTACTTCCAGGAACTGAATCCATAGCTGCTTCAGCTAGTTGCCTTACTGAATAATTACCCGCTATTGGACCTGCATTGTACGCTTTGCCGTTTATTACCTCTTTAGGTGCATTAATACCTGCTTCGAATGCTTGGCATGCATCCTGTATGTGTAGAACAGGTCTCCATGGGGTCCCATCGCTTTTTATCATGATTTTACCTGAGGTGAGTGCGGAGCCCACAAAGTTGTTGAAAACAATGTCACAGCGTTGATATGGACTTACGCCAAAAATTGTTGAAGGTCTAAAGCAAACCACTATAAAGTCGTCGGTTGCCATTTTTCGTACGGCCGTTTCTGCTGACCATTTTGTTTTTGCATAAGAGGTTAATGGATTCTTTTCACTTAAGTCTTCATCTAATTCTTCATCTAAGTTAGATATTCCATAAATACTTTGGGTGGATGCAAATACAAATCTCTCAACGCCAACTCTTTTGCTTAATTCTGCTAATTTGATAGTACTTTTGAAATTTATATCTTCTGTCAGATTTGGTGTCAATTCCCCTAGTGGATCGTTTGAGAGCGCAGCAAGGTGTATCACAGCTTCTACCCCAGTTAAATCGGACTCTTCAACGTCCCTTATGTCTTTGTTTATTGTTGTGACTTCAGCAGTTGGATTTCCTAATTGGCACGTAGCATAAAAGCCACTATCGAAACCGAGAACTTCATGCCCTGCTTTTTGCAATCTACCCGCAAGGACCGAACCTATGTATCCCGTATGCCCAGTAACTAATATCTTCAAAATGGATACGCCCTTAAATTACTAGGTATTTTGTGGCCTGAGTGCTTCCGATATCATATGACAGAGGGCCAAATGCGCGTCTTCCGCCACCCCGTAATCACCATTTTCAGCCTCAATATGCACAGAAAAATTCACTAGATTTCTCATCATCCCACCATCAAACGAAGTCAGTCCGACCGTTGTTACTCCTGCTTCATTGGCCCAGTTAATTGCTTTAATTAAATTTCCTGAATTTCCTGAGGCCGATATCGCTATCAATACATCTTCAGATTCACAGTTACGTTCTACTTGTCTTAGAAAAACATTGTCAAATCCGAAATCATTTCCTATAGCAGTAATAATGCCAATGTTATCGCAGAGACTAATCCCTTTTAATTTTTTATTGTTTGACCCAACACATAGCGTTAAATCAGTTGCAAAATGGCTTGCAGTCGTAGCACTTCCACCATTACCAATCAGCCAAATTCGCTTGTTTTTAAGTGTTGATTTGAACAGTAGGTTTGCAACCACCATAACTTGATCGTGATCTATTGACTTCAAGGCAGCATTAAGACGATTTTGATAATTCTCAAAAATCAACTTTTCCATAATACCTCACTAACCTATTTTGGCTTTATGTAGTTGGGATCATAACCTAATTTTGTTAGGAATTCGCAAAAGTATCTTTAAACTTTAAAATTCCTAAGATAGATTTTTAAAGACTCTATTGCAAGCCGGTGGTCTTCTTCTTGAGGAATCCCACTCACAACAACTGTTCCCACATGCACTCCATTTACACGCAGTGGAAATGCCCCTCCATGTATTGCATGTTCACTTTCCGCTAAATTATTTTGCAGATACCAATCTTTTTCAGCGATACCTGCTTCTTCAGCCAATATCCGCAAACACATTGATGAATGTCCTTTAGCTGCGACTGTGCGCACTTTGCGCGACATCCAGCGATCATTTTCAGCATCAGATCCTGGCAGTGAGACATGGAATACCACCCAATCACCTATATAAACTCGGGTTGCGATTGGAAGATTTTTTTCGTGCGCGATTTTCACAACGCACTCACCTATTTCGACCGCTTCTTTATTAGTTAAAACAGCAAGAACTAACTCATCTTCAAGTGCCAAAAGTTCTTTGCTATTAAAGCCACCTGTAGTCATTAAAATCTACGCTTTCTCAAATGTAAAACGCGAAAATAATTTGTGAGCCTCAGATAAATCAGCACCGAAGTTTTGTGAATCAGGTGGCGCAGTCTGTGGCTCAACACAAACACCAATTGGATCTTCGGTGTAAACAACCCACCAATCAGCCGGACTTGAAATGCTTAACTTCGCTTCTCCACGCCAAATTACTGCGGGGTCGCCTTTGACTCCAGTAAAAACATCATCCCAGGGAAATGGTTTATTTGGTTCTTTGTATTTTCCGGTAGGAATGAGAGTTGGTGTCACATCAAGCATCTTCTCGGGATGAAAATCAATCTCAGCCTCAGGTGATCCATTTATTGTTCTTGGAAACCAAGTATGCAATCCCACCCACGCCGGAAGGTCTACTCCATTTGCAATGTATGAAAGTTCGTATGTAAATGAATCGCCATCTACAACTACTTTTTGTTCTACCCGAGCACCTTCATATGGTGCTACTAAATCAATTGCTGCGACCCCTGGAGCGATCTCGCGCCACGGCCTATCAAAAGCTAATCCATGAATTGCATGTGGTCCCAAAACATCAGTTGCTAATTGCAAAGTACTTCCATCACTTGCGCGTAACTTTCCATCTAATATCCGCCCAGCCCACGGTGCCATTGGATACCAACCCCACGAGAGCCAACCTTCACGTCTTTGAATAGCAAACTCTGTTCCGTGCCATTTCACAGATGACAAACGGGCTCCATGATCAAGATCAACTTCAACAGTTATTTGCTCACCTACGATTTTCATTATGC
>Ga0214919_10007636_pt1 | contig 14517 bp, 15 predicted proteins | sample LL1503_MetaG_FD_177994 | JGI IMG/M metagenome (GOLD analysis project Ga0214919, IMG submission 177994) | Freshwater microbial communities from Lake Lanier, Atlanta, Georgia, United States - LL-1503 | ecosystem: Environmental > Aquatic > Freshwater > Lake | place: USA: Georgia | collected...
ACGCCCTGAGGTGTTCCGGTATTGATCATGTCGCCCGGGTCTAAAACCATGAATTGGCTTGTGTACCAAATCAGGTGAGCGACATCAAAAATCATGTCAGAAGTGTTACTTGACTGTTCTTCAGCACCATTAATCTTCAACCAAAGTTCAAGATTCTGTGGGTCGTTAACTTCATCAGTCGTCGTGATCCACGGGCCAAGTGGGTTGAAGGTTTCACATGACTTGCCTTTATCCCATTGTCCGCCACGCTCGAGTTGAAATTCTCGCTCAGAGACATCGTTTGAAACGGCATAACCAGCAACGTATTCAAGTGCTTCTTGCGGGCTGTTCAAGTATTTCGCCTGTTTGCCAATTACGACACAAAGCTCAACCTCCCAGTCAGTTTTTGCAGAGAGTCGTGGAATAATAATTTCATCGTTTGGACCAATAATCGTATTTGGCGCTTTCATGAAGATAATTGGCTCTTTTGGAATCTCCTGGTTTCCTTCGCGAGCATGCTCGCGATAGTTGAGTCCAATGCACACAATTTTTTGAGGGTCAGATAACGGGGCGCCAATTCGCTTATTTGTGATGTCAACTTTTGGCAATTTTCCATCGCTGACTGCGGCTCTTAATTTCTCAACACCGTTAGCTTCAAAAAAATCTTGATCAAAGTCGGCAAAGATGCTGGAGGCGTCGTAACTTTCAGTTGAACCTGTTGGAATTACTACAGGCTTTTCATTTCCACTCGGTCCGACTCTTAAGAGTTTCATGGTTACATCCTGTTTCTGTATCTGTTTCTGTTTTTATAAAGCTGACTTGGAAAACACTTCTAGAGATTCTGCAATTGCAACTTCAAGGTCGGTTGCTGGAGGGGGAGACGCGAGGTCAATCCAATCCTGCGCATCCGCAGAGTAGACGACTGGTAGTTGATTTGTCCCGTATGTCAAATCGCCAAATCCGCTAACGGCTTTAACAATTTCGACAAAATCTGATACTCCAACAACGTGACCATTTATATTTACGACCGGAGCACCATCTACATTTGTTCGCGCCGCAAGAATGAAAGCAGCTGCAACATCTGGTGCATATTGAAAATCAAGCACGCCTCCGTACTCGACATGAAATTTTTCTTTCTTCGTTGCCTTTTCAATTGCAACGCTCGGCTGCGATGTCATACCTTGGTCGCGACCAGGCCCGAATACAGTGTGCGGTCTAAGCCCGACACTTCGGATGCCATATTCATTCCAATAAACTTTGGCGACATCTTCGGCTGCTGTTTTGTAAACACCATAAAGTGTTGTTGGTAGTCGTTGCGCGTCTAGAGAGAGTTTTTCGTCTGGATAATCTGCAGCTAAACCGAATACAGCGATGCTGCTCGCATGACTTATATTTTTTACTCCGAGTTTTTTTGCTGCTTCAAATATGTTTACAGTGCCGACTACGTTTACGCTTGCACCGAGTGCGGGGTTCGCTCGACAAAAAGGCACTTGAAGTGCTGCAAGATGAACCACATGCGTTACTCCTGTCATTGCATTTTCTACATCTTGAGCAACGGTTAAGTCGCCGAAGGCCCACTTAGCTTTTGGCATTGATCCATTATTTATCAAAAGGTGGCGATGCTCATCGGCCTTTAGATCAAATGCAGTTACTTCGATGCCCTGCTCGAGAAGTTGTTTAACTACCCATGCTCCGATGCATCCATTTGCGCCAGTTACCAAAAATTTTTCACTCATTAGTAAGTTGCCCTTCCACCTGAAATGTCATAACAGGCACCTGTTGAAAAACTGCATTCTTCTGAAGCGAGCCAAGATACAAGGGCAGCAACTTCTTCGGGTTGCCCTACTCGTGACATAGGAATTTTCGCGATCATGTATTCAAGAACTTTTGGATCAGTCTTCTGATTTATTGGAGTGCTGATTACCGCAGGCGCAATTGAATTAACCAAGATGCCTTCTGTCGCAAGTTCTTTACCAACTGATTTAGTAAGTCCGATAACGGCGGCTTTTGATGCAGAGTATGCAGCGAGGTTAGGGTTACCTTCTTTGCCAGCGATACTCGCGATATTTACTATGCGACCCCATTTTCGAATTCGCATTTGACCAACGACTGCTCGCATCATGTTGAATGTGCCAGTCAAATTAATGTTCATTGTCTGGAGCCAATCATCATCGGTTACATCCCAAAACGGCATGTTTGGTCCGACGATGCCAGCGCTGTTTACAAGAATGTCGATTTGACCGGCATCTGCTACTGCTTTATTGCAATCAGATGAGTTACTTACATCTGCAGTTAGGAAGTCTGCAAATTCTGAACCCACAGTTGTTGGCCTGTATATATCAACACCGACGACCCTGCAGCCGTCTTGACTTAGGCGTTTTGCGCACGCCAATCCGATTCCTTGAGATGCGCCGGTTATTAAAGCAGTCTTATTTTTCGCACCCATGACTAGGGAATCTAGCAAATATATATTATTTAATCAAAGCCGAAGCCAATGAAAACAAATGAAAACTAGGGGATTAGAACCGCCCGGCCAGTTATTTTGCCATTTAACAAGTCATGTAGTGCCTGATTGGCGTCTTGAAGGTCATATTTCTGAACTCTAGGTCGAAGCACTCCTGAGGCCGCAAGGTGTGTCACTTCTTGTAATTCAGAGTAAGTGCCAACATAGATTCCTTCAATCCGCTTTTCGCTTTCAATTAGATCCAGCATCGTCGCGGTAACAGAACCTTCGGCACCAATCACGAAGTAGGTCCCTCCAAAAGCTAGGCATTTGAGGGCATCGGCAGAAGTTGCACTGGTGCCCACAAAATCAAGCACAACTTTTGCCTGACCGTGAAACCGACTCGTAAGTTCGTTTGCGCTACACGTGTGCTCAATGCCGAGAGTCTTTGCAAATATAAGTGCATCAGACTTATTGTCAACTGCAATAATTTTCGCAGGTGAGATGCTTCGTAAAATCTGTAATGCTAAGTGGCCGAGCCCACCTATGCCGATGACAATTGCGGTGTCGCCGACTTCTAAAATTTTTGATGCACGCTTGCAGGCACGATAAGCAGCAAGTCCCGCATCCGTAAGTGTTGCTAACTCGCAAAGATTTGAATCGTCGGCGACTTTGATGAGTGCACGTTCATTAGTTAACAAATATTCTGCGTATCCGCCAGGCGCATTAATTCCAGGCGTAATACGGTTTGGCGCATTTGTGTCGAGACCTTGACGCTCTGTGCGAGTTAGCCCATTGCTAATAAAAGGAAAGCAAATTACCGAATCGCCTTTTGACACAGTTGTAACAAGTGATCCGGTTTCTTCGACGATTCCGGCATTTTCATGTCCAAGTACGTGTGGTAATCCAACTGGAAGCAAGCCATTAATCAGATGTAGATCGGTTCGGCATACTCCTGAGGCAGAAATTTTGATCACAACATCAAATGGGCCTGTCACTCGTGGTTTATCGACTTCATTAACTTCAACGAGTTCACCAGACAACTCAGGATTGAGTTTGCGCATTAACATTTGTCGCATCAAAGATTATAATATACCAACAGTCACCCAAATCAAAAACGAGGTATTGCATGTGTACAACTGGAGTTTTTCGCTTGGCATCTGGAGGGTACGCGCTGTTCAAGAATAAAGATTTCGGTAGAGCATATTTTGATGATCGATTAGTTCTAGAAGCAAATGTTTTTGGTGTCAGCGGCACTACTTCATGGGCCGGAGTTGACCCGAGTCTTGACCAATTTTCAGGATTCTCCGTCGGCGCTAATAGCAGTGGTTTATTGTGTTGTGATTCAAATGTTGTTACTCTCGACGGTCATGTTAATTACGACATTATGGTTGAAGTTGCATTGCGTGAAGGAACGAATGTTGAATCTGCAATTTCTGCAGTAAAGAAAGAAGTTGCAAAAAGCCCAACCTCATGGGGAAACATGGTGCTAATTGATGAAAACTCATCGGCATCAATAGAGATACGTGGTACTGAAATTGTTGCTGTCCCGCTCATTGGGCCGAATGCACGCACAAACCATCATCTAAGTCTTGGCGATCATGAATTACAAGAAGACAAAACAACGACTGTTCTTAGATTCAATTCTGCATCTAAGCGCCTCGCCGAAGTTAAATCCGTAAGCGACGTTTTTGGTCTACTTAAGTCGCATGATGATGGTGATACGGGCGTATGTAACCATGCTCTTCATACAACTGTGTATAGCTACGTGTTGGTTCGTGAAAATAACGAGACAACATTGCATGTGTCTCAAGGTCAGCCATGTCTGAACAATAAAGTGATTGTTAGCAAGATTCCCTTTGGTTCGTTGTTTAGCTCACAATCAGCAGATGAGTTCATTGCAAATTATCCGTCTGCTAACAAAGCCAATTTTGGGGTGACTGTTTAGACGATTGTTTTGTCGATTGGCCAAGTTCCTTGAGCGCAGTTTTTGTATGGAAGTTCTGAAAATCGATTTGATGCAGCACCGAGCACGTCTAAGTAGAGAGCACTATTGCCAGATTCTGGAAAATTGGCTTTGAAGTCAGAGCAACTTCGAACTACTAAAATCTCTGCATCAAATGCGTCCAATTGAGCGTGTCGCCATGTGGCTGGGTCTGCTGACCAGCAAGGTAATTCGCTGATCAGAATATTCAGTGATCTGAAACTGACTACGGCAAATCGGCCCATCGTCGCTTTCAATCCTGAATAGCCAACACCAGTGAGCTCATAATCGCCATCGCCTAAATAATCAACACGAACTTTAAGTGAGACCGGTTTAGTCCATCGTTGGTCAATAGTGCAGCCAAGCATTAAAGAAACTTCGTCTCTAAGTTTCAGTTCAAAGCATTTAGCTACAGCAGGCTGGTCGGTGATTGGAATAAATGTTTTGAGGTCAGAGTTTGAACTCACGAATGCTTCAATCATGATTGGGCTATCTCCAGATGCACCCGCAGTCGGGGCATCCGAAGATTCGGAAATTATGAAGGGCCGAATATTTGAGTTTTCTGCAATATTGATCGCTTGCAATGGCGATGCCAAATTTGAGATCTTAAAGTCTTCTCGATGTTGCCAAACGGCGTCGACTATCGCCGATGAAAGCTCATTTGCCGCGGTGAAGTTGTTATCTGAAATACATAGCGCACCTAAACCAATTCCTTTGCTGTCGAGCCATGGTTGGCATGGAAACACGCTCACATCAATAATCGAATTATCAATTTTCTCTAGATGCCGAGTGAGTATCTCTGCGAAGACACCTTCAGAAGTATTTATTGTTGGGTCGGGAAAAATAGCCGGCCACTTAGCAAGGCTCATAGTTGGTTTGATCTCGCCTGCAATAGTTTTGGCTAGCAACCGAACCACACGACGACCTGTTTCGCTCAAGTCAACGTGAGGGTTCGTCTTGTATCCGCTAATCACAGTTGCTAATTCGAGAAAATCTTGGGAGATATTCGCATGTAGGTCTAGCGATAATGCGATTGGCATAGCGTCACCAACAAATTTTCTAATAAAACGTAAAATCTGCAAATCGGCACTGTTGCCAGATTCGTCGATCATCGCACCGTGTAAACAGCAGACATATGCATCCATAGCTTGGTGAGTTTTTAACTCTCGCCCCAAAAGATTGATCAACGTGTTTAGAGAATGTTTGTCAATTGCCCCTGACGGTAGAGCAAATGCGTTGAAAATAGCAACGGCTGTTCCATCGAGGGCACTAATTTCGTTGAGAGCGCCTTCAAATTCTAAATTTGCACTAGGTTTTCGTAGCGCGAGTTCATTAGTTGTAGCAATATCAAAGTTATCTATACTCGTCTTCTTAGGCGAAAAGGAGTTGCTCTCTTGCATCAAACAAATAACACCGATTTTTTGAGCATGCTTGAATCTTGTCGTGCGATCGGTATTCTTAGAAACTGTCCGACTATCCATGTACTAAAAATGGTAGTTGCTGCGGCTGAAGTTGGTTTCAAGTTCATAGAAATCACTCTCGACTCACCTGATGCATTAAAAATGATCGGTGATGTAGTTAGAGAGTGTCCAGGCTTGGTTGTAGGCGCCGGAACAGTGCACACACGAGATGAAGTTAAAAGAATCGCTGACGTTGGTGGACAGTTCATTGTCGCGCCAGTTATCTCAGAATCAGTTTTGCGAACAGCGCACGAACTTGGATTAGCCACATTTCCTGGTGCTGCGACACCAACCGAAATTCAAACTGCGATTGATCTCGGTGCGACAGCAGTGAAAGTGTTTCCTGCGCAGCAATTGGGTGGGTCGGGATATCTAGAAGCAATTCGAGCACCATTGAGAAAACCAAAATTGATACCAACTGGGGGAGTTGATAGCTCAAACGCCAGACAATATTTGAACGCAGGGGCAATCGCAGTTGGTGTTGGCGGTTCAATGTTTCCCAAATTGGCTTTAGAAAACGGTGATGTTGACGCAGTCAAGCAGGCTGCAACAGAATTTCTAAAGGCGATCCAATGACCATTGATGTAGTCACACTCGGTGAAGCAATGCTTCGTATTTGGACACAGGTGGGTGAGCGTCTGACGACCGCCGAGTCATTTCGTGTGTCGGTTGGAGGCGCAGAGTCAAATGTCGCGGTTGCGCTACGTCAAATTGGTAAGTCTTCGTCTTGGATATCTCGATTAGCAGCAGACCCGTTAGGTGAAAGGATCAGCCAAGAGATTGGTCGACACGGAGTTGACACATCAGGTGTTACGTGGGATAGCAATTCGCGCACTGGCCTATATTTCGTTGAGTTAAGTGCGGCTCCGCGGCCAGTGATGGTGCATTATGACCGTGCAAATTCTGCTGCGTCAAAAATGTCAACTCAAAACACAGACCTTGCTGTGGTTGATTCGGCAAAGGTTTTTCATATTTCAGGAATAACTCCTGCGTTAAGTACGTCCTGTGCGGAGCTTTCACAGGCTGCAGTAATTTACGCAAAGTCTAAAAAAATTCAAGTGAGTATTGACATAAATTATCGTTCGCGGCTTTGGTCTGCGCAAGAAGCAAGACAAACGCTGTCAAAAATGTGTGAATCAGCAAGTTTGGTTATCTGCACTCGCGAAGATGCAAAAGATGTTTTTTCGATAAGTGGGGCGGCAGAAGATGTAGTTAAAGAATTATCGAATCAATTAAAAGTTGCGAATGTTGTTTTAACTGATGGAGCAGTCGGCGCTTATTCTTTGATTAATGGCAAAGTTAAACTTACGAGTTCAATTAAGACAGATACTGTTGACCGAGTTGGCGCCGGTGATGCATTCGCCGCTGGGGTAATTAGTGGTTTGATTGATCAAAATATTGAACTCGGTGTTTCTCGCGGTGTCGCAATGGCTGCATTAAAACGCGGAATTTATGGTGATCAATTAACGACGTCACTTTTAGAAGTTGATCAGTTGATTGCAGGTTCTGGTCGCGAAGTTTCGCGTTAATCTAATTGAACTGAGTTTAAAGTATTCCATGTCGAGCAAAAACTTCACCGATGTCTTGACCAGCCGCTAGCTCGTTCCGCACAATTGATTCACCTATTTGCTTCTCAGAAGCCAACTTAGTAACTTCGTCGACTAAGTGGTGAGGAATGAATACAACACCAAGTTCATCTGCAACAACCCAGTCTTTCGGGTTTACTTGCATTCGGCCACATCTAATTTGCGTTTGCATTTCTATTGCGATTTGGCGACCAGACGAATCAAGCGGTGATGTGCCAGCGCAGAACACAGGAAACTTAAGTTCAGCAATTTCGTTTTTATCCCGAACTAGTCCGTCGGTAACGACGCCGATTGATCCTCGAGCGATAGCCGCAACACTTAATAACTCACCCCATACACCTGAATCTTGTTCGCCAGCCTCGATCACGATTACTTCACCCGGTTGAATGACTTTGAATAAATCAAACAATCCTTGATATGGATTATCGACGACCTTGTCAGTAGGCACACACCTAAGAGTTACGACTTGTCCAGACACTTTTGCGCCTGACCAAAGTTCGTATATTTGAGGTCCACAAAAAGAATTGCGCACGCCTAAAGTGTCGAGGACGTCGCTAATTAGTGCAGAACTTAGATTATGCACGTATGTCTGTGTTGTATTTGCTCATCGCCGCACTGATAATTGATCGATCGTTAGTTGCGAAAAGTGAAACTCCACGATCAATATAAGACTTTGCTGTTTTGCCATCGCCGACTGGTATGCCAACTGAAAGGTTGTGTTTTTTTGCTGCTGCAATAACTTTGTCAAGTGCTGCTTCAACGTCAGAGTGAGTCATTTGTCCTGGTACACCAAGATCTACCGAAAGATCCGAAAGTCCAACAAACAGGCAGTCAATGCCAGGTACTGATGCAATTGATTCGACGTTTTTTACGGCCTCGCGGCTTTCGATTTGAATAATGCAGATTGCATTTTTGTTCGCCGCTGGTATGTACTCGTCAAGACTCATTGTCAAACCGAAACCAAAGTTTCTCGTGCCAGCGACACCGCGATTGCCTAATGGTGGGTAGTAACAACCTCTCACCGCAGTCTCTGCTTCTTGTCGATTGTTAATTTGCGGAACCATGATTCCGCGGGCACCCGAGTCAAATGCTCGTGTAACAAGTTCTCGATTACCAGATGTAGTTCGAATTATCGGGGTCATGCCTGTGTAAAGAGCCGAAATTACCATCGCCGATATTTGCTCCCACCCGACAGGTGTGTGCTCTGTATCAATGAATACAAAATCGCAACCTGCGAGTCCACACATCTCAACTGTTTGCGCACCGGAGACCATCACGAAACAACCAACAACGGTAGTTTGGTTTGCAAGATTTTCTTTAAACGATTTATCAGTTCTTATGTCGGACCATGTCATGTTGTTTATAGTAGTACCCGATGGATATAAGAAGTTAATTTATGGATCCAGCAAATGTTGATCGACGACGCGGATTACTTGTCGGCATAAGCGATGCGTCACTGACGGTACGCAGCATGGTGATTGCTGGAGTCACCGGAAAGATTGAACAAAAAATATTGTCTACGACGTTAAAAGGCGAGAGCACTCGATTAATTAAGGCCCCGGCGCAGTGGAGAACCGAGTCGCGCGGACACTTCACGGCTTCATTTGATTTACTAGTAATTTCTGGTGAACTTCAAATAAACGGGATAAATGTCAAGCCCTATACTTTTCTGCGAGTTGATAAAGATTCTTTGATATCTGAATTTGTTTGCGTAACGCCGATTACTGCATTGCTTTGCGCAGAGGGCCCACTGAAATTCGAATCCGGTGATTTTGCGATCAATAAAGAACTGATCATAGGAAATACTTTCATTGACGACAACAATCCGAGTTCAAATACTCTGTCGTCATACTGCCTGAGTCCGATTAATTTGCCGCGTCAGTATTGGATCCAACAATGGGGAAGTGAGTCCGATATTCAAATCAGTGGATGGCAAAGTCGAACCACATCTGAAGAATGCTTTGTTCTAAGAGGTGCTATTGATGTAGGCACATCGGTAAACGGCAATGAACAACGTTTCATTTACGACGTTGGGGGCTACTACTCGTTGCCTCCAAAAGTCTCAAAGCAAAGTTTAGAAATACGTAGCAAGGGCCCAACACTTACTGTTCATATTTGCCCGGCGAATTCTCAACTTATTTTAAGTGCAACTGGCTAATTTTTATTCAAGAAATCCAGAATTGCATTAACTGATTCATCGGCGCATTCTGCGTAATGTCCATGACCGCTGCCGTTGAATATTTTAAGCTCCGACCGCTTTATTGATTCAGCGACTTGTCTTGCGCCAACGCCATTGTGCCCAGAGTCGAGAGGTGTAAGTACGTCTTCTGATCCGACCATGACCAGTGTCGGAGCTTCAATGTTTTTTAAGTCGGCACGTACATCGGCATCAATCATGACCTGGCAGGCATCAATGAACACGTCCGTGTCAGCGTTTCTCTTGGCTGTGTCCTGCATTAGCTCAATTAACTTTTCGCGGCCTTGTAAGTCGATGTATTCACGAGAAAAGGCTTTATTTACAAGCTCATCAGCAACTTCAATCGACCCAACGCCGTATGACTTTGCTAGGTATTGCCATACTTTGAAGTGCGAGACGCCCATGCCATCACATTTCGCAACGGCGCCAGCGCCGAGTAAAAGTTTGCCGACTCTCTTTGGAAACTTGATCGCGAATGCAATAGCAATAAAGCTGCCCATAGATCCACCGTGAATATGTGCCTTGTCTATGTTTAATTCTGCGAGAAGTGCTTCTAGATCATCACACCAAGTTTGGATCGTGTACGTCTGTTTGGGACGATCGCTTAGTCCGTAACCCCTGTGGTCATAATTTAAGACAGTAAAGTGCTTTTCAATTTCTGGAGTAACAGTTTCATAACCTTCGTGAGCACTAACCGCTCCGCCGATCTGAACAACTACATCACCTGAGCCTGATAGTTCGTACCAAATCTTTGTTCCATTAATGTTTGCAAAGCTTGATGCCATAAATCCCCCTAATTTTTGGTAAATGTTTTTTAATTAATGTTCTTAGTGCGTTGTCCATCCGCCATCCACGGCGAGAATAGAACCTGTTACGTAACTTGACGCATCAGACGCCAGAAAAAGTAATGGACCAATGATTTCATCTAATTCAGCCCATCGCTTAAGTGCAACTTCTTGCTCGATAACTCTCAAAGCATGTTCAGAAAATTGAAATGGAATGTTCATGTCTGTTAAAAAAGGGCCGGGCGCAATGGCATTTACATTTATCGGAATAGCTGCCCACTCCATCGCAAGCGCTCTAGTCAGTTGATGCACCGCACCTTTTGCAGTTGTGTAAGGCGTGCGGTTTGCTGCACCAACAACGCCGAAAGTAGATCCCATGTTTATTACTCTGGCAGCTTTCGACTTTTCAAGTAATCGCTTTGCTGATCTACACATTAACCATGACCCTGTCACGTTGACTGCAAGTGATTTTTCAAATTCATCAACAGTCAATTCTTCGATGCCACCTCTTAGATTTATGCCAGCGTTATTTACGAGAATATCTAATTGATTAAAAGTGTTTTCTGCGAACTCAATGATTCTTTTACAGTCACTTTCGTTCGACACGTCACCTTTAATACCAACGACTTTTCGATTGGTTGCAAGTGAGATTGATTCAGCACGCGCTTTGATTTCAGATTCGTTTGTGCTTGTAATAATCACAGAGGCACCAGCGTGTGCCAGTGCCTCTGCGATTATTGCCCCTAGTCCTCTAGATCCACCGGTTACTAAAGCAACTCGATCGGTAATATCAAAAAGATCAAAAGGTTTTATGGTCAATTACGCTCCAGGTCTTCCGGCGGCGTGTACTTCTTCGTAACTTGGTCCTTGGCCTGAGTCAACCCAATATCTCTTTGCCCAACCGACACCTTCCCAAGTTTTCAATACTGTTGGTGTGAGTTTGAATAACCAGCGCGGTTGACCGAGTGATGCTGAAATATATTCAGGTCCGTTTGGTCCAAGGTATCGAACAGCCATTGCGCTGGCGTATTCAACCCACTTGCCACCTGTGTTTGGTTTCTCAAGAACTACTGCTCGTCCCTGAGCCCAAACTTTTGGCATCTCGAAAAAACGATCGTTCGCCTCATCAGCGACAGAGCCTTCATCGATAACGATCCCAACTTCTGGTCGGCGCTCTAGGAGTTTGGCAATCTCAGCTCGCTCACGGAGTACGAAGAAAAATGCTTCGCCATCCCAGTGGTACCAAGCCGGCACGATGTGTGGCATGCCTCCGTCGTCAATTGCTGCGATTCTTACGTTTGCGTTTCCTTTTAGATAAAGATCCATACGGTCTTTAGTCATTGGACCAATTTTGCCTCGCCAATTCTCTGCCATGATTTCCCCCTCGTTGTTATATTATTTAATTGAACACTAACAATGTGATCGCTAAAAAACAAAATCCGCTTATGTCGTGAATAACTGTGGTGGCGGAATAATCACATGTTGTTTGGCAACCCAAAAAGTTCCGGTTGTTTTTGCATAGTTACTCACGTCTGCCCATGCTGCTTGACCTGCTTCTGATGCAGTTGCATCTGCAAGGGCTTGTTCATCTTCGAACCATTGCTCGACAAATGCATCCGTTTCGATCTCTCCGGCAATCTTTCTTACAACTTCAGAGACTACGTAACCCTTTATGCCGGGTGCCTGTCTTGAAATTGGTGCATGAACGTTAAACCAATAGTCAAAAAATTCATCCTTCGTGAAATCATCACGACGGTATGCAGTGCCAATAGTTTTGATCATTTTTGTTTCCTTTACTTTTTGAAATTAGAGGATTAATTTTCGGGTACGTCGTAAACCTGTGCGGTGAGTCCACCATCAACGATGAAATTTGCACCTGTTATGTATTTGGCTTCATCAGATGCCAAAAATAGAAAAGTATTCGCGATGTCATCAGTCGAAGCGAGTCGATTTAGAGGCACGGCAGGGAAACCTTTAGTTCGCCATTTATCCATTAGATCTTTGCCGGCAAGGTCAACCGATTGTTGAGTGTCGGCTGGGCCCGGGCTAACGCAGTTCGCTCGAATATTGAATGGAGCACACTCAACGGCAATTGCTTTAGCCAATGCAACAAGTGCAGTTTTAGCAACTGCGTATGCGGTGAACCCGCGACCATGCCCGACCGAACTGATAGACGCGGTAAACAGAATTACGCCACCGCCCGTGTCTTTCATCGCTTTAGCTGCGCGTTGCGCAAGAACGAAATATGCATCGAGGTCAACCGAAAGAACATGTCTCCAGGACTCGTCTGTAATATCTAAAAAGTGTGTGTCGGCCCATGCAGCTGCATTGCTTATCATTACATCAAGTTTTTTGTCAACACTTAAAGCTTGCGCTATTACGTCAGCGCATTGCTTCATGTCACCAAGATCTGCACAGATTGTCACTGGGTTGGCACCAAGTTCTCGAATTGCTATTGCGCTTGCATCAAGTCGATCTTGTAATCTGTCGACAAGGTAGATGTTTTTGGCGCCTTCGCCTGCAAATAATTCTGCAGTTCTGCGTCCAAACCCGCTACCGGCACCTGTTATTAATACATTTTTACCCTTAAATCGTTGCATAACATCCCCCTTTTATTGTTAGTTGTTTTATTTCTATTTTGTATCTATTTTTGAAATCTCTAGTCGGCTCGGTTGATATTGATCATGAAAAACAACTTGTGTAGCAGCAAGGTATTCTGAAAAATGTTCTTGGTAATTGTGATTACCGGTCTGAGAATTTCTGTCCCATTGTGGAAAGTCGCTACCGGCAATTGCTACGCGCAATCTTGACCCACGAGCCATCAAATAGCCGACAGGTCCAAGAGAAATTGTGTATTCATTTATCGTGTTCGGCGCTACTGGGGTAGGGCTCACTAGCGAGGTGCGGTAATTTGATCGGATAATTCCTTCTTGAATATTTGTACTGACTCCATCTTCGGTTACTTCGCAGAGTCGAGCTACAAAATCTGATTCAAGAGCCGAAGAGCTGGCATAAAGAATAATTTTCGCATCGCCAATTAGCAAATTTTCGTTTTCGAACTTTTCGCTTGTGTAGACGAGAACCATTCTTGACGACTCACTGACGTGCTGATCGGCAGGGCCCATAGGCGTTATTGAGTCAAAGCAACAACTATGGCCACCATTGCTTTGAATTGGGATTGATGGATCTGAAATAAACAAGTCAACGTGCTCGTCAACTGCGACCTGGTTACTTAATTTTCCGTCGCCAAATTTTGAGTTTGCCCGACCACCAGAGTGGAAAAACCACTTTTCTATTGGCGCATCTTGTGCTGGCCACGTATCGAGATCTATTCGCTCTCCGTTGACGGGGTATAACGTCACCGGGCTATCTAAAACGCCAGTCTTTTTACCTTTTAAAATTTCATCAAACCAGCGGATTGTCCAGTCATCAATTTCAGAGGTGCTCGGTTCTGCTTTGCCCGTGTTACCAACCGGGCTCCACGGCATATGAGTCCAAGGGCCGATTAGAAGTTTTTGTTGCGCGCGAGTTTTGGCTGAACCTCCGGCATTTGAAATCCCACTGAAGTTTTTAACTGATCCAGTAAGAAAGATGTCGTACCAGCCGGCGATATGCAACGACGGAACATCAATACGCGAATAGTCCTCATCGATACTCCAACGCTTCCAATAATCGTCATATGTTGGATGCTCAAGCCAGTCAAAAAAATACTGGGCGGGTTTATCTTTAAGTGGTGGATAATTTTTAAGTGGCGTTGACCAAAACCAATTGCTCGCTGAGCCAAGACTTGACGACAACTCTTCAAGATCTTTGATGTTTCCATTTTTGTGAGCTGTGTTCATTGCCAATAAATTTGCCCAGTAGCAATTGAAGGCGAGTGCAAAAGCCCCGCCGTTATATGTCCAACCCTCGAAGTATTGCGAAGCCGTAAAGCCCGGCACGATTGCTTTTAGCGATGGTGGTCGCGCTACCGCCGCCAACAACTGAGTCGCGCCAAGATATGAAAAGCCAAACATTCCAACTTGGCCGTCTGACCCAGAAACCAGGGCAGCCCACTCAACAGAGTCGTAACCATCGTCTGAC
>Ga0214919_10007637_pt1 | contig 14514 bp, 19 predicted proteins | sample LL1503_MetaG_FD_177994 | JGI IMG/M metagenome (GOLD analysis project Ga0214919, IMG submission 177994) | Freshwater microbial communities from Lake Lanier, Atlanta, Georgia, United States - LL-1503 | ecosystem: Environmental > Aquatic > Freshwater > Lake | place: USA: Georgia | collected...
CTTTCGGATTGTTCCTATGGGGGCAATGAATTGTAAGCGCGCGGCGTATGCGAATGAGGCGTTGGATGGATCTGTGCGAAAGCCGAATGATAGGAAGCGGGAGGTGTGTCGTAAAAACTTTCTAGAGTTTAAAAAAGATCTGGAAGAGAATCCACGTGAACATGTGCCTATACAGGAGGACCGTTACAATCCTATACGCGTCAAAGTAAAAGAATGGTTGGAGGGTGGATGGCGCGGCACTTAAATGAGAACTTTCATAGTGAGTATAGGAATGTTTGCACCTCTTCGTAGAACACTTGTATATTTTGTGGAATATTTCTGGGGAAAGAATGATACAGTTATTACATCTGTGGCAAAGGAGACATCACCGGATACACTGAACGATTATGTTAGAGATCCCAAGATAGCAAGTTCGAATATAGAACATACTATCGAGGATAATGAGAAGCCTTCTTACAATCTTCGCGAGAGGAAGCATATAAATTATTTGGAGGGATCCGATGAATCTGAATAAATTTGAAGGGTGATGAAGGTGTGTTGGTATCATGGACGATCCGCGCAAAACAGTGGAAGAAGCTAATCGTAGAGTCTTACGCATATATACTCTTGGGTATTATGATGGAATACTGGTGGGTGGAACATGTGGGATCATTCTTGGCCTAGGAATAGGTATGATTGTTAGTTTGACATATATGTATAATCAAAGATTGCATACAGCACTAGAAGTATCTAGAATTAGCAATCTGATGAAAGAGGCACTTAAAAAGTGTCATCTTGGAATATTGGTTCATTCATCAAAAGTTGCCAACAGTTTTGAATCGTAAAACGGCAGCTTGCCAGACATATCCCGGACTATTTTTTTGTTTTTTAGGTTCGTACCGTTTCGGATCTTAAATCGTAGGGTTTGTTCTTGAAAGGGTATCCATGAGATATATCCATATAGTTGGATGCTATAGACTGCGTTTTATAGGAGTTGTTGTAAGCTACTGCTATAAAAAGAAATGCCGTGTGCATGTCAGTTGCCGCCTGAGATATATCCTGATGCGAGTGAATGGGGTCCTATTCTTTGGAGTATTTTACATGGTATTGCGGAGCGCGCAGGTTCTACGACGTTTCCTCAGTTTCAAGGGGATGAGCGCAGAGCATTGATTCGCATTATGAAATCACTAGTGAAAGTGATACCATGTCCATCATGTAAGGAGCATTATGAAGTGTATTTGAAGGAGCATCCTGTAGAGAAGACGATTATGACAATTGCGTATATACATCTACAGGAATACTTGAAGACGTGGTTTTGGGAGCTTCATAATTGGGTGAATGAATCGCTGGGCAGGCCACTGTTTCTGTATGTAGATTTGACGCCGATGTATCGTTCGGTGAATCTAAGGCAGCGTTTAAAAGACTTGGATGTTCCTTTACAACGAGCAATACGTCTCCGAGCAGGGCAGCTTCTTGGATATACAGAGTTTGTGAATCAAACTAAGATATTATTTTCTATCTATGGTATTTAGATGGGTAGGAAGCGTGTATCTCGTTTGCGTAAATATACGCGTGGAAAGACGCGTCGGTATAAAAGGCAGCGTGGTGGAAATCCGGAAAATCCGGATATTTTAGCGAATACAGGTGCTCCATATCCTTCTGGGCAGCCGGATATTGATTTTAATGTGAAATTCCAGCCAAATATTAAAAATTCTGGGACTATTTTTGGAAATAAAATGACAAAGAGTGAGGCGAAGGCCATTCTTTCCAGGCCATATACATCATGGAAGGCCCCCGCCGAGAATAAGCTTTATACATTCTTGTGTTGGGATCCTGATATTGAGCCGCCAGATGCCGCGGGAAATTCTATACCGAATAATGGATATCTTCATTGGCTTGTAATTAACTGTAATGGCAAGAATGAAGAGTCGGGGCAGCAAATAGTGGATTGGACACCACCTTCCCCGCCTTCAGGAGAGCATCGTTATATTTTTGCAATTTTTGAACAAAAGGAGTCTTTACAAATAAACCCAGCGCCTCCTCGTGAAAAATTCAATATTTCTGAATTTACAAGGCAGCATAACTTGACTCCTTTTACGAATGGATATAAAGGTGTGCGTGTAAAGGCAACTTAAATGTTCGCCTAGCATATTTTATAGAATGGCACAAACTCTACGAGAATGTCTCGCAGAGTTTGTGGAGAAACCACCCGCATCCATAGAGTTTTATATACGAGAACCCGCAAGATATAGGGCCAAGTTAGAAAAGGAGTTACAGGTGACATTGCGTGGGTTTGAGCGTGTAGATGGTGCGAAGCGTGTGGCAGAAGGACATCCGGTAAAATCTGCTACGCAGAGTGAAAAGGTGCGAACGATAGAAGAGATAGGGGATGTATTGAGTTACGTGGAGCTAATGAAGCGTGTATTAAAGACGGATGTATCGCATATCTGTGTGTTTGAAGAGTATTGTACTACAGCGAAGGATTTCAGTTTAGAGAGGATATGTGCGTATATACGGAATGTGAAGGAAATGGCGAGGCGATTTACATTTGTGGGGACGGATGATTTTCTTTTATTTGGGGCGGAAGGATTCCAAGTAGTGCGTCCTATTACACCTGCGATGAAGGCGACAACGAATGTTAAGCGGCCCGTGGCGTTTTTAATAAGTAGAGCAATGATGGAGAAGGTGGTTGGGTCGTATGAATATTTGTTACGGAACAAGGTAGTAGTGGCGATGGATGAGCTCTTGGGGCTTGTTCTACGTGCCCAGAAGCGATGGGCTGTGTGCGCAGAAGAAGAATTTTTTAACGTAGAAAAATCCCCTGCTTGAATAGGGAATGGTGAAAAGTCGGAAATATACCCGACGACGCGCGAAACCGACAAAACCGAGGCGTAGTAGACAAAAGGGGGGGACGAAAAAGCATACGAATCTGTTCAAGGATGCGTATACGATTACGTTACCTTCGCATCCATACCGTTGGGAGGAAATGAATCGGCAGGCAAAAGAAGCCGGAATACATCTTCAGAAATGGAACGGTGTTGTGATAAAAAAGGAGGATATTCATACACTGCCTCAGCTTGGAGTGGGAACGACCAATTTTAAGAATCGGAATGGGAATATTATTAATCTAGGTGTGATTGGTGCATATTTAGCGCATCGGAACTTATATGATCATATTATGAAAACTGCGGATGATACAAAGGCAACATTCATCTCGGAGGACGATATACATATTACTCCAGATTTCCATGAGAAGCTTCTTGCGTTGGAGGATGAAATACAAGCCCATGCGTCGGATTGGGATATGCTTTTTTTGGATAAAAACACTCCTACGATACAAGGTAAGAAGGTATCGGAACACTTGATAAAGCTGGATAAGGATATGACGGCTACGAAGAATTGGGGTATATGGTCCTATATTGTTCGGAATGCTAGTATTAGATCTAAAATTCGTCCATGTATGGAGCATATGATAGATGTTCCAGACATACATTTAGCAAAATTCGCGGACAAGATAAACATGTATGTGATAACTCCCCCGATCACATACGGGCATCCCGGGATCGGGGCAAAATCTATTGTGACGGAATTGGAATCCAAGTAAATATTTAACGCGTATTACGTCTCCTGCGTAGGTTTCTACGTTTTATCTTTCGGGTATAGCCTCCTGAGTGTTTTTTTGGGGGCGGAACGTGTGCATTTTCTAGATATAGGCATTCTTTTGGAATTGGGTGAAAGATAGTCAACCATACACGTTCAAAATAATGGCCGACTTCGGGATTTGAATGTTGTGGGAACTCGTCTAAAAGCTCTTTATACGATTCAAGTTTCCTATGATGTATATGTGCTTTGCTTACTGCGAACACACCTCCATATGCGACATATTCAGTATGAATTCCTTTGAAAAATTTGTCATACCATTTTTCAAAGGGGCGCACCGTAGCGGGGAACGCAACATTTCGGGAAATATTTTCTTGATTATTTTTATTGGAAGAACGCCAACTATTTACTTTAAATCCATTATATTTGGTTGTATAGTCGGGTTCATGTCGCACACGAAAGGCGGAAGTCTTTGTTTCAAAGACTTTAGGAATAATGATTCGTAATGTGTCATTTTTATGGGGAAGATTTCCTATAGAACCCGTACAGAAAACGGTGACATCCGCCAATGTATTATAATTCTGAACGATATGATACATATAAGTGTGATCGCATCTCCCAATGTTATCAAGTTTGATGATTTCTATATTTTGTTGGATGGGTGGATGTGGATCCTTACCCTTTGTGTAGATATAGATCTTACGGAATGATTTATCTTCAAATTCTTTCATCCAGGATAAATTTTCTTTATAGTATGCGATTACCAGATCACATGTGAATGTATGCATCTTATTCTAAGGTGGTAAAAAAAATTGAAGCGGCATACTTATAGGTATTATAGCACCTCCAATGAACATCTTTTACGTATCACACAAACCATCTCGCTGTGCGCGCTGGCATTGTGACAAGCATGTTGTAAAGATGATTTTGGAAACGACCCAGCTTCTTTACACAGCTCATTGGGTTCTTATGGTTCATCCTGAGTTTGGGACTGCCCCATATCGTAAAGATATGAGTGAGCGGGGATATAAATCTATTCGGAACAGAAAACATCCATCTGCTATTTGGACACGGGAGAGTCTACAGCACTATATGTGGTTATGCCAGTTAGGAAAACATTTATGTCAGGAATATAAATACCGGTTTGGATCAAACAAGGAGCACAGTTGCGAGAAGCATATTGAGTGGCTTACTGCGAACCCTCCTGTCGAGTTAAAAGAGAATGGTTGGAAACAGCCACCTCAGGCCATGCCTGAAGAATTTCAACGGTCTAATTCTATTTCCGCATATAGGGCGTATTATCTTGGTGCGAAAAGAGATCTTCTGAAATATACAAAGAGAAGAACACCGCACTGGATTTCGAAGGCCTAAATTTGACATATCTCCCCCTTTTTTGTATGTATAAAGATATGAAGCTATGTAGTAAATTTCCAAAATTCACCCTATTAAAAGAGGGAGTGGCACCTGATATGAAGCGATTCATGTTGATAGGTCCGAAGGGTGTTGAAATACCCTCTATAGAAGATACACGGAATGATTGTCAGATATATATAAAAGAAACATTGGAGGATAATGATATACCTGAAAAAGTAGAACATGTGAAGGATGGTGTAACGTATTCCATATATGTTTGGAAAACTGCGTATGCTGCATTTTACAGAGGTGAAGATATGTGGATACCCATTTTAGATACAGATAGGAGAAGTTTATTTACGGGATCTTTCTTGTATAGCTCAGAAAAAGCTTCCAAAGATCTTCTGGAAGTGCAAATCATGCGTCAGCAGTTTCAACGATGCCGCATGATTGGAAAAATAAAGGAACTGGAAAATAGGAAAGAGGAAGTATGTCCAATACCGAGATTTGTAGGTGAGATACTAAAAAAGGAGGCTATTGCAAAAAAGGAAGTATGTCCTATAAGTTTAAACCCATTGGAAATGTGTGAATCTATTATTCTCACGAGTTGCTACCATCTCTTTAAAGAAGAATCCATTCAAGAGTGGCTAAAACGAAGCACGGCATGTCCAATCTGTAAACAGGCAATAACATCCAAGCGACTCATTTAATAGCGTGAATGTATCAAAAATATTACTATTCCTTTGAGGCAGTGTAACTAACTTGGATACTTCACGGTATATAAGACGCCCGAAAGAAGTATGATAATTACAACAATTTGAACAAGAATAAATACGATTGTTTTATATCTTTTTTTAGTGATATGGCTATACTCAGAACGAGGAGTGGGAATTTGTATACGTAAAGTTTCTGTGGCATCGAATACCTCCATGTATATGATATGGTTGGGGGCGGAATCCTACAATTTTACCGGCAAGTTAATAGGGGATGAGCCAGTCGCCATTATTTCTCATTTTCGTTTTTTTAGCTCCGCCTACTAGGTAATTATAATGGAGAAGAAAGCTGTCTCTTTTTCGAAGAGAGCCATTGTTATAAAGGCTTGCAAACGAGCCATTTGGATAGAGATTACGTGGAAGTGTCATAGCAGGAATAGAAAGGCGTTGTAACATAGCATTGATAAATACTTGATCTTCAGGGCTGGATTTCCACAAATCATTCGTGTCATTGTTTACTGTAAATACACGCGTATCAAGTCCATGAGACCATGCTAGGAATCCACTACAGGCGTTCGGACAACTCGGAGTTCCAGCGCAATCCACCCGGGTTAGTTCATCGCATTGAAGATATAGTTTGGGAGCTGCCGGGGAGCTTAGACGATGAAGAATATCTGGAAGAAAATTGGAATAGACGGCAATATCGCCATCCATATAGATTCCGAAACGGACAGCCGGATTGGAAGAAAGATATGCGAGGAGTTCCAGTTTTTTGAGATTGAGAATTTGGAAATGTTTTGTTCCGAAGGGGCTGATTTCTGTTCCGAACTCTTGGAGAAGGGGTTTCATACGGATGCAAGGAATTCCGAGTCCCCGGAAGAAATGAAAAGATCCGGTATCCACGCAAATGACGCAAAGCTTCCAGGGTATTTTGATATCTTCTAGATGTTTTACGAGATTGTATGTTAAGAATTTGTATCCATTGGAAGTGAGAGTGAATACGAGCGCGCCATCGGGAGTGAGAAAGGGTGTGATTGACTCTGCGAGCATTTCTTATCTTGCGTAGAGTTTCAAAAGAGCTTTCCGACGCATGGAGATTCATATCGGTACCGCTAAATTATTTAATTTAATTGAGATTACAATTAGACCAGCTGTCATTTTAAATTGGCGCTTTAACATAAAATTGATGAACCTACATATATTTAAATATATTCATAAAATGAGTATATTTGATAAAATGATGAAGGCAGCGAACACGTGTCTAAAAGATACAGAATCTGGATACTCTATTGTAAAGGGTAATCAAAGTGTAAAAGAGAGTGAATGCTATCTTTTACAATTTGATGGTCTAGCAGAACCAAATCCTGGTGAGGCAAGTGGAGGAGCCATTCTATATTCTCATATTAAAGACCCCCTGTATGAAACGGGAGAATATATTAAATTTGCTACAAATAATGTGGCTGAATATACCGGATTGATTATTGGACTTAGGTTAGCACTTGAAAAAGGTTATACTAAACTACTTGTAGAGGGTGATTCCCAACTTGTTATATTCCAAACACAGGGAAAATGGAAAGTAAAAAATGAAAACTTACAAAAATATAATAAAGAAGCCCGTTCTTTAGTTTCACAATTTGAGTTTATAGCATTAAGACATATTCGTCGTGATTTAAATAAAGAAGCAGATAGAATTACGAATGAGGTAGTAAAAAGCAAAGAAAATTTCATATTAGAATATGAGTATTTAGTGCCGGTTTGAAATGCCCGTAGGTCTAAATTATATAAGTTACACTGCCAAACGGGGGCAGTCACGGCATACATTACGAACTCCGGAAGAAGTCCACGTGACACCTATTGGCATTTTATTTCATTTCTTCAGGGATGATTGGTGTATCCGTATCTTTATTGAGAGATGACACTATGACTTTTTTGGTTTCACCGTAGGTCAAACGCATGGCATGTTTGAGTGAGACATCTTCATTTCGTTGTTTGAAGAACTTTAGCAATATAGTGTTCATTTTAGGATCTATAAATTCAGTGAGTCCGTCGTCATTTACTTTGAAAACATTGTCCCAAGTGGTATTTGCATATTTATTTAAAATGGAGTAGCGTGTTCCATATTGGCGATGAAGAATAAGTCCGTGGAAGAGGTGCATAGCTTTTATATTCAAATGGCCAAGCGTTGGATTTACTTCTTTAAATCGCGTATGATAGGTTGCCCAATCGCCTGTAAAAAGATTCAGCGCCTTGTCAAATCGCTGTATCCATGATTCGGGTATTGTATCATAGAAGAAGTTTAACATGAAAAGTGAGTCGCCACCTCCGATGAGCGCATTCGGATAGAAACCACCCAGGCGTTTAAATACGGAACGACGAAACGCCCATGCGAAACCGGGGTGATATTTTGAAATAGTTACATTGTTGCGTGCGATATGTTTTGAGTGAGCGTAAGCTATTCCGTATTTCCATGCGCGAATACGTGTATTATCTGGCATGAGCCAGCACGCCTTTAGATATGGTTGAATTATATCTTTTGTATCGAGCATGACTGAAATTTGATCCAGCCAGTCGGGTGCGTCAAAAATAATATCGCCATCCATGGCAACGAGTTTTGTATATTTGCCGGGTATGATTTTTTCGAGTGCATTCAGAAGTTGTTCTTTATAGAACATGTAGGATTTGGAATGAAGGACGAGGTCTGCGTTGGGAATCTGGGGTTTTCTATTGGGGAATACACATTCTACGACAAAGTAAGGGATTTTTTTTTCTTTCAGGGTATGAATAACGTATAAAATATTATTTAGGATTCTTTTGAAGCCTGCGGGATTATAGAATGCTATCATGACAGCTGTATCGGTTGATTGGGGTTCAATGTATATAGATTTGGAGCGCCCTTCACCGAGTTCTGAGAAATTTCCTTTTGTATTTCGTCTTGTATGTTTTCTTTTAGTATCCTTCATTCTACTTTACGAAAAGTATATATGTTTAGAGGCATTCTTCTCGTATAGGTTTGGGGTTAAGACCTAGATAGTATCCGAGCATAGTATTGATACCAAAATAGAGATGAACTACAACTCCAAAAAGAATCCAAACGAATATGAATATAACCCAGGCGAATCCACGTAGCTTCAAGAAATAGCCGAGAATACCCGCTAACAGGAGGGATAAGAGCCAGTCAAATATAGACATGTCAAGCAGTTTTGGTTTGCGTAGACGCTGTATTGTGCTACAGGATTTCATCTACCATGAAGTATCAAAGTTAATTACACTGCCCCTCGGGGTAGTAATACGTTCGGTAAATATTGAAGTATATGTTATAAACCATAGATAGTATGAAATTCAGATTTATTATTACATCTAGTATAAATACACCTGAAAGAGAAATAACATATGTCTCTCAGATAAAGAATTCTATATCCGTTATGAAGGACTTACCATTTGAAGTATATCTCGTAGAAAACAATGGCATGAGAGAAACAGTATTTGATGAGTTAGAAGGACTTACACTTGTATACACCGGAACAAATAGTATTAGATCATTTGAGAGGAAGGGGATGAAAGAATTTCATGATCTTTTTTTACTTGCTGATACATATGACTTTGATGACGAAGATATTATAATAAAGCTTACGGGTTTATACACACTTTCGGATGCCACATTTTTAAAGTCAGTTGTGGAGCTTGAGAGTCAGTATGACGCATTTATAAAATGGTATGATGTGATACATGAAAAGTATGTATATGATGATTGTTGTTTGGGGTTATATGCGATCCGATACAAGTATCTGAACAAATTTAATTATATTGAGATGTTACAACATCCATCTATGGAGCATGTATTTGCAAAGTATGTGCGTGAGGAAGTTCCTGCAAATCGTATTATGGAAGCAACACACCTTGGTTTATTAAGAGAGAACAATAAACAGCTCGTTTGATCCTGCGTTTTACAGACAAAAATAGAATAATCCGGTATAACAATGTCATTTATTGAGCGGGGCTACTTGGAGAGGTGTAAGAATCCATCTGACATCAATGAGCACTTGCCTACACTTTCCAGGTATGCATCGGAATGTACGCATACGACCGAGTGTGGAGTTCGTGGAGCTGTTAGTTCGTATGCATTGGGGAATGGTATCCGAGGAAAGGAGGGAGCTCGTATGATCATGGTTGATTTGGTTGGTTGTGACGCGATAGAAACATTTGTTGATGTATGCGAGAATGAGGGTGTCAAAGCGACCTTCTATAAGGAGGATGATTTGACATGTAAGATGGAGGATACAGATCTTCTTTTTATTGATACATGGCATGTGTATGGACATTTGAAGAGGGAGCTTGCCAGATGGCATTCACATGCAAAGAAGTATATTATTCTACATGATACTACGGTGGATGGGGAATATGGCGAGTCTATTCGCATGGGATGGAACATGGTAGAACAATCAAAGTTGACTGGAATACCTGTAGATGAAATCGCAAAAGGGTTGTGGCCGGCTGTGGAGGAATTCTTGAGAGATCATCCTGAGTGGACCCTGAAGGAGAGATTTACGAACAATAACGGATTAACTGTCCTTGCCCGCGTTGTATAACTCATATATTTCTTTTAGCTTTGTGATTGTTTCATATATATTATGTATGGTAGGTAGTATTTCTGTGCGGATGATTTGATCTGGAAGATCCCACCATGGATATTTGAGAAGATCATCAATTACATCTTGAGAAAATCTATATTTCTTGATTTTCCCAGGATTTCCGGCGACAATTGCATACGGTGGAACATCTTTTGTAACAACTGTTTTAGCGCCAATTATAGCTCCATTACCGATAGTCACGCCAGAAAAGATGGTGGCATCGGAGCCAATCCACACATCATTACCAATTTCTGGAATAGATTTCCCATAGGCATTGCGAGGAGCATCCCATCCGAGACTTTCCTTAAATGGAAATGTAGAGAATGTGCTATACGTATGATTACCATCTAGGAAGATTTCTATTCCACCAGATAATGAACAAAATGCGCCTACACGAATAGTAGAAGCTTTATAATCTTCATTCCATGCATGAATCGTAAGCTTTCCATATGTATGACGTCCATAGATAGCAGTCATTTACTTATCTTTCACACGAAATCTTTAAGATAGATATCAGCATTTGGAGGAGGATAATCGTTTTTATTAGGGTAAATAGGTTAAATGTATTTATGTTCAGAATAATGTTCCATATGAGACTCTAAATGATATGTATTTTGAACAGAATGAGATATGGTATAGGATTCTTCAACTCCCATCATGGGGTAGATGGCTGCTCGCACGCCATCCTTAGTGAATAGATAATCTGCGCTAAAAGGTTTTAAGGAGGGATCCGTTTTTGTTCTGTGGTAATATTCTTCCGTGTATGTTTCGAGAAAATAGGCAGCTTTCTTACGATCTAACATATACATTTGAGATCCCCAGAGACGATCAATATGTCTGAACATAATTATATTTTCATCTATAGGAGTATTGAACTGTCCTTCAAAGGATGTATCAAAATAAAAATCAAGAGTGCGAATTTGTTTTGGAAATAGATAGCTCATGAGAAGAATTTCTAGGTGATTTCTCTTGAATTTCATGACAAGTTCGGGTATATATTGAAGGATTCCTCTACGTAGATGTACATCATCTTCGCAAAAGATTCCATATTCTTTTCCGGATTTGAGAAACTCCCGCATCATGTCTAGGTGACCGAAAGCTACGGATGCCGCGGATGGTCCTTGGAGGCCGTGGAGGCGAGAATCTGTTTCTGTGAGAACGGGGATAAAAGTGGCATTTATCTGTTCGTGTAAAAATCTATATTTCATCCGGTTATAGCGATCTGAACCTGGGATACTCAGGCAATAGAATCCTACGGCTTCCATATATAAGATATAAAAAATAGTCTTAGACCATTTTGTATATCTTATATATACATAAAATAGGATGGGTAAAAGTATACAATTAAACATATTAATAATAATCATATTCGTATACATACTAAGTTTACGAACAGTAGAACCCTTTTTTAATTCGATAGATAGTAATTTATTTGAAATTCCCCATTATATACCTAGGCGTATACAAAGTCCTACGTCTATATCGGGTATTCCTACAGTTATATATAACAATTGGCATTCGAATAAAGTTCCTCCAAAAATGAAAGAGAATATATATTCGTTTCTAGAAATGAATAAAGAATTTGACTATTATTTATATTCAGATGAAGATTCTGCCGCATATATTGAAAAACATTTTTCAATAGATGTATTACATGCCTTTTACCTATTAAAGCCCGGTGCATATAAATCAGATCTGATGAGATATTGTTTATTATATAAGGAGGGTGGTGTATATATAGATATAAAATTTAATACAATAATGCCATTGCGAGATATAATAAAAGAAACACCAGAAGTCTATGTGAAAGATATGGGTGCAGAAGGATGTTTTTATAATGGTTTTATAATATCCCCTCCAAATAATAATATTTTTAAAAGATGTATTGATGAAATTGTAGAAAGCTGTAAGCTGCAAAGGTATGGGAATTCACCTTTATCTATTACAGGTCCGTGTTTATTTGGAAAAATATTGAAATTAGATAATTTTTCCTATTGGATGAATTCTATATATTCTATGGAGCGTGCCATATCGGATGAGGGTATTATTTGTGATTATATTATGAATAAAGATAAATGCATACTTAGTTCTTATCTAGAATATAGAGATGAGCAAAAAATCACACAAAAAACAGAACATTATGGAATAATGTGGGAAGAATATAATATATTTAATTTATAGATGAGTCGTAACTCACTGGAATATATGTATATACTCTTAGCTATTGTAATATGTAGTATAATACTACTATATATTATAAAACAGAACACCCTATATAATGTAGAGTTTTATACGGCTAGAAAAACAACAACAACAGAGAAGCATGGTATTCCACTTATTTTACACGAGTATTGGCATTCTCGGCATATGCCATACCATATGTCAATGGTTGTGAAACGCCATATAGAAATGAATCCCGAGTTTGATGTATATATATATTCTGAAAAAGAGGCAATTGAGTTTTTAAAACAGCACTTTCATTCGGATGTCTTAGATGCGTATAATGGGTTAAAACCCAGCGCATTTAAATCGGATTTGTTCAGGTATTGTGTGTTATATATAAAAGGTGGTGTATATATTGACACGAAGATGGATTTTTATATTCCATTTGCTAATTTAATTAGGGATTCGCGACCTCTGTTCCTCCGACCAGATGAACCATGGTGTGAGGATGGACGTGGTGTAGCTACGAATTATATTATTGCCCCACCTAACTGGGATATTTTACGCACTGCGATTGATGAAATTGTTAAAGCGCACAAAGCAAAATTATATAAAGAGAATGAGCTAGATGTAACGGGTCCATGTTTGATTGGAGATATCTTAAATAAGAAGAATCAAAGAGAGATACGTGAGAACTCTCGATGTGTATCATCGGAAGAGAATGGGCATTTTGTAATTACATGTGACAATAAAGTGGTCGCAAGATCTTACAACGAATATCGCGATGAACAGTCTAGAATGCAAAAAGAGCCAGGCTATAAAGTATTATATAAGAAAAAAGATATATATTGGTGAAATCACATTGGAGATAAATCTCCAATATTGAAAACTTGTTTTTCAATGTGATTTCTACTGAAGTTTGCCAAAAATAAATTTACAAGCGGCAAAACTCTCGTTGATGAGAGGAGTGTGCCAGCGTAAAAAGGCTTAGATAAAGAATAATAAACTTTCACAAAACTTTTTAGAACAGTGTGACTTTTCTTATATTTAGAATCTATATAATAATTGGTACCAGTGATCAAGAAGTGTAGCTTCTATATGTTTCATAATGTACATCCCCTTTCCAGGAGAGATTCCACACTTATCATATGTATTTCTCATACTAATATACATTCTTGGTTGCTCCTCTAAAAACTCATCTGCGAGTATGGGAGTATCATCAATAAGAAGTAATGACTCTCGCTTTAGGGCAGGAAGGATTGCATTGAACTCTTTTAGTCCGTGGATACCGGCGGGGGTTGGATCACTGAAGTCAAGGTCATAGCTATCCAAGTATACCAGGTCAATTTGTTCATCAGGATGCTCCTTTACCCATTGATGTAAAAAGGTAACGCTATCTCCAGTAATAACAGTAGTGTTCTCAGATACATTTGGTTTGACAGCTTGTGAGCATGCCGGATTAATGTCTACAGTCCAGAGATGTCCTCCATATTTCTTGACATATGCGTCTAAGAGATATGTGCTAGCTGTTCCGTGTGCCGCTGTACCAGTTTCTATGATCTTTAGCGGAGGAAATCCCTTAGCTTCAAGCTCCTGAAAAAGACGCTTGAATGTCCTATAACAGAGATGATCTGGGGTATTCCCGTAGGAGTTGAAGTGATGCTCAAATATGTTCATATCTTTAAATAAGAGCGTCAACCGCTTTAAACGTATACCAGTTCTAAATGAAATCACATTGGAGATAAATCTCCAATATTGAAAACTTGTTTTTCAATGTGATTTCTACTGAAGTTTGCCAAAAATAAATTTACAAGCGGCAAAACTCTCGCTTGCGAGAGGACTGAGAAACATATCAAAAACCCTTATAAGAGTATCATAAACTCGCAATAAATTTACAAGATTTATTGCGAGATTATTTCATGACGGGCGTTTTGCTCTTGTAAATTTATTGCGAGTTTATGATACTCTTATAAGGGTTTTTGAGAAAGCGCGATTTTGTTTCTTTTTGCCGCTTGTAAATTTATTTTTGGCAAACTTCAGTAGAAATCACATTGAAAAACAAGTTTTCAATATTGGAG
>Ga0214919_10007639_pt1 | contig 14511 bp, 9 predicted proteins | sample LL1503_MetaG_FD_177994 | JGI IMG/M metagenome (GOLD analysis project Ga0214919, IMG submission 177994) | Freshwater microbial communities from Lake Lanier, Atlanta, Georgia, United States - LL-1503 | ecosystem: Environmental > Aquatic > Freshwater > Lake | place: USA: Georgia | collected 2015-03-15
ATAATATAGATTTAAGTTCTCTATATTTAAAAGATATTCAAGACATTTATTATCTAAATTAGTATGACCAGCATATAACTTACGCAAACTTTTCCCATTATTTATAAATGCATTATAATTAATCTGCATACATCCACTAATATCTAATTCTATTAAATTATTTAATCTATTAATAGATTCATTAGTAATAGAATTACAATATTTAATAATTAATGTTTGTAAACTGATTGGTAAATTATAACCAGTTAATATATTTATATATGAAATATCTAAATATATTAAATTAGATAAATTAGTAAATATTCCATCATATGCATTAGAACAATAACTAATATCTAATTTTAATAATTTAGAATAATCAACAAACATATAATTAATAAATTGAATATTAGCATTATTATATTTTAGATATTGAACAGTATTTTTTATTTGATTATATTTAGTTTGATAATCATTTATTGAAATATATTTATTTAATTTATTAATAGTATAAGTTATTGAATTAGGATAATATTTCAAAAATATATCTATATGTATATTTGAATATTTAATATTATCCCATTTAATAATTTTTACCAAATTTGCAAATTTCTTATTAACTAATAATAGCTTATACGCATTTGCATATATTAATTCAATATATGATAAAAATCCTTCACCATTTATATGCAAGTATTCTATATTTTCTAATAAAACTAATATATTCATAATATTAGTTTTATAATAATTAAATTTTTATATCTAATTAATAATTAAATTTAATAATGTATATTATATAATAAAGGTACTGCTAATAAATGAGAGCAACAATGAATATAACTTTTTATATAAAAATTTTTATTAAATTTTGAAGAAATATAACAAAAGACAGCAATTATTAAACTAATATATACTATCATTTTATTTTTTATAATATCTCTATTTTTATATATAAAAAGATTTATATATAAAATGTTTAATACTATTATTAATCTATCTAAATATTTTAATAACTTACACGAAGTTCCATGATTTAATATAGAAGTAATTATCCCAAGAATAATAAAAAAATATAAAATTAAATAATTATTATTATATTTTTTATATATTATTCTTAATAATAATATTCCGGTTATTATTGATGATAACAATAGATATTTATTCATTATAATATATATAATAAGATATTTTTGATTTTAATTATATTGATTAAAAATATTAAAAATATTATATTTTTGATATAATTTTACAAATAATGCATGTTTTGATTCATATAAATTTATATTATCTGTTGTTTTTATAATGTGTATTAATTTATTAATTAACTTTAGATTAGATTGTTTAATAAGTAATACATTAGATAGTCTTTTATATTTAATATTATTATGAGATATCTTATTAAATTTTTCAGTATTAAAATTTTCAATATAATACATAGTCATTAATTCAACAAAATATTTATTTGCATTTATAATATCTATTAAATAATCATAATCTATCTGTTGTTTATTTATAACTTCTTTATTAAAAATATATTCAATAATTTTTTTATTTTTGCTATAAATAATATTATTCTCTATTATTTCTCGCATATGTGGATATTCTATAATAATAGAATCAAATTTAGACATTAAAACATTATTATTTATTATAATCCGTTTAATCATAATATTATTAATATCCCCGCATAGATTAAACATATTTAAATCAAACATCTTATATAAAATATTATTAGTAAAAACTGTCCGAATATCTAATAAAAGAAATATCATTAAACCATAATTAATATTATTAATATTATAAATTGGTTTATTTAGTTGATATATATCAATATTTGCAATATCAAATAATATATTTAATTTATTAATTAATCTATTAAATGGATCTCTTACTAATTTATTAAATATAGTATTGTTTTTTATAATCTTATTAAATAATTTAATATATTCAAATATTTTTTTAATCAAAAAATAACTAAATTGTTCTATGTTTGTATATGTATCATCTAGTAATAAATTTATTAATAGATGCATATATATAATCCAGAATTTTAAAGAACATAATTTAAAACTACCAATAATATATAAGTCATCTAATATTGATAGATGATTATGAATAGAATATGTTTTTATATTAGATATTAAATCAATAAACTGTGTTTTATCATAAACAATACGCATATATGATAGATATTTATTATTAGATAAAATTGGTAATAATATTTTTTCATTATGTGTATAATTTTGAGTTATATTTTGTATTGTATTTTGAGTTGTATTTTGTATTGAATTATTTATTAATTGAATTGAATTAAATAAAGCTTTAATAGTTTTTTCTTTATTATATATGATAATTGGATATCCACTTACATTAATATATTGATTAATTAATATATTAATATTTGTTTTTATTTCGATTGAAAGATTTTCACATATAGAATTAATAAATATTTCATTATTAATTATTTGATGTTGATATTTATTAACATACATGCGGATATTTGTTTTAAATTGTTCTTCGCCAATATAACTATTAATTGCATTTAATAAATTACCTCCTTTAGTATATGTTAATTTATTATAAATTGATTCAATATATTTAATATTAACTTTTTTAACTCTAATTGTATTCATGCATAATGAATCATACTCTAATGTTTTTAATAATGCCATTATATTATATGATGGAGTATCCCAACTTGGATATAACTCACAGATTATTTTATGTTCAAAATAATTTGCAAATGATTCTTTTAACCATAAATTATTCCATTTATTTATAGACAATATATTACCAAACCATTGATGAGCTAATTCATGTGCAATTACGTGAGCTATACGACGTTTATCTCCTAATGTTGAATTTTTATTATTAAATAATAAACTATCTAATTCATAGAATATTAATCCATAATTTTCCATACCAGCTGCACTTGTATCATTAATTGGTATAAAATCAATCTTATTATATGGAAAAGTTAAATCAAGATAATCAATTATATAATCTAAAGCTCTAATTCCACATTCTAATGCAAAATCCCCACATTTCAAATCTTCTATATATGTTGGTATATATACACGTAATCTAATCTGATGTTTAGATATAGCTTCTATATATCTAAATTTACTAATAATAAATGAACTTAAATAAGTACACATTGGGATTGTTTCTGCAAATTTATATAATATATTATTATCATCTATATTATTTATAGATAATGGATCAGTATTATATAATACATTATATGATTTATCATTAATTTCAATAGATGTATTATATTTTACTTTATAAGATGGTTCATCCCAACATGGATAACATCTACGTGCAGCAATTGGTTCAAAACGTGTATATAATGTTATATTCTTTGATTTCTTATGTACATATCTAATTAAACCATCTTCATCGTCTGTAGCCAAACCATTATACTCAATAGACAATACATAATCATCTAATTTTAAATTATAATCTATTGTATATATGTTATTTAATTTATCATATGATAGATTATTTAAACTAATTGATTGATTATTAATTTGTAGATTAATTATATCAAGATTTAAACCATGAAATTGAATAGAATTTTTTTTATTATTTACTTTTAGATGTATATCTATTTTACCACTAAATTTATTATTATTTATATTTATTTTAAAATAAATAGTATATAAAAATGGAACTATACCCGAATTTAAATATTTCATTCATATTAATTAAATATTATATTTTATAATATTTAATTAATTAATAATTTTAAATTTATTCTTTATTTTCTAATAAGAAACCCCTGAATTTAATATACCAGAAGATGAACTAAAATTTCTAACAGTTATTACATCATTATTGTTTAATACTAACATATTACGAATAACTGTTTGACCTGCACCAGAATTATTTCCAAATGTAGTATATAAGAATGGTTCACCATTAATAAATATTGTAAATTGTGCAGCTTGTTCGTTTGAACTAACAAAAAAGAAAATATATACGCCTCCATCTCTAACAACAATTGGTGCACCATCATACTTAAATGTAATATTTTAAGCAATAGATGTTTTATAGTATTTTTTTATATATTTATTTTAATATAAGTTAATTAAATACTAAAATAAATATATATATAAATATAACAAGTATTATTATAATAAAATGGATAAATATATTAAGAAAATTACAGAATTATTAAAGCCAACTATTACCATATATGATTATATATATGAATATATGGTAATTCTATATTTTCTCCATACAAATAAACATAATATAATAAATAACGAAATATATCAACATTTTACAACTAAATATAATTCGCTATCTAAAATAAACTTAGAGAATTATAAATTGATACAACCAATTTTCGCAGAATATCTAGAACATAGTCAGAATATAAATCATATAAAAATATTAATAAATTATTTATCAACACATAAGAATAAACAATTTAGACAATATTATCAGGAATTAGTTCAAATAAAAACATCATCAGAAATTATTAATATTATATTTGAAGAATTAAAAAATTATAATATACAATATGATAAAGATAAAATATTAAATTTATTTTCAGGAACTGGCACTATAATGGATTATTTAGTTAGAAATAAATATTCTACAAATAATTTAATAGGATACGATATTAATGATAAATTAAACGCAGTTAATTATTTAAACTTAAATATAATAGCAGAATCAAAATCAGAATCAGATTCAGAATTACAAACATATACAGATTATAAATCAAATATACATACATTTAATTTATTAAATGATGATTTACCAGAATCAATTGCAGATTTAATTATATGTGATTTACCATTAGATATTAAAAATATTATACATGCTAAATGTTCAAATAATATTAAACAATTAAAGATAAGAGGAACAAAATCCGAACCATTAATAATTCAACTAATAACAACACTATTAGCTAATAATGGATTAGCAGTAGTTATATTATCAGATAGTTTTTTATATAATGATTCAATTCAACATATAGAAACACGAAAATATTTAATAAATAATTTTAATATTATAAAAATTATAAATATACCAAATATTAAAAAATCAATAATATTTTTTAATAAGACATCTCCTACTACAAATATAACATTAATAAATTTAAAATCAAATCAAGAAATTAATCTATCTATATCTATAGATAATTTAATTGCTAAACAATATTCATTATATTATTATACATATAACAATTTATATCAACAATTATTATCAACAACCAATATAAATAATCTTAAATACTATATTAATATTTTAGATCAACAACAATATCAACACCAAATTAAACAAGAAGATTTAATAACAAATAATGCATTATATATTATTAAATACAATTATTTAGAAATAAATAAGATATCAATTATTAAAAATTATGATTATATAATTATAACAAAAAATGAAACTATATTTAAACAAGAATATTTAAATTATTATTTAAAATATATTTTAGAGAAGAATTTTGATAATTTAACAAAAGGAAAAATTAAACAATATGATATTAATTCAATACTAAACTTACAACTAAATATACAATCAATAGATATCCAAGAACAAATATTAAATCATATAAATACAAATAATAATTTATTATTATTAAATAATCACCAGATAGAAAATCTAAATTTATTAAAAAGTAATTATATTAAATCCATATTAAATTTAAATAAAACATCGAACATATTTTTAAATGAGATATGTACAATTCAACATAATACACCAAATGCTAATACTATACAGATAAATCGTAATTCAAATTATGTAGGAACAATTAGTTTAACAACAGAACCATCTGAATCTACTAATTATTATTATCTGTATAATATTAATCCAAAATACAATCAAATGGTTATATATTATTTACTAAAAGAGAATGAAGAAAAATTAAAAAAAATAGCAAATATAAATACATCTAATCAATTAGCTAGGAATAAATTAGAAAAAATAGAAATACCAGATTTATCTACAGAACTCCAAGAAAAAATATTACAATGTTCATATTTTGATAATCAAATAAAACAATATGAACAATCTATATGTATAGTAAAAGAATCAAACCAGCAGATATTTAATTTATTCTAATAATAATTAAACTATTTGCAGATTTATAATATAGTGCTTAGACCAGTGCTTAGTTTTGTACTTAATATCATTATCATTATCATTATCTGAATTATCACTCAAATTATAAAGCTCAATATCCATTAAATATTTTCTTATATATTATATACTATATATTTTTTAAAATAAATATATTTTTATTTTAAAAAATATCTTTATAATAATTAATAGATTTATTAAGTCGGAAAATATCTAATTGATAACTATCTTTTATTTTTATAGTTGTTAATTTATCAAAATCAAATAAAACATATTTATCAATAAGTATATCATAACCAATATTATCTAAACAAACATCATTATGAATAAATCCATCTATTGCTAAATTAATTATTTGATTAGTTATTTCTATTGTTAGTTTATCAAAATCAATAATATGTTTATTAGTTAATTTATTATTATTAACTAATGCAAGTATACATTTAGAAACAACTATTATATAACTATTAGTATAATAGATATTATAGATATATTCAAGATTTTGATAAATATTTAACTCTAAATAAGAATATGTATGCTGATATAGATTATACCACTTATCTATATGACAAATACGAACTACACAATTTGACAGAACAAAAACTTTAAAATTCATGTCATCTTTTAATATAATATTAAAATCAGATTCATCTTTTTTATTATAATTAATATGAATTTGTTCAAATATATTTGTAAATTGATAATATAAATTATAATTATTTATATATATATGGTTATTTGCACTATATAATGTTGAATTAGTATATGTTAAGAATACACTAGATATTTTATTAAATAAAGTTAAATTGTCATTCATATATTTATAATAACTAATTAATTAATAATATATAATATAAAATAAATATATTATTAAACTTAAAATTTTATTCTATGACCTTTTTTAATGAATTTTTTAATTGTAATAATTGTAATGGATCTGGTGGTCTAAATATAATCTTATCAACTATTGGAACAGATGGTTGTATTTGATTTGATATAGATGTTGATATAGGATTAACTACAGATATCGGTGTTGTTTGTATATTTGTTGGTGTTGTTGTTGTTGCTGTTATTGTTTTTGTTGTATACGCAGTTGCAGATTGTTGTATTAATATATTTGATATATTAGTAATTGGTTGTTGATTAATGTCTGGTGAATGATTAGATATATGATTATCTATTAAACATCTAGTCATATATAAAGGAGGAATTATTTTTAACTGAACTAATGATATTTTTAATCCAAATTTTCTACTTTGTAAATCAATCCATATATAATCTAGCTTTAATATTATTTTATAATTATAATTTATTTGTAGTTCATTTATTGTTGATTCTTGATTTAAATTATTATAAATTTTAGTATGTGTATTTATATCTAGTTTTATATATTTTGCAAATAAATCAGTATTTAAATCATTATCAAATTCATCAATTATATCATCTTTTAATATAGAACACAAAATATAATTTTTATTATATTTTGTAATACGTTGATTTATTTTAGTTTCTATTAATTTAATCTGATTATAAAATGTTAATATAGAACCCAACATTGGGTCAAATTTTAGTTTTAGATATTTATCCATTTGTATAACTGAATTTATTAATAATGGGGATAATATATATAGATTATTTTCTGTATTATATCCAATTGATATTTTTTTATAATTATTACTTGTATTAATAGCTTTAGAGAAAATTAATAAATTTGTATTAATATTATCATAATTTATTATATTCATATTTTATTTTATTTTATTTTAATTTGTTTATATATATATATATAATGAGTATATGATAAAATATTTATATTAATTAAATATTCTAATTATTTAATTGATTTTTTAGTTTTAAGTATTTATCTTTGTATTTAAAATATTTATATGCAACAATAGGATTACCTAGAGCTTGAGAAGTATGTCCATAAATTGCATCTGGGTCGATACCAGTATCTTTTGGTGTGGATATTGGTTTTTTAATTGTGGATATTGGTTTTGGTTTTTCAGTTGTGGATTTTGTTTCTGGTTTTTCAGTTGTGGATATTGATTTTGGTTTTTCAGTTGTGAATATTGTTTCTGGTTTTTCAGTTGTGAATATTGTTTCTGGTTTTTCAGTTTGAATATTCAATGATAAACCATTTTTTATATGATAAGCTAGTAATATTGCGTATAATCTCATAGGGGTCTTATTTAAAAATTGTTGTTCTGGTGTAATATATTCACGATATTTACTTGATTGTATGCCTTTTAATACTTCCATGTATTCAGCTGTTTTATCATATAATTGACCAACATTAAGTGGACTAAATGGTTGTATATCAATTTTTTCTTTTTTTCCAGAAATTTTATCATAATATAAACCAATTGGAGATTGTTGTTGTGTAATTAATTCTTCAAAATCTGGCATATCTTCAGTTAAGTGTTCATCTTTTTCTAAATTCCATTCTTTATCAAGCATTTCTAATGTTCTTCTTGGTTTATCAGTGGTTGGTTTATCAGTGGTTGGTTGAGCGACAGTCGATGATGATTGTATTGTTCTTGGTTTTAATTCTAATTTTTTTCTAACAGAACTATTTATAGACGATTCTTTAGATTGTGATATTGGTTGAGCGACAGTTGGTTGAGCGACAGTTGGTTGAGCGACGGTTGGTTGAGCGACAGTTGGTTGAGTGACAGTTGGTTGAGCGACGGTTGGTTGAGCGACAGTTGGTTGACTATTTTTTTTCCATTTTGTAACTATTTGTTTCTTACCAGATTCATCTATATATATATAATAATTTTGTGGCAATGTGCTATTTTTTGGAGGGTTTTCTAGATTTTCTATAGTTCGATTATCTGGTCTATCTAATAATTGTTCAACTAAACGGAGTAAAGACCATTTATCATATGATAAATTATTTATATTTGGTATTCCTGATAAAATTTTATTTCTAATAAAAAAATCTATAACATCTTGTCCAATATTGGTTATCTTAAAACTATCATTAAATAATCTTTCATAGTCTTCTACTGTAGTTGTTAAAATTTCATCAGTTCCAATATTTAAATCTAAATTATGTTTGTGTGATTCAAATAAGTTAGTTCCTAATTTAAATTTATTCTGAATAAATTTTAAAATAAGGTAAAGATTTGCAATATTTTCATAATCCGGTGCAAATATACCACATTCAGATACATTATCAAATAATAAAAAATTAATAATATCCGATAATTCTTTATCAACATCATCATTTTTTTCAAATACTGGATTTATATAAACATCTCTTTCAAAAGTTCCGTATAATAAACATTTTAATATACGTAAATCATTTAAGTTTTGTGTAGCACGAAAATGATCAATTAATGATCTTGTACCTCTTTCGACTGCTTTAGTAAATTTATGTAATTTAAATTTTGATACACCAATAGTTTCACCATATAATAATTGATCAAAATTGTATTTATATGAAGTTCCATCAGCATGTGTTCCATTTATTTTAAAAAATAGATGAATAATTAAATCAATTAATGTAAAATAATTAAACTTATCAAAATAAATAGGATATTTTGTTAAGAAATAACTATGTTTTCCTTCTATTCTTATATTTGGTTGTGTTACTTCTCTGAATCTCTGCATTAAGAGAGGATAAACTAATTTGAATTTATAAAATTTATCTCTAAAAACTTGATCTTTATCTCTATAAACTTTATCTTTTATTATTTGTTCTTCCATTTTATCTGCTTTTTCATATATTTCTTTTACAAATAAATCATCTAATAATCCTAATAATATAGCTAATTGTTTTTTTAAACAACAAGAGAACCATGGAGATGTTGTGATTTCATCAAATATTTGTATAAATGTTTCTTTATTATGGACAGTTTTATATTTTGAAAATAATTTATAATCAAAATCAATTAATACCAAAATTAATTCACCAAATATTTTATCAAATTTAATATTTACAATTGAAAAATCATATAACCAATATCCTTTCATCTGTAAAAAAATTAAAAATGACACTAATTTAAATATTATATTTATTTTTTCACCTAATGTAATAATTTGTTCATTATAAAATCTATATATTCCATATGTAATATCTTCTGTTTTACTTAATTTATATTCTTCTGTCATATCTTTATTTACTTGTACAAAACGTGGTATTAAATTATATCCATAAAAATAACAATCACATAATGAATTTCCAAATATATATTTTGATTTATTATATAATAAATCATATGTTCGATGAGAATATTTATCTCTTTTTCTTATTTTTGTAACTTTAAATATTAATTTAAAAGGTAATTTATGAGATAAACATATTAATATAATTGATGATGAAGATACGCCACTTGCTAAATTATAAGAATTACATATTACTTTTGGATTTGCATCAAAATCTACAATAAATTCATAATATATTTTATTTACTATACATGTTAATTTATTATATACAACATTATACAAATAACATAATGGTTTATTTGCATCAAGTAATGTACTGGGTCTTATTGGGCCACTTACTGGTTTATTGTCTAAATATAATTCAGATATTTTATTAGGAGTTTTTTTATGTAAATCTAAAAATAAAAAATTCTGATAAATCATATATATATAATTATATATATAATTATTCAGAATTTTTTATTTTTTTTAAATAAAAATATTAAATTTGTTATCAAAAGTTTAATACACAACATTCTTAAATTATTATTATATAATTTATTAGAATTATTGCTAATATATATATAAATATTATTATATAATTTAAGTAGATTATTGATATTTCTATACAATATATTAATAGTATTATCAATTTTAGTAAGAAAATTATTATATATATTAGTATTTTTTATAGATAAGAACTCATCTATATTATAAATATTATTATCATATATATATTTAATCATTTCATTTAAATTTTTAATATCATTTTTATTTATATTATAATAATCATTACATATTATATAATAATGAGCACCAAAATTAGATTGATATTTATTTTTTAAAATTATTTTTTTATAATATTTTTTTAAAAAGTATATACATTGATATAATAATTTTTTATTAATCCAATATGGTACTACGATTATTGTGTTTCCATTTTTTTGTTGAATATTTAATAATATTCCAATATAATAAATAATAAAAATAAATCTATGTTTATTATTCAGTTTGTTTATAGTAAATTCAGTTGGTGAAAAATATATTAGTTTATATTGTTTATTATTATTAATAATTTTATTATATATACCTATATTGTCTATTAAAATATTATTTATCGTAACACTTAATTTATGATTTTTATCAATAAATGAATATATATTGTTAAATCCATTACTATTTAGCTTATAATCAATTATAAAAATTTTATCATTTGGATTTGACGTGTATAAATAATTAAGCAGTAAATATTTTGATATAATTTTATCATTAATTTTATCAAATTTTATAGACATCTCGTCACATAATAATGTTGTATAATTATATAAATATTTATATTTTGGGATAATTTTTAAAAAAGAACCGGATGACTCACTAATAAATATATTATTTAACAATTCATAATTATCTATATCTTTATTAATATTTTGTAATAAATTAGATGATGTTGATTTATTTTCTTTTAATTTAAATTCAAAATTTTCATCAACTTCTTCATCAAATACTACTTCAAAATCTTCAAATTTAAAATAATTTATGGAATCAACTATTTCATAATATTTTTGTAATTCTTTATTTGTACTTACTTTATTAATTTTTTTAATTATAGTTTGATTGCCTGTATATTTTATTTTTATTTGTAATTTATATACATTTATAAATGAATCTATTGCAATATTTTTTTCTTTTATTAATTTATCATATTTATAATCATCAAATATTAATATACCATTCTCATTTAATATTTCCCAACTTAATATAGCACTAGTTAATATATCTTTTTGTATATGTGATGGATTAATAATAATAATATCAAATATAATAATATTACTATCTTTTAAATTAAATAGAGCTTTAGATATATCCATTTTCATTTTCATATGATGATTTTGCTTACCTGTTTTTTCGACATTTTCATCAAATATTTTTTCAATATTATTTGTATAGTTATCATATTCTGTATTTGTATCCCATGTATCAATAGAATATACTTTAGAATATGGATTATTACAAAGATTATTTAACATCCAACATGTAAATTCTCCAGTTGAAGAACCAATATCCAAACAATATATTTTTTTATTAGCAAATTTTGATAAGTATTTATCAAGTATTTCATATTCTGTTTTTAATATATTAGTCATAATATTTTTATTTATATTAATATTAGATTAAAATTTATTGTAAATTTTTTTTAATCTATTTATATCTTTTATATCAAATTTTAATTTTTTTGAAAAAAAATTATCATAATTACTATTATAAAATCTAAATTCAGTAAACTCATATAATCCAAAATATTTTTCACTTAGTAAAAAATCATTGTATAATGTATTGTATAGAAATTTATATCTTATATTATCTCTATATTTGATAAATATCTTGTATAATCTTAATCTAAGTTCAATATCATCACTATCAATAGCATTTAATATAATTTTAAACTTTGATTCAATATTATCATATGATTTATAATCAATTGTCATAAATTTTAATATCTTGTTTAATAATTTATTATATGCTATTTTATCCTTTTCTAACCAATGTTCATTTCTTACAAATATTTGATAATAATAAGGATTTAATACATTAAATCTCAACATATCAACAAATGATAATTTATTATCTATAATAAATTTAATATAATCATTATTTAAAAAATATTCATCAATACCATATATAAAATGACCATTATTAATATATTTTGAAATATATTTTTTATCTATTTTTTGTTCATTTTGCATATAATATGTATATTTTATATTTGAATCTAGATTATTTAGAAAATTAATAATAACATTTTGATTGACCTGCTTTAAACATATTATTTCTTGTGGTTTAATATAATCTAATATAATACCTTGATATACATGATTAAATTGTTCTTTATTTTTAAACATTCGACCCGCATTTGAAAACTTAAGTAAATAAAGATCATTAATTTTATAATCTACTGTTTTAAATATATCAAAATATTTTCTAAAAGCAAAATCATCTATATCAGATAAAATAATTTTGTTTGCGTCATTATTTGGAAAATCAAACATTGGAAAAAATCTAATTATAGTTCCGAATAATCCTTGATGATGGTCATTATCTATTTTATATTTTGGACAATCATATAATACTATTTCTAATTTGTATAATTTATCTAATTTATTCATAATATCCTTATCTTTATAGATAGAATTATCAATAAATAATCTAATAGAATAACTTCGAACATATTTAATAACATTATGATACATTGATTCTAATCCAGTAATATATCTTGAAAAATCTTTATAATAATTATCATTAAGTTGTCGTTTAAAGAAACAACATGTTATTAAATTTTTCCTTATATTATAATCTATTTTAAATAATGGTGTAAAATTACATATAGGATTATCTAAATATTTCATTTATATATTATAATAAAAAAAATTAATATAATATATAAATGAAAATTAAAAATATTTATTGCATTTGAATAAATTCATAACCTAAAATAAAATCGTCTAATAATTTAATTTTATCATTATTATATCCGTCATCTGTATGTTGAAATAAACCTTCTAATTGTTCATTTTGATTATAACGTCTAATATATGTAGAACATCCCATACCTTCATATAAGATAATATATGAAGGATGTTCTTTTAATAATGATTTTAATAATTGAATATTATAAGATTGTGATTCTAAAGTTTTTTCATCTCTAATCCTGTCAAATATATTTATAGAAGAATCATATTGATTTAATAATGTATTTTTATTTAATTTAATCATACATTCATTACATATACATTTATGTCCACAATTTGGTAATAATATATTAATCTTATTATTCATACATATAATACATTCATCTGAAGTTTGATTATCTAATTCTGTATTAGATTTAATATAATTTTTTGTTCGACAAATTGGACAATTAACTATATAAGAATGTCTATATTGATTATTTATATTAGTAGGACATGTCTCAATTGAATGTAATCTATCATAACATTTCATACAATGATGACTATCTGATGTATGAAATTGTTTAGTAGTACATCCACCAAATGTACATTGAATATTTAATCCTAATGTATCAAATTGATATTTTTGTTTAAGGTTATTTATCATTAAACTATTTGAACATTCCAAAATTCCATGACCAAATTCTCTACAATTTATATTACCACATAAATGACCACTTGAAACATGACTAATTGGAAATCTACAATTACTTATTTTGCAATATTTTATCATTTTATAATTATAATTATAATAATAATTATAAAA
>Ga0214919_10007640_pt1 | contig 14511 bp, 13 predicted proteins | sample LL1503_MetaG_FD_177994 | JGI IMG/M metagenome (GOLD analysis project Ga0214919, IMG submission 177994) | Freshwater microbial communities from Lake Lanier, Atlanta, Georgia, United States - LL-1503 | ecosystem: Environmental > Aquatic > Freshwater > Lake | place: USA: Georgia | collected...
GACCTTTATCATGAGATGATGGATTCTGGAGTTATCAATGTTGAGGAGCCAGAAAAATCTAAAGCAGCGCTCGTCTATGGACAAATGAATGAGCCACCTGGTGCGCGTGCTCGTGTTGCACTAACCGGCCTTACACTTGCGGAATATTTCCGTGATAAAGAAGGGCAAGATGTACTTTTCTTCATTGATAATATCTTCAGGTTTACTCAGGCCGGTTCTGAAGTTTCGGCTTTGCTAGGGCGTATTCCATCAGCGGTGGGTTATCAGCCGACACTTGCGACAGATATGGGTACGATGCAGGAAAGAATTACCTCAACTCATGAGGGGTCGATAACTTCAGTGCAAGCAATTTATGTCCCAGCTGATGATTTAACTGATCCGGCTCCGGCTGCTTCTTTTGCCCATCTTGATGCTACGACAGTACTAAGTAGACAAATAGCTGAGATTGGTATTTACCCAGCAGTTGACCCCCTGGACAGCACTTCAAAAATCCTCGCACCTGAAGTTGTAGGGGAAGAGCATTATAGAATTGCTCGTGAAGTTCAGAGATTATTGCAAACCTATAAGTCATTGCAAGATATCATCGCAATTCTTGGAATGGATGAGCTTTCTGAGGAAGATAAGTTGATTGTAAACCGCGCACGTAAGATTCAAAGATTCTTGTCGCAACCATTTCATGTGGCAGAAGTTTTCACTGGCACGCCGGGAAGGTTTGTAACTTTAGATGAGACCATTTCTGGTTTTAGATCGCTAATTGAAGGTAAGTATGATGATTTACCTGAATCTGCTTTTTATATGGTTGGTTCAATTGAAGAAGCTCTAGAAAAATCTAAGAAAATTCAGGCTTAAATAAATGGAAGTATTAGAAAAGTTTAAAGTTGAAATAGTCACCCCGGAGAAAATCGTCTTCTCAGATAATGTTGAGATGGTGGTAATCCCTGGGGCTGATGGTGAATTTGGAGTATTATTTGGTCACATTCCAATCATCTCATCAATCAAAACTGGATTTATTTATATCTATGAAAAAGGCGTAATTATTGAAAAATTCTTTGTAGAAGATGGCTTTGTTGAAGTCACAAGCGATGGGACAATCGTGTTGATCGACCGAGCTTTCCCTGCAATGAAAGTTAAAGTCAATGATATTGAAAAAATAATTCTAGAACTTAAAGGTAAATTAAATTTCAACCTCAAGGATTTTGATAATTTTTTACTTGAAAGAGATGTTGAATTTTATAATAAATTGATCGAAGCAATTCAAGATCAATAGATGGTTAAATCATCATGCAGAAGATAGCCGTAATAATTGCAGCAGCGGGAAGCGGATCAAGATTGGGGGGAGATATCCCCAAACAATATCAAAAATTAGGCGATCAATCTATTTTAACTAAAACTATAGAAAAATTTATTGATCATCCCGCTATTTCATTAGTGCAAGTGGTCATTGGCTTAGGACAGGAAGATTTTTATCACCAATCTTTAGATGGCTTAAAAGACCCTCAAAATAAATTACAGCTTTTTGTTTATGGAGAGCATCTTCGTCACCTTTCGGTGCTAAATGGATTAAAAGCATTGGAAAATCATTCTCCTGCTATTGTGCTAATCCATGATGGAGCCCGACCTTTTGTATCGACTAATCTTATTTCTCAAATTATTAATGCCACTACCAAGCATAATGGCGCAATTCCGCTACTTGCTACAACTGAAACACTAAAGGAAGTTGATGGCGATTTTGTGAATCATACTCTTGAGCGCAGTAAGATTTATCACACTCAAACTCCTCAAGGATTTAACTACCTGGACATTTATAAGCTTGCAAAAGAAAATCAAGAAGTTATAACTGACGATGCTCAGCTATTTGAAAAAGCTGGCAAGAAAGTCTATAAGGTTCAAGGCGAAGTTACAAACATCAAAATTACTTATCGGGAGGATTTATTATGACGATTAGCTCAATTTTCAGATCAGGCATTGGTTTCGACGTTCATAAAGTGGAACCTACCACCGATTTAAATAATAGCATTGTGCTCGGGGGAGTCCGGATTAAGCATAATAAAAAGCTTATTGCTCATTCAGATGGGGATGTACTCATTCATGCAGTAATGGATGCTATTCTCGGTGCCTGCGCACTTAATGATATTGGTTATTATTTCCCGCCAAGTGATGATAAATATAAAAATGCAAATTCTATGCAGCTTTTGAGCGAGGTAGTTACGCTTGTCACTAGTAAAAATTTTATGCTGATTAATATTGATTCAGTAATTATGTGTGAGAGGCCTAAAATATTACCTCATCGTGATAAAATGAGGGAAAATCTAGCAAAAGTTTTAGGGCTAGATATTTCGCGCATAGGGGTGAAGGCGACCACTACCGAAAAATTAGGTTTCATCGGCCGTGATGAAGGAATAGCAGTGCAGGCAGTTGCTACTGTAAAGGAGAGTTTTTATGAAATGGATTGATGTTGAGGATATAGCTGAGCTATTAAATGAAAAACATGCCCAAGTTGACGTAATGAGGCTGAGATTTACTGACCTCCATCAATATGTTACCGAGCTTGATGGCTTTAATGATAGCCCCACTAAGTCTAATGAAAAAGTCCTTGAGGCAATTCAAGCAGCTTGGCTCGAGCTTAAAGACTAGGCTCATCAAAGTCCGTGCCAATAGGGCTAAGTTATTACGATATTATCGCGCAAATTTACCCCCCTGTCCCGCGCAAATAGCGGCTTCTTTAGATAATTCTTTTGAAGATATTTACCTTATCAACAATAAGATGTTTAAAGCTGCCGAGTACATGCAGCCCCACCAGAATCATTAGAATCATTGGCAGCTTGGTATGAACAATCCAAAAAGCCCCACTAATATTTTCTTGTCTGGTGATATCTTTAAAGAAAGTTGTGAAGAAAAAAGGCAGGCCTCTGCCACCAAAGACACTCATTAATATTCCAGATATTGGAATAATTACTAGCATTATATATAATAAATAATGGACTATTGATGAAATCTTAGCATCAAAAATACTTATAGATTTTGGTAGCTTAGGAACTGATGATTTCCAACGATTATAAATTCTGGCAAGCATGATAAGCAAGAGTAGCAACCCGAATGATTTATGCATGTAATAGATCTGCCATTTTTCCTCTGAAACCTCCATGCCACTCATATAGTAGCCAACAGAAATTAAGGTTGCCACCATCAGCATAACCAGCCAGTGATAAATTCTCATTGATAGTGGATATTTCGCCTTAATTTCTTTACTCATACTCTCTCGTTCCTTATGTTCAATTAACACCGCCTTAATTTCTTTACTCATACTCTCTCGTTCCTTATGTTCAATTAACACCGCCTTAATTTCTTTACTCATACTCTCTCGTTCCTTATGTTCAATTAACACCGCCTTAATTACTCGAGCAGCGCAAAATAACTCACCACATATAATAGCGCAATTAATCTCATTTGCAATGAAACTAAATAATGATAGCAAAGTGAATATAACTAGTAAATTTAGGCTAACTCATAGCCACGAAGGGAACTAATCTCACGTTGCCTTGCTCTATTCTGACTATAATTCTGCCGCTAAAAAACTCCTCAAGCTTTTGCCCAAACACTAGGTAGCGCCAGCCCTTCATGATTCTATTTTGTGCAAAGTGAGCATTATTTATATCATGCTGCACTAGCAAATTAATATCATCACTAGTGGCGATAATACTCGAAGCAATTTTCATTTCTTGAGAGACCAAATCTAAAATCAAACGGCAGAAACTTTTGTTTAGCTTAATTGACTTATTGAATTTCTTTGCAATAATTTTTTTAGCTAAAGCAAGTTCACTATCTTGCAGCGGCGCCTGTAGTATCCTACTTAGCTCACTGATAACTATTGCATCTTGCTTCTCAAGAATTGTTTGGCTGGAGAACTGAAAAACCAGCAAAAAAATTTCTTCATCAGTGATAATTTTTGCGCGATTTAAATTAAGCTTACCGGCCAGCTCCTCTCGCCAACTGATCAGCTTGACCATTCGCGCAACTTTATTTGGATCCCTCGATTCAAATTTAATTTTGCTCACTAGCTTCTCAATAGCAACTTGCACGAAACTATTATCTTCAATAGTAGCGAGTTCCTCAAGGAAGTAATCTGCACTATTATTTTGTGCTAATTTCTGCTGCAGGGCATTATAAATCTGAGGCAAATATAAAACATCATTAATTGCATATTTTATTTGCCTGTCAGTTAGGGGTCTCTTTTCCCAATCCGTAATACGTTGCGACTTATCCAGCACAACACTCAGCAAATCGCTTACCAAATTTTCATAGCTCACCGCTTGCCCATACCCACAAAAAGCCGCAGCTATCTGGGTATCAAAAATTGGGAGAATTGCTTTTCCCTTAGTATAGAGATAAAAAATCTCTAAATCTTGTCTTGCTGAATGCAGAACTTTTACTATATTATCGTCCAATAGCACCTGCACCAATGGATCTAGCTTGCACTCTTTGATTAAAGGATCAATCAGAGCGACGCTTCCATTGACGGAGATCTGAATTAAACAAAGAATTGGAAAATAAGTATCTTGCCTTTTGAATTCAGTATCCAAGAAAATTACTTTTGATTCATTTAGCTTTTTAAGGTATTCTTCTAGCTCTTTGGTTGTTTTTAAAATTGGATGCATGAAATTTGATATTGAGAAATTATGAATAAATATAGAACCGATTATTGTGGTAAGCTTAGCAAAAAAGATATAAATAGAGAAGTAAAACTTTCAGGATGGATTCATCGTAGACGTGATCATGGAAGTTTAGTCTTCATCGATTTGCGTGATCACTTTGGGATTGTGCAGCTAACTATTGATAATTCTAGCCCCCTGATTGATAAAATTTCTAGGCTTCATCTTGAAAGCGTTATTTCTATCAGTGGCAAGGTGCTGGCACGCTCGAGTGAAACAGTTAACTCCACTTTAGCAACCGGTGAAATTGAAGTGACCCTTGAAGGTTGCGATATTCTCTCAGAAGCGCAAATGTTGCCAATTCAAGTTAATTCAGATAATGAATTCCCAGAAGAGACCAGACTCACTTATCGTTTTTTAGATTTAAGACGTGAAAAACTACATAATAATATAGTGCTGCGATCACAGGTTATTTCTAGAATTAGACAATTAATGACCGAAAGTGGTTTCATGGAATTCCAAACACCGATTCTAACTGCTAGTTCCCCAGAAGGAGCGAGAGACTTTTTGGTGCCAAGCAGATTGCATCCCGGCAAATTCTACGCCTTGCCACAAGCGCCACAAATTTTCAAACAATTGCTAATGGTAGCTGGCTTTGATCGCTATTTCCAGATTGCTCCTTGCTTTAGAGATGAAGATGCGAGAGCTGATCGCTCTCCTGGTGAGTTCTATCAACTCGATATTGAAATGTCATTCGTTGAGCAAGAAGATGTTTTTGCCGCTATTGAGCCGGTAATGTATCAAATTTTTGCTGAATTTGGCAAAAAATCAGTTGATCCAGCCCCTTTCCTCAGGGTTAAATTTGATGATTCAATGCTGAAATATGGATCAGATAAGCCCGATCTTAGAAACCCGCTTGAGATTGCTGAAGTTACTGAGGTATTCGCAGATTCAACCTTTAAAATTTTTGTTGAATCAATTAAAAGTGGAGCAGTAGTTAGAGCTATTCCAGCTCCAAAATGCTCGACCCAGCCTCGTAGTTTTTTTGATAAAATGATTGCCTTTGCTCAAGAAAATGGCGCCAAAGGCCTTGCTTATATCTCATATGATGAGGCGGGTAATGGCGGTGGGCCGATTGCCAAATTTTTAAATGATGAGCAGCATGCAAAACTTAAAAAGCTTGCAGGACTTGCAAATGGTGACGCAGTATTTTTCTCCTCAGATAGTGAGCTCAAAGCTACAAAACTAGCAGGACTAGTTAGGAAGAAATTGGGTGAGGATCTGGGCCTAATTGACCCTAATAGATTCGCGCTTTGCTGGGTGACTGATTTTCCATTTTATGAATGGGATGAGGATCGCAAACTAATTGATTTTAGTCATAATCCATTTTCTATGCCGCAAGGAGGACTTGCTGCTTTAGAGGCAGCTAAGACTCGTGAAGATTTGCTTGCCATAAAAGCTTACCAATATGATTTAGTATGTAATGGGATTGAACTTTGCAGTGGAGCGATCAGAAATCACTTGCTAGATACTTTATATAAAGCATTTGAGCTCGTTGGCTATAGCCACGAAACTATTGAGACTAGATTTGCAGCCCTTGCTAATGCTTTCAAATATGGTCCGCCGCCTCATGGTGGCGCAGCTCCCGGTATTGATCGTATTGTGATGCTTCTTGCTGATGAGCCTAATATTAGAGAAGTGATCTGCTTCCCGATGAATCAAAAAGCAGAAGACTTAATGATGAACGCACCATCCGTTCCTGAAGCGAAACAATTGCGGGAACTAAATATTATGTCGGCTGCAAGTAAGCCTAAATCCAATTAAGATTAGAAGCGGTAAACATGCCCTTTATATTATTATTTATTGTTCTGGCAATAGGAATATTAGGTGACTTTATTCCTTATGAACTCAAGACTTTTCTATATGGCATTAGTCTATCGGTAAAATCAGCAATTATTTTCACTCTACCATGGGTAATATTTGGTTTATTATTCAAGATAGCTGCTGAAATGGTACAAAAGGCAACTAAACTACTGCTCGTAATCATTGGCAGCATTTGTATATCAAACTTCATCACCTCATTAGTTGGTGGCTATATTGGCACAATAATTTATGGTTTCGAGTATAATATTGTAAACCCTGAGGAGAGCAAGAATTCCTTAGAAGCAATGTTTGCACTAGAGTTACCTAAAATTATAGCTAATAATGTGGCAATGATTTTGGGCCTCTCTGTTGGAATTTTGGGAGGGAAGTTTTTGCCGCAACTTGCAAAACCCTTAGCTGGATTTTTTACAAACGTGATCACTAAAATTTTGCTAATGATCAAATATGTTCTTCCCTTTTTCGTAGCTGGTTTTTTGCTAAAGCTGCAGCATGAAGGAATGGTGATGATGATTGTCAAAAACTATGGAATAATTTTCCTTACCATTTTGGTGGTTGCATCTGCCTATCTTTCTTGCTGGTATTTTGTGGCAGCTGATTTTGATGTGCGACGGTTTATCAAATCAATCAAAAACATGATTCCGGCTTGTGTCATTGGCTTTTCTTCTATGTCTAGCGCTGCAGCTATGCCGATGATAATCGAAGGGGCTGCAAAAAATTCAAATCATCCAGACATTGCTAAATCAGTAATTCCCATTGGTGTAAATTTCCATTTAATTGGCTGCTCAATATCCATCCCAATAATGCTTTTTGCAATTCTAAAGAATTTCGGAGTTGATCAGCCTTCGATTTGGTCTTACTTAATTTTCTCATGCTATTTTGTGGTGGCGAAATTCTCAGTTGCTGCAGTGCCAGGTGGCGGGATTATTGTGATGCTTCCGATTATTGAATCTTGTTTCGGTTTTAACGCCGATATGCTTTCGCTAACTACTGCGCTCTATATCTTATTCGATCCAGTCATCACCACTTGCAATATTCTTGGTAATGGCTGTCTCTCCACAATTTTAAGTCGCCGGCAATTATAATCATCCGAGTGAAGGAGAAGAATCGCCTTTTATGGATATAGCTGTGCTGCTTGGAGTTGCAACCGTGCTACCGCTTTCTGATTTTGCCGCAATACCAGCCCCCGCAGCTCTAGCCTCCCCAGCAACTGACTCAGGGATTACGCTCCTCCTGGCTTTAGTTCCTCCAAAAAGCATCGCGCTCATATTTGGTCTTGCCTGCGCAGCTGGTGTGAAGGCTGATTGAGCAGTGCCTTTGCTTTTCATCTCTCTTTCATAATCACCAATTTTATTGAAGAAACCTAAACTATTTTTTTCAACTCTTTTGAGATCAGTTAGGGTTTTAGCTCTTTGCACTTCATCTTGGCTGACTAAAACTTGCATCAATACTGGAAGCTGCTGACTATTAGCCGCCATAGCCGGGCTAGAAATAATTTCTTGAAATTGCATAAAATATGGCTGGCTGGCGAATTTTTGAATAGCCTCTTCCGGGTCATGAGCTCTTTCTTTGGCTTGACGAGACCTTGCCAGCGCTCTAGCTGCAGAATCACCTGTATCACGACTTTCTCTTTCTGCCGCTTGTCTTACTTTTCCTATATTGGCTGCTTCTTTTTCAGCTAACTGCGCTTCAAGTGCCGCAATTTCAGCTTTTTTAGATTCAAGCTCTTCGCCACTTACATCAGTTAAGTCAGTTTTTAATCTTCTAATTTCTAATTTAATCTTAAGTGATTCTTGCATTAGCGCATTTGCATCGACCTCTTCTTCTTTCGGTGACATTGAGGGTAGAGTAACTCTTTGAGGCGCAACTTGTGTTAATGGAGCAAGCAGCTCACCCATAGGAGGTTGCGCAACTGACTCAATCATCACAGGAGGCGATGAAGCATATGGCGTACCTGGATTATCAGTCGCCGAGACAGATGAAAGAGCAGATGCCTCTACTACAGGAGTGGTTAATTCTTGTGGTGCTTGAGTTTGAAGAGGATCACTATCCATGATTACTGCCGGAGCTGCTGCTATTGCTGTTGAGTCTATTTGTTGCTGCTTGGCAGCAAAATCAAGAAAATCCGCTCCCAAATTATTTAAGTCCTTTAATAGACCTGATGGCCCATAGCCCAAATCATTTCGGCCTGATATCTCACTGTCCAAATCCTTCATTGCAGCTACTTGATCACTTAAATCCTTCATTGCAGCTACTTGATCACTTAAATCCTTCGAATCTCTTGATTTAATTAGCTCAGGCAAGGAGTCAAGCATTCGAGCTTTTTGAGTTCTTTCCAAATTACTCATTGAGTTTAATTTTTGTGATAGCTCTTGATAAAGATCTAGTTGACCTTGATTAAGCCCGCTTAAATCCTTTCCACTAATTAGCGATTTAAGTGCTTGTCCTATTCCAGAAAAATATTTCACTTTTCTCTCCCTTATTTATTTTTAAAATCTCTAGTTTAAATTTTAGAGTTTATTAGTTAAATAAATGTTAATAAATTTAAATTACTTTACTTGATATTATTTGTAACTTTACAAAAAGCCATCTATGATGCGCTCTGTAATATCTTAAGAGAGCAAAAAATGGATGATCACTTATTAAAGGAAAGGCTAAATGAGCTTAAGCAATCGCCTTATATTAAGTTGCCTTTTATTTATGACCACAATTTTATTGCAGGAGCAGTAGATTCTTTTTTTAACTTTCTTGATCTTCCTCAGGAGATTAAAAACTTTATTGATTTAAAAGTCTCGCCTCGCCATCGCAGAGGAGAACTTGGCTTTAGACATCGTCATTCAGCTGATGATATTTATAGTGATGATAAAGAATTTTTTCATTTTCACCCTCTAATTTTTCAGAATTATGGTGAATTTATTGAGCAAAATCAGGTGGTTAGCGATTTTTTAGTTAAAGCTAATAAAATTTGGTTGGCGGTAGATGAGTTAATAGATCAAATAATGAGGATTTATGACCAAACTTTTCCTGGCTGTAAAGCAAAAATCTTCAATCAGGACCCTTCTCATATAGTCCTAAGATTCTTAAAATATAGCTGGAAAAACTCTAGCGAATATCTTGCAAAGCCCCATTTTGACTCAGGATCTCTCACTTTGGCTCTAGCAGAAAGCTCACCAGGCCTTCGCATTGGTAGCGGCCCAGATGATTTACAAATTATTACTCACGAAGATAAGCAGGCCTTATTTTTCTTCTCAAGTAATTATAAAAAAATCATCAACTCAGATGAATTTTTACCTGCTTGGCATGATGTGGTGCAAACAGATGATAATCAAATAGGTAAGCCTTGCTCCAGATGGGCGGTGGTGGCTTTTATTGATGGTAATAATGTCGAAAGCTTACCCAGAAGTGAAACGCATAAATATAGTAAGTAGAACGTAGCTATCCTGGCAAACCAACTGCTTCACTCCCAGCCGCCATCTTGGTTACTTCTCGCTCGGCCCATGAGCATCCACTTCTTCGGCTAGCTCACACTGCAGCTGCAATCCAGCCAGATCGTAAGGGGCTCCACCTATTGCTCATCTTAATTAGGTTGGTGAAACAATCGCCAAACTCCTTATCATCAGAAGGGAGCGGACTAAAAGAGAGTGCCCATTTCTTGTCAGGGTCAAAATGTGGAATCAAAGAACTCGGAGGTTCTTTGAAATACTCACCAACAGTATCTTGCCCAGATCTGTTTGTTAGATATATATCCGCGCCAGCTTCAATCAATAATGTAGTATATTCTATTCGAAGCTCTTTCTCCCGCTCAGTTAGTTCCAACCCCGCTGTACGGTACTGTGATACGAAGCTAAATAAAAGATGCAACGGACTATTCCTCGGTGATATTCCGCACTCAATCTTTATACTCTCTTGGGATCAAAAATGAAACAATAAGCAGTTTATAATCGATTAGTTTTGGAAAATGAGTGTCTTATGATTCAATAATACTTAAAACTTATCGAGCATAGAGGATGGTAAAGTTTTCTCAAGTACTAGAAGTCTTGAAGCTGGGGGAAAAGTAAAGCTATATTTGATAGCTGCTTTTTATCGATGCTTCATATCGACAACTTAATGGCTAAACTTTACCAAAGATAATTAGAAAGGGACCTCATCATCTACTGTAGAATCCGCATATTCTTCTGCATTGAATTTAGTGCCAGCTTCACTTTTACCACTGGTGCTGCCGTCATGCGAGCCTTTTTGATCGAGCAAAGTCAAAGTTGAATTGAAATTTTGCAAGACGATCTCGGTGGTATATTTCTCATTGCCAGAAGCATCTTCCCATTTTCTGGTTTGCAAAGACCCTTCAATATATAATTTTGAGCCTTTTTTGACGTAGTTTTTAACGATTTTAACCAAGCCATCAGCGAAAACAACGATGCGATGCCATTCTGTTTTCTCTTTTCTCTCTCCAGACATTTTATCCTTCCAAGATTCAGAAGTAGCAAGAGTTATATTAGCAAGCTCCCTCCCATCCTGTGTCATCCTGATTTCTGGATCTTTTCCGACGTTGCCAATTAATATTACTTTATTTACGCTACCTGCCATTTCGTTCTCCTTGCGAAATAATTTAATCTAAACCAATATATTTATACCAAGTTTTGCCTATGGATGATACACTGCCTGAGGATTCTGTCATTAGAAATTTATTGCATTAGAGAAATATGGATCAATTTATCACAGTTCGCGGAGCAAGAGAGCATAATCTCAAAAATATTAATATATCTATCCCCAAGAATCAATTGGTGGTGATTACTGGCCTTTCAGGTTCAGGAAAATCCACTTTGGCATTTGATACAATCTATGCTGAGGGACAAAGAAGATATGTAGAAAGCTTATCTGCCTATGCTAGACAATTTTTGCAAATGCAAAATAAGCCAGATGTTGATTCAATTGAGGGCCTCTCCCCAGCGATAGCTATTGACCAAAAAACTACTTCACGCAATCCAAGATCGACCGTTGGAACTGTTACAGAAATTTATGATTATTTGCGCCTCCTTTATGCTCGCATCGGAATACCTTATTCCCCAGCGACTGGCAAGCCAATTGAAAGCCAATCAGCCACCCATATGATCGACTTAATTATGCAGCTACCAGCTGGGTGCAAAGTTTATTTACTGGCTCCAATAGTTAGAGGCGGGAAAGGTGAGCACAAAAAGGATTTGCTTAATTTTCGTAAGCAAGGATTTCAAAGGGTGAGAATTGATGGCGAAATCTACGAGATGGATGAACTGCCAAATATAGACAAAAATCTTAAGCACTCCATTGAAATTGTGGTTGACAGGTTGGTGATTCAACCCGAACTTAAAACTCGCTTAACTGAATCAGTTGAGACCTGTTTAAAAATTGCCGATGGCTTACTAGAAGTATTGATCTTAGAAGAAATTTCAAGCGGTGATACTAAATTTACTAAAGATCAGATTCTAACTTTTTCAGAAAAATTTGCCTGTCCCATTTCTGGATTCCAAATTGGTGAAATTGAGCCTAGAATTTTTTCATTTAATAGCCCCTATGGTGCTTGTCCTTCTTGTGAGGGACTGGGTAAGGAAGGATTTTTTGATCCCGATTTAATCATTGACGATCATAAGCTCTCAATTAAAGAGGGCGCCATCAAGCCTTGGGAAACTTTTAAAATTAAATATCAGCATCAAATCTTAGAGAGCTTAGCAAAGCATTATAAATTTAGCTTAAACGAGCCTTTTTATTCTCTGGCGGAAAATATACAAAACATCATTCTGCATGGATCTGAAGATGAGGTAGAATTTACCATTAGCGAGGGCTATCGCAGCGAATCTATCGTTAAAAAATTCGATGGAATCATTGGTTATCTTGAGAAAAAATGGAATGAAACTGAAAGTGTTGGCATGCGCGAAGAGCTGGCAAAATTTAAATCTAAAAGAGATTGTACAGCTTGCTCTGGCTATAGGCTAAAACCTGAGAGTCTTTGCATAAAAGTTGGCGATCTCAATATTGGAGAACTTTGCAGATTCACAATTGCCAATAGCCTGGAGTGGTTCTCTAAGCTTGAAGCTAAGCTATCGCCCACTCATCAAAAAATTGCCCAAAGAGTTGTCAAAGAAATCTCTGAAAGGCTTGGTTTTTTGAATAATGTAGGACTTGATTATTTGACTTTATCAAGAGAATCAGGCACTTTATCGGGCGGGGAAAGCCAAAGAATTCGCCTGGCCTCACAAATTGGTTCTGGGCTGTGTGGCGTACTATATGTGCTTGATGAGCCCTCAATTGGTTTGCATCAAAGAGATAATACCAGGCTCATTGGCACTCTTAAAAAACTCAGAGATCTTGGTAATACGGTAATAGTAGTTGAGCATGATGAAGAAACAATGCTGTCAGCTGACTATCTGATTGATATTGGTCCCGGAGCTGGGGTTAGGGGCGGCTATGTTGTAGCAGAAGGCAAGCCTGAGGAAGTTATCAATAATCCAGATAGTATCACTGGGCAGTATCTTTCTGGTAAAAAATTTATTGCTATTCCAAAGAAGCACCGCGTCGGGCATATTGGCCGCGAAATAAAATTATATGGAGCCAATTCCAATAATTTACGTAATGTGAATATAACAGTACCACTCGGCAAAATGGTATGTGTGACCGGGGTTTCAGGCTCAGGAAAATCTACTTTGATTATTCATACTTTATATAAAGCAGCAATTCAGAAAATTGAACAGAAAAAAACAATACCTGGTCATTATGACAAAATAACCGGTCTTGAATATATTGATAAAGTGATCGATATTAATCAATCACCAATTGGCAGAACACCAAGATCAAACCCAGCAACTTATACTGGCGCATTTAATACCATTAGGGACTGGTTTGTTGAACTCCCAGAATCTAAAGCTCGCGGCTATAAGCCTGGCAGATTTTCGTTCAACGTCAAAGGTGGGCGCTGTGAGAATTGCCAAGGCGATGGTATGATTAAAATCGAGATGCACTTTTTGCCAGATGTATATGTTGAGTGCGAAGAATGTGAAGGCGCAAGATATAACAAGGCAACGCTTGAAGTTAAATATAAAGATAAATCAATCGCTGATGTGCTACAAATGAACGTTGATGAATGCCTAGAATTCTTCAATAATATTCCAAATGTTAAAGATAAATTGCAATCTCTTCATGATGTTGGCCTTGGCTATATTAAACTTGGTCAATCAGCTACTACCTTATCAGGCGGCGAGGCACAACGTGTTAAATTGGCCAAAGAACTGGCGCGTAAATCTACCGGCAAAACTTTCTATATACTTGATGAGCCCACCACTGGCTTGCATTGTGATGATATAAAAAGGCTCCTGCACGTGATTCATGCCTTAGTTGATAAAGGTAATACTGCGGTCATTATTGAGCATAATCTTGACGTGATTAAAACCGCTGATTATTGCATCGATATTGGTCCTGAAGGTGGTGACAAAGGAGGCGCAGTGGTTTTTGAAGGAACTCCTCAAGATATGGCAAAATGTGCAGAAAGCATTACTGGCGAGTTCTTACAGAAGATTTTTAATAACCAAAAACCCTAACTCTATTTAATACTTAGTTGACATAGTGATTAATTTATTATTATGACTGCGAGTCAACAAAGTACCGAACTGAAGGGACCAACATGGCACATAGACCAAAATGTTGAATTGCGCATAGATCCACATTATCATGCAAATCAAATAAATTATATTAATGCCGCAGTACTCAAGGGAAGTAGCACTAGATTTTCAAATATTTCGCCAAATGATCTTTCAACAGCAGAAAAAGAATGCCTAATATTTGAAGAATTAGAGGAATGCGAAGGATTAACTGAAAAAATTGATCAGTCTCAACTAATCAATATGCCAGCTGGCTATTTTGCAAGGTTCGCTACAGGATCAGAATCAGGAGTGATCCATTCTGCCCCTGTTGAGACTTCAGATAGGATTTGGATTGGATTTACTCCTCTTGATTG
>Ga0214919_10007641_pt1 | contig 14509 bp, 10 predicted proteins | sample LL1503_MetaG_FD_177994 | JGI IMG/M metagenome (GOLD analysis project Ga0214919, IMG submission 177994) | Freshwater microbial communities from Lake Lanier, Atlanta, Georgia, United States - LL-1503 | ecosystem: Environmental > Aquatic > Freshwater > Lake | place: USA: Georgia | collected...
GCGCTAGCAAAAGACGACTACTTTGCCGCCATAAATCAATACCCCGGCAGCACTGGCTGGCTGGACGACTGGCAGCGCGATGCGGACTTGGTGCATTCCAAAAACGCAGCTTTGATACTGGCTGCGGACTTGCTGGCCCTGACATTGCTGAAGCCGCCAGGCGAGATGGGCGCGGACATTGTGGTGGGTAGCACGCAGCGTTTTGGAATGCCCATGGGCGCTGGTGGCCCGCACGCCGCCTTCCTGGCCTGCCGCGACGAATTTAAGCGCTCCATGCCGGGCCGCTTGGTGGGCGTCAGCGTGGATGTGCATGGCAAACCGGCCTACCGCCTTGCGCTGCAAACCCGCGAGCAGCATATACGTCGGGAAAAAGCCACTTCCAATATTTGCACCGCGCAAGTACTGCCCGCTGTCGTGGCGAGCATGTACGCCGTTTATCACGGCCCGGCGGGCCTGACGCGCACCGCGCAGCGCATCGCCGCCTACACCGCTACGCTGGCTGCAGGTCTGTCCAGCCTGGGCTCCCCGCCGCTGTACAACAGCGCTTTTGATACTTTGACGATTGATCGCGGAAGCGCTAAGGCCGCGCTGTATATTGCTGCCAAGGCGGTAGCGGCCGGGGCCAATGTGCGCGTGTTACGCGGCACTTGCATCGGTATCTCGCTGGACGAAACCAGCACGCGTGAGGACGTAGTTTTGCTATGGGGCCTATTTACACAAGCCGGAAAAGCCACGCCCCAATGGGACGCGATTGCGCAAGCACCCGGATCGTTAATTCCCGCAGCCCTGCGCCGCACCAGCAGCTTCTTAACGCACCCTGTTTTTAACAGCTATCACTCCGAAACCGGCATGCTGCGCTACATCCGTCGCCTAAGTGATAAAGACTTGGCGCTAGACCGAAGCATGATTCCGCTGGGTTCGTGCACCATGAAGCTCAATGCCACCAGCGAGATGATTCCCATCACCTGGCCCGAATTTGCGCACGTCCACCCCTTTGCACCGGCGGAGCAGTTGCAGGGCTACGCCATGCTGGACGAGCAATTGCGCGCCTGGTTGTGCCAGGCCACCGGCTATGCCGGTATCAGCCTGCAACCCAATGCCGGCAGCCAGGGCGAATATGCGGGCTTGCTGGTCATCCGCGCTTACCAGGCGGCGCACGGCCAGGGGCACCGCAACATCTGCCTGATTCCGTCGTCCGCGCACGGCACCAATCCAGCCAGCGCGCAAATGGCGGGGCTGGACGTGGTGGTCACCGCCTGCGACAGCCACGGCAATGTGGACATGGAGGACTTGCGCGCCCACTGCGAAAAACACAGTGCAAATTTAGCCTGTGTCATGATTACCTACCCCAGCACGCATGGCGTGTTTGAAACGCAGGTGAAAGACTTGTGCGCATTGGTGCACAGCCACGGCGGCCGGGTGTATGTCGATGGCGCGAACATGAATGCGCTAGTGGGCGTGGCCGCGCCGGGTGAGTTTGGCGGCGACGTCAGCCACCTTAATTTGCATAAAACTTTTTGTATTCCACACGGTGGTGGCGGCCCCGGTGTCGGGCCGGTCTGCGTGGTGGAAGACTTGGTGCCTTACCTACCCGGCCATGTCAGCACGGGTGCAAGTGGTGCCCATATCGGCAGTATTTCGGCGGCGCCTTTGGGCAATGCGGCGGTGCTGCCCATCAGTTGGATGTATTGCCGCATGATGGGCGAGGGTGGCCTGCGCCACGCCACCGAGGCCGCCATCTTGGCGGCCAATTACATCAGCCACCGCTTGCATGACCACTACCCAACGCTGTACGCCAGTGCCAATGGCCGCGTGGCGCATGAATGCATTTTGGATTTGCGCCCACTCAAAGAAAGCTCGGGCATCAGCGCCGAGGACGTAGCCAAGCGCCTGATCGATTACGGATTTCATGCGCCTACGCTGAGCTTTCCGGTGGCCGGTACGCTGATGGTCGAGCCCACCGAAAGCGAGACCCGCGAAGAGCTGGATCGCTTTATCGATGCCATGATCGCCATCCGTAAAGAAATCGCCCAAGTGGAGCAAGGCCGCTGGCCGCGCGACAACAACCCGCTGGTGCGCGCACCACATACTGCCGCCAGCGTGGTGCATAGCGATTGGGATAGGCCCTATACCCGCGAGTTGGGCGCCTTTCCGATGCCCGATTTACTACTGCAAAAGTACTGGCCCGCCGTGGGCCGCGTGGACAATGTCTATGGCGACCGCAACCTGTTCTGCAGCTGCGTGCCGGTGGCGGAATATGCGGCCTGAGGGCTGCGCAATAGCGCCCCATCTGGCGGCAAGTGGCAGCGAGGTCTGAGCCCGCCATGGCAAGCGCACAGGATTTGGCTGAAACGCGCTACGCTGCGCAACAAACGCAGCCCGCGCGCTTGACTCATGGCCTGCTGTCAGCCTGTATGCCTGCGCAAGTTGGTTTGCTTTGGCGCTGACACCTACGCAGGCGGCTTGGCGCAAGCAGCAACGCGAGCAATTGCTCGCAGCGCGCACCTCAGCATCCGCGCAAGACCGCGCGGCTTGGAGCGCATCCATCAACGCCTTGCTGTTAGAGGCTTTGGATTTGCAAGCCCCTTGCGTGCTGGGTTTGTGTTGGCCTTACCGGGCCGAGTTTGATGCCCGCCCGTTCGCGGCCCGCCTGCGCGCGCGCGGTGTGCGCAGTGCCTTGCCGGTAGTGCGCGGTGTGGGGTTGCCCTTGGAGTTTCGGGACTGGTGGCCCGGCGTTCTGATGGACAAAGGGGTGTACGACATTCCGGTGCCGCGCGACACGGAGGCACTGCTGCCCGATGTGCTCTTGGTGCCGCCGGTGGGCATCGACACGCAGGGCTATCGCCTTGGCTACGGCGGCGGGTATTTCGACCGCACACTTGCGGCCTTGGCGCGTAAGCCGGTGTGTATTGCGACGGCTTTTGATCTGTCGCGAATCGATACCCTGGACCCGCAGGCGCACGATGTGCGCATGGACTTTGTGCTTTCCGAAAGTGGCATTACCCAATGCCTGCCCGACGGGTTTCGCGCCATCAATACCGCGCAGTGCCGAGTGGCCGTGCAGCAATTGCTGGCCGAACGGGCCAATTAATCGGATTGCACGCTCCGGTAGGCTCTGTCGTATAGTGACAATGGCGGGTCGCTAAACCGGCGGTCCCGCCAGGAGCACAAACGTACATTGCGCCACAGCAGGCCCTGCGCATGGCCTAGCTATGCGGCGCAGGCGCAGCACTTTTGCATAACAAACGGAGACACCCATGCTTTCAGACATCGAAATCGCCCAAAAGGCCACCATGAAGCCCATCAGCCAGATCGCCGCAGGCCTGGGCATCCCTGACGATGCGCTCGACCCGTATGGCCGCTACAAGGCAAAAGTGTCGCTGGAATATGTGGACAGCCTGAACGACCGCCCCGACGGCAAACTGATTTTGGTCACCGCCATCAGCCCCACACCGGCGGGCGAGGGAAAGACCACCACCACTGTGGGCTTGGGCGACGCGCTCAACCGCATCGGTAAGAAAACCATTATTTGCCTGCGCGAGCCCAGTTTGGGCCCGGTGTTTGGCATGAAGGGCGGCGCGGCCGGCGGCGGCATGGCGCAAGTGGTGCCCATGGAAGACATCAACCTGCACTTCACCGGTGACTTCAATGCCATCGGCCTAGCGAACAACCTGCTGTCTGCGCTGATCGATAACCATATCCACCACGGCAATGCCTTGGGTATCGATGTGCGCCGCATCACCTGGAAGCGCGTCATGGACATGAACGATCGTGCGCTGCGCGACATCACCGTGTCCCTGGGCGGGCCGGGCAATGGCTATCCGCGCCAGGACGGTTTTGACATTGTGGTGGCCTCTGAAGTCATGGCCATCTTCTGTCTGGCTACCAGCATGAAGGATTTGAAAGAACGCTTGGGCAATATCGTGATCGGCTATACCCGCGATCAAAAGCCCGTCTGCGCACGCGATCTCAAGGCCCATGGCGCCATGACGGTGCTGCTGCGCGAAGCGCTCAAGCCCAATCTGGTACAGACCCTGGAAAACAACCCGGCCTTCATCCACGGCGGCCCGTTTGCCAATATCGCGCACGGTTGCAACTCGGTGCTGGCAACCAAGATGGCGCTTAAGTTAGGCGACTATGTGGTCACCGAAGCTGGCTTCGGTGCCGACTTGGGCGCTGAAAAGTTTGTTGACATCAAGTGCCGCAAGTCTGGCCTGCGTCCATCGGCGGTGGTGTTGGTGGGTACGATTCGCGCGCTCAAGTACCACGGTGGTTGCGATCTGAAAGAACTCAACACCGAGAACCTGCCCGCGCTGGAGCGCGGTATTGCCAATCTGGACCGCCACGTCAACAACATCCGCAACCACTACGGCCTGCCCTGCGTGGTGTCCATGAACCAGTTCACCGCAGATACACCGGCCGAGTTTGCCTTGCTTAAAGACAAGCTGGCTTACTTGGATGTGCCGGTGCTTTCGGCACGTCATTGGGCCGATGGCGGCGCCGGTGCCGAAGAAGTGGCGCGTGCGGTCGTGGCCTTGACCGACAAACCCACCAGTGGCTTTAAGTTTGTGTATGAAGACGACGCGACTTTGTGGGACAAGATGAAAGCCATCGCGACAAAAATCTATGGCGCCAGTGACATCAGCGCCGACGCCAAAGTGCGCGGTGAAATCAAGCGCCTGCAAGAGGCCGGTTACGGCCACTACCCGGTTTGCGTCGCCAAGACGCAGTACTCCTTCTCCACCGACGCCGCACGCCGTGGCGCGCCCACGGACCACACCGTCAACATCCGCGAAGTGCGCCTGGCCGCTGGCGCCGAATTCATCGTTATGGTGTGTGGCGATATCATGACCATGCCGGGCCTGCCCAAGGTTCCCTCGGCGGACCACATTGATATCGACGATTCCGGCAAAGTGGTCGGCCTGTTCTAAACCTCCGCACGCGGGCCATCCCGGTGTGGATGGCCTATTCGTGAAGGAGTGCTGAACATGTTCATTTCCCGTCGCTTGCGCAGCGTGTCGCAAGCTTTGTTGGCCGGTGTAGTCTTGTGTTTGGCTCCAGTGGTATGGGCTCAAAGCGGCCCGGTCAAAGTGCTGGTTGGCTTTCCGCCAGGCGGCGGTACCGACGCAATTGCCCGCATCCTGGCCGATAAGCTCAAAGACCAACTCGGTGTGCCGGTGGTGGTGGAAAACAAAGCCGGTGCCGGTGGCCAGATCGCCGCGCAAGCGCTCAAAGCCGCTGCGCCCGATGGCAATACGGTTTTCCTGTCGCATGACCACACCATCTCGGTCTTGCCGCTGGTCGTTAAAAATCCTGGTTTTGAACCGGCGCGCGACTTTGTCGCCGTTGCCGGATTTGCCACCTTTGTGAACGCGCTGGCCGTCTCCGGCGGTACGCCTGCCAAGTCGGTCAACGATTACAGCGCTTGGGTGCGCAGCGCGGGCGGTGGCAAGGGCACGGTGGGCGTGCCTGCGCCCGCTTCGGTGCCCGAGTTTTTGGTCAAAGTGATTGGCGAAAAATATAAGCTGGACTTGAATAGCGCGCCCTATCGGGGCAGTGCCCCCATGATGGCCGACATGCTGGGCAACCAGATCGCCGCCGGTGTGGCCTCGGTGCCCGATTTCATCGAAAACCACAAGGCCGGCAAAGTGCGCATCGTTGCGGTGCTGGGCGCCAACCGCCAATCCGTTCTGCCCGATGTACCCACCTTCGCCGAACTGGGGCTGGCCGGTTTTGAAGACGTCCCCTACTACGGCTTTTTTGCCCCAGCCGGCACGCCTAAAGCGATCATCGACCGCTTCTCCGATGCGCTCACCAAAGTGCTGGCGATGCCCGAAGTGCGCGAGCCGCTTACCGCCATGGGTCTGACGGTGGGATTTATGTCATCGGCCCAATTGGCAAGCCGCGAACAGGCGTACGCGCAGACTTGGGCGCGCATCATTAAGGCTAGCGGGTTTCAGGCGCAGTAAAACGGCACGGGCGAAATGCGATACGCTGATAAGCGACTAGGCGGTGCGTTCAAAGCCCTGCGCTTATCAGCGCATCGTTAGCCGATACCTTCTACTGCCGGCTCGTGGTGGGTTTGGCGAAGCGGACAGAAAGGTATGTACGTTCCTAGATGTCCAATGCGTCAGTAAATGTCAGAGTCGCGTCGATTTTCAAAAAAGTATCCTCACGACTCCCATGCACTGCATAATGGCCTAGACAATTATTGTTTATGTCGCCCTTACGCGAACAGGTCAACATCTAATTTCAGGTGTTTGATGTATGGCGCTGAATGTCATAAGTAAATCCGATTTGGAAACTATTTAATCGCTAGGGGCATAAAGATGAAATTTTTTGGAACATTAATTGTCATTGGACTGTTGGCTGGGTGTGGTGGTGGCGGCGGTGGACCTGCTGCTGGTGCAGGTGCAGGTGTAGCTACAGCTACAACAACCTCGGGCTATGCGGCCAAAGGCACTATCAAGAACGCGAAGGTTTACGTCTGTCGTATAAAAAGCGGTGCGGTTGAAGCAGACGCACAATGTGCGACGGGCACTACCGGTACCGATGGTGCTTACAAGGTGTCTTTGACAGACGGGTGGAGTGGCCCCGTGATGGTGAAAGTAATGCCGGTCAGCGGTTCCAAAATGTTGAATGAGATTACCGGTTTAGACGAGGAATTTAATTTAACTGAAGGTATCCGGGCAGTGGTGGCTACTGCAGAAACCCCCGCGCACGTGACTCCTTTTAGTGATATGGCAGCCAATGCCGCCGTCACCACAGGCGTTAATGGCGGCTTGGACGCTACAGTGGTGCAACAAGCAAATGCAATGGTGCAAAGCAATTTTGGCGTGGATCTGTCGATTAAGCCTCTAGTGGACTTGAAAGGTTCTTCAACAGACCCTTCCGCTTTAGGAAAGCAGATGGCCATGGTTCAAAAGTTGGCACAGGTTGTCAACGCAAGCAAAAGCGGTATTTTTAAAAACACCGCCGGTGCCAACTGCACAACGGTCGCTTGCGGTATGGAGGCGATGAGGGCGATGGCAGTCAGTACAAAGTCGGTGAAGCAATCCGATGGAAGTACGTTCACCACTGTGTTCGCTGCATCGGTGACGATCAATTTTCCAGTGTTGAAAGACGACGGAACCATCGCGTTGGTGATCATGGACCCCAAAAACACGACAGATATGCAAAATAAGTTAGGAGGGGCAGGTTTGCAGAATGCAGTCAGCATGAGTACCTCGATGAGGACAAGCTTAGATCAAGAAAACTCGAATACTGCGTCGAACTTAGCAGTCTTAAAGGGGAAAACGGCGGACATCAATGGCAAGGTCAGTTACGTTCCGCCTAGCACGACGGAGTTGGCTTCTTTAGCACAAGCCAAGGTCATGGTGAATTTTTTGCGCGAAGCGCTTAACCGTTTTTCAAACTCCATGAATACGGGGTATCTGAACATGCAGCAAGCGCGTATCGAGGCTGAGCTAAAAGACTCGGTTGCACCTAGCGTCGACCGCACGTTAGACCGCATGAGCGCGATTCAGTTTGGCTTACAGCTCTATGACGATGCGAGCGCTTCCGGCGCTTCAGGATTGCAACTACAAACATCTAACGGGAAATACTATTACGCTAGAAAAAGCGGCACCGTCGGCAATGCTCTTTATGGCGGAAATTACACCTACTGTTCTGCGGAAAAGGCAAGCACCGGTAATTCAATAAGTCATATAACCTGTTCTACGGTGGGAAAGAATACATTTAAATCTTTGCCTGCATCTGGTACTTTCAATGGAATAAGTAGCAATAGCTCGTCAAAGTTGGAGTTGGCTGGTGTCATTGGCGTTGCTAGTTTTAGATTAGTGCCTAGCAGTAATCAAGATGGAGCATTCAGGTATCTTTTAGGGAAGCAGATTGTTGCAGTGGTTCGCGATACGTCAAACAACTTTGATTTGAGCAACTATTACAGGATCCCAGAACAAAACGTCAATCCTGTTGGAGGTCCATACAACTTTAATGGAACAAGTACCTTAGACTCGACCTGCGTGAGTTCGGCAGATCCGAAGACTTATGTCGGTACCAGTTGGAGCGATTCCTGGATGTCCACATGTTCAGCGTACGTGGGAACCGGTACCATCGTTCGGACGTTCAACGGCGGCAAAATGACAGCTATTACTGTGACCGGTACCATGCCTCCATCCGAGGTTTCAAATACACGACAAATTGGCTATAACAATATTGCGATGACACTGAGTTCAACGGACATCGATACGGTGACAACGAACAACACTTTAAGCGGATCGGTAGAAGGTTTTGAGATGGCCAAAAGCGCTAGCTCTGTTGAAGTGGATACTAGCAAGGTCTTTAAAGTGTCCTTGGACGATGGTTCCTATCTCAAAACGAAGAAGACCTTGAGTTCAAACGGTGCGGTGCTCTCCACGAACGCCCTCGAAGGGACCTTGAAATTAAGTTTTACTGCCATCAACACTAAGGGCGTTGGAATTTTGACTGCCAACGACTGGGTCTTTGATAAAAATGGGCGAGCGGATGAGCCAAAAACGATGGTTTTTGACGGTACCCTCAGTGATATCTCCAGCGGTGGTGCGGGTGATATTCTGAAAGGGAAATTGACCATTACTCAACCAAAATATGGACAAATTGACAGCACTAAACCGATCGGCTTTGGTAACGACAGCGGCTTAACGGTGAGTTTCGTCGGTAGTGTCAACGCTAAGCAGTCTAGCGATTACATCAAGGCGAGCTTGGCGTTTACGCGTATCTACAGCTCTGCGTCAAAGTCGACAGATTCTTTAGACATAGCGCTCGAAATTGCGGGTGGTTTTGTCTTGAAGGGCTCTGCGCTTGGTGATTCGACCCTGGGTTCAAAGCCAACGATCAAGCTCAAAAACCAAGACGGGATTGTCTTGTGGGCGCAGCCCGGCAAAAGTCCTATCATCTACTCAAGCGATGAGAAGACCGAGTTAGCTACTTTCAAAGATGGCGCTGGAAGCTCCGGTGGTAGCGCGTTTTACTTTACAGACGGATCCATCGCCAGTTTGAATTGACGTCAGGTTCCGTATGCAGTTCGGATTGCCCGCCTTGCGTGGGCAATCGCGTTTTTGCCTATTGTGGGGCGCCATTGCATGGTGTGCTTCAGGTGCATCTGCATTTGGACAAGTATTGCAAGTCATTAACCCCGCAGACGCCGCACAAATAAATGCGCCTCGTTGGTTTGCAACTGCGTATTCACTGGACGCCAACTCCTTTGCCTCCACCAAGGGATTAGATCATTTGCTGGGTGACCAGGTGTATCTGGGTGACATTCAATACGCGCCTAGGCCGGGCAAAAATTTTGCTGTTCGGGAAGCTAATTACACGCTTGGTTACCAGATACCAGGCTGGCGATTGTCGGTTTTTCAAAAGCAAAGTCTTTGGTTGGATATTGAAGAGAAGACCTTAGACTTGCTGTATGCCAATATGGCGAATCGCAATTTGGACCCTGCTTTGGCGCTTCCCATTGACGCACAATTCGTCGGCTACCAAACCCGCGGTATCAACCTTGAAAAAGCGTTTGCTTTCCCAGTTCTGGGTGATCAGACCTTGACACTTGGCGTTGGAGCAAACTTTTTCGTGGGAACTGATTTGCGGATGACTCGGGCGCAAGGTGTTGCGCAACAGACCTCGACCGGCTTCCTCTATTCCGTGGACACCAACGACAGTTTTTCGGATGCCACGTATCCCTACATTCACCAGGCCACGGTTAGCGCACAAGGGTATTCTTTGGATTGGGGTCTGCGCTACCGTCTAAATGCAAATCACACTTTAGCCTTGGCTGTAAACGATGATTTTTCATCCGTGACCTGGCGTAACATGCCCAATTCGCAACTATCGGTAAGCAACAAAAAAGCGAGCAAGGATGCCTACGGGTTTACGCAGCCTTCCCTTGCCGGCATGAACGATGTCGATCGACGCACCATTACGCAAGCGCTAGAACCTAGATACCAACTAAGCTGGGTATACCAAGCAGACCAAAGCTCCTGGAGCGCCTATGGTCAATGGACACATCAGCAAATGATGGCCGGCATCAATTACGGTTGGTGTATTACCGGCGCACATTGGCTGGAGCTGGGATGGGAGCAGACATTTAAGGCACTGTCTTTGGCCTATAAAGGCCCATATTTCAAGCTGAAATTCCAAACCCAGCAGCCTTTCGCTGACCAAACCACTATCAGCCAAATGAGTGTGGCGGCATTTCTTGACTTTTAAATTGCAGCCAGTAGGTGATGCGATTACGCCAATTTTTTCACGCGGCGGCTTGCTAAAAGTAATAACGCTTACAAGGCCACCCCACCAAGCGCATCGTCCGCCAACACCACCGGCTGCCCATGCGGTGTAGCTTTGGCGGCGCGGTCCCAGGCTGCTTGCACTTGTTCCAGTTGCGCACGGCTGACCGCGCCTTTTTGCACCGTCAAAGATTCCAGTGTGGCCAGCCAGTGGCGGTAATAGGTCTCGCCGGTATCCGGGTCGCCCGCTGCTTGTGCCGCTTTGATTTGCGCAGACAACTCAGCGGCCCATTCGGGCCAGCTGAACAGACCGCGTGCATGCGCATCAATCGCGAGTGCAAAGGCTTGCGCTTCCCAGGGCTCGCGAAATACCGGCCCTTCGGCATCGCAGGGCAGTGCGGGTACCAGCGCCAGCATTTCGGATGTGGCGCTCATGGGGTGGCCTCCAGCAAATAAGGTTCCCAGCAATCGACCAGCACTTCCAACGTGGGGTCTGCGTCTGCGCCCCACAACTCGGTGCCGCCAAAGCGCACGCCGTAGCACCACTGCGGCTGTTCACCTTGACCATGGGCATGCGTATCCGGAAAAACAAAGGCACCGTGCACCGCCACTACTTCGCCGGTTTTACCGCGGGCATAGCGTGGCAAGCGCGTGTGCGTAGCCGGGTGCATCACGCGGGTGCGCACCGAATCGCCCACTGCAAAGCGTGCTGGGTCCTTAACTTTACGGTCATACGGGCTACCCGCAGCGAGAGCAGTTTGCAATTGGACGGCGCTAGCGGCCGGTTTTTTGGTCGGCACCGGCGGCACCAGCATTTGCGCCTGCTGCACCTCCTGCGCTGTCACCATGCCGCGCTCGTCCAGCATGTTGGCCAAGGCCCGAGTCCAGATTTCGTAATAGGACACACCCAGGTAAACGGCGGGCGGCAGTGACTCGCGCGCATGCCTTCCCATGTCCAGATTCCACTCGCCCAAAGCGGCACTACCCAAGGTAATCGCGAGCGCACGCTTTTCCCATTCGCCGTGAAAAACCGGCTCGTTTAGCTCTGGGCACACGGGCCCGAAACCCATCATGCCGCCCAGGTCTTGTGGGCCGTTCATGCTGCGGCTCCCGCCACCTTGGGCAGCCCTGTACCAATCATGCTGTCGCGCGTCACCAATTGCGCCAATTGCGCTTCGCTCCATCCCTCGGTACCGGGCGGACGCTGGGGTAAAACCAGGTAGCGGATCTCGGCGGTGGAGTCCCATACACGCACAGTTTTGTCAGAGGGCAGTGTCACACCAAAGTCGGCCAGTACGGCACGCGGCTCCAGTACCGCGCGCGAGCGGTAGGGCGCGGACTTATACCAAACCGGCGGCAGGCCGAGCACCGGCCAAGGGTAGCAAGAGCACAGCGTGCACACCACCATGTTGTGTACCTGGTTGGTGTTTTCCACTACCTGCAAATGTTCGCCCTGCCGCCCCGAAAAAGACAGTTCCGCCACCGCCGCTGTGCCATTGGTCAGCAGGCGTGCTTTGTAGTCGGCATCCACCCAGGCCCGCGCCACCACTTGTGCGCCGCAGCGGGGTCCGATTTTGGTTTCGTAGGTTTCGACGATGAGGTCTAAGGCATCGGCGTTTACATAGCCCTTGGCGAGCAAGACGGTTTCCAAAGCGCGTACGCGGATGGCCGCTTCAGAAAGCTCGGAACCGTGATCGTGATCGTGATCGTGATCATGGTCATGGTCATGGTCATGCGGCGCTGCGGGGTGGGTCATAGCGATACCTCAAGTGACTTTTGGCTTGCTTTTAGCGCTCGCTTGGGGCAGAGCCGGGCCCGCAGTCTTAGGCGCCGTGGCCTTTGATATAGGTCTCAAGGTATTTAATCTGGTGGCCTTGCTGCTCGATGATGTTTTTCACAATATCGCCGATCGATACAACGCCAACTACCTTTTCATTTTCGACCACCGGCAGATGGCGGATGTGCTTTTGCATCATGATGCCCATGCAGTCTTCCAAAGTATTGTCTGGCCGCACTGTTAAGGGGTTGGGCGTCATGATTTTGCGTATGGAAGTCGTGCGTGGATCATCGTTAGGCAGCAGCACCTTGATGGCGCAATCGCCCTGCGAAACAATCCCCACCAAACTCCCGTCGTCAATTACCAAAATAGACCTTACCCGGCTATCGCGCATCATCTTGAGCGCATCCAATGTCGAGCTGGTCGACTGAACTGAAAAAATTGTTTTTGCCTTTTGGTCAATACAGTGTTTGACGGTTGTCATAAGAAAACTTTCAAGTGATAGGTAAGCGCCTAGGAAATCATTGTAGAAGCAAGGCGTCGACTCCTAGGCGGCTGACCCCTAACAGCGCGCCAGTCCGCGCCGGGGACTCCCAAAAAGGGGCTGCTGCCCCACCCAGACAATTTACTGACCCGACTGTGGCTGCGGCGGATCGCGGCGCAATTCAGCCAAATTCCAACGGACGATCAACGCTGACAAGGACAGCAACAAGACCGCGCCGCTTTCATAAATCAAATCGATGGTGCTGATACCTTTGCCCTGCAAAATAATCAAACGGCACAAAGCGGTTATGGCGATAAATATGGGAATGGTGATGGGAATTTTGCGGGACTTGTAAAAGCTGGCCACCATGCCCAGTACCTCGGCATAAATAAACATCAGCAGCAAGTCGGTCAGGCTTACGGCGCCATTGCGCACGACCAAATACATCTCCTGTCCCACGCCGTAAATCGTAAACAACGCGATAAAGACAAGAATTGTTTTCTCGGTATTCCTAATCCATTTATACATATCTAACATAGAGTCCCTTTGTGTCACTGTTCATGGGTCTGTTTGCACAATGTAAAGCGCCGCTTCTGCCGCATTTTGTTCGATCCAAGGTTCTCACCGACTTTCCGCAGGTGATGCCCGTGCTTTAGGCAAGGGATTGCCGGCCTGCTCCCTATATCGAGACTCTAACAGTGGATGTCCGCCCGCTTAGTCTGTGGGGCAACAGCTTGACGCGTTTTCTGGTTGCCTTTCATCTGGCGGGCGATATTGCCGCAGACCAGCGCAAAAAGTCATACGCCACCTAGTCGGGAATTTGAAAAAACGCGCTCGTACTCTGGCGCTCGCCTCGCACCATATCGTAGTTGGCGAACAGACTTAAGTGGCGCGACAATGCAACCAGTTAAAAAGCCCGGCCACTTGCGTGACCGGGCTTTTCTACAACTTCAAACCCAAACCCGGCCACATCGATGCGGCGCGGCTTGAGGCTACAAAGCACTTACTTCGTAGAAGCTTCCCAGATGGCGTGCGAATAAGCTGCTTTGCCCGGGTCTTTCTTGATCACGGGTGAGCTGCCGCTGGAAAGCAGCACTTTGACCGTGCGCTCGAAAGCGGCAGGCTCCAGGTAGCCCATCTTGGCGGTGCCTGCGTTGGTGATCAACTTGGCCACGTTTTCCATTTGGCGCTTTTGCACCGCTTCGTTGGCGCTGCCCGAGGTGTCGCCGGCGACGACGATCTTGGCGGCTTCAGCGGGGTTTTTCACCGCGTCATTCCAGCCTTTGAGGCTGGCTTTCACGAACTTGGCCATGCGGGCCACAAAGGCCGGGTCTTTCAGGTTGGATTCGAGCACATACAGGCCGTCTTCCAGCGAAGCCACGCCTTCTTTTTCATAGAAGAAGGTGACTAATTCGCTTTCCTTGACGCCCGCATCCACCACTTGCCAGTATTCGTTGTAAATCATGGTGGAGATACAAGCGGCCTGGTTTTGCAACAGTGGATCGACGTTGAAACCTTGCTTCAGTATCTTGATGTCCGAGTCGGTTTTGTAGCCCAGCTTGGTCATCCAGTTGAGGAAGGGGTACTCATTGCCGCCGTACCAGACGCCCAGGGTTTTGCCCTTGAGGTCCTTGGGTGTGGAAACGCCGCTGGACTTTTTGCAGGTCAGCATCAGGCCGGACTGGTTAAACACCTGGGCCACGTTGACCAGCGGTACACCGGCTTCGCGCGCGGCCAGAGCCGAGGGCATCCAGTCCACCACGATGTCGGCTTGCTTGCCGGCGATCACTTGGGTAGGTGCAATATCAGGGCCACCCGGCTTGATGGTGACATCCAGCCCTGCGTCTTTGTAATAGCCCTTGGCCTGCGCCACGTAGTAGCCCGCAAACTGCGCTTGCGGCAACCACTTGAGCTGAATCGTAACCTTGTCAGCCGCATGGGCCGCCACTGCGCCAATCGACAGCAGGGCTGCTGCGAGGGTGGTGCTTA
>Ga0214919_10007642_pt1 | contig 14508 bp, 14 predicted proteins | sample LL1503_MetaG_FD_177994 | JGI IMG/M metagenome (GOLD analysis project Ga0214919, IMG submission 177994) | Freshwater microbial communities from Lake Lanier, Atlanta, Georgia, United States - LL-1503 | ecosystem: Environmental > Aquatic > Freshwater > Lake | place: USA: Georgia | collected...
AATTGCTGGCATGGTCTCCAGCTTAGATCCCCACTCGCAGTATTTCGATAAAAAATCCTACAAAGAATTCCGCGAAGGCACGACAGGCAAATTTGTCGGCGTCGGTATTGAAATTTCTCAAGAAGACGGGTTTGTCAAAGTGGTGTCACCCATCGAAGGCTCACCCGCGGACCGTGCAGGTTTAAAGCCAGGCGACCTCATCACCAAAGTGGATGACACCTCCATGAAGGGTTTATCACTCAATGAAGCCGTTAAGCGTATGCGTGGCGAACCCCGCACCAAGGTTTTGCTAACCATCTTCCGCAAAGACGAAAACCGAACCTTCCCTGTCACCATCATCCGCGAAGAAATCAAAACCGTCAGCGTCAAATCCAAGATGATTGAAAACGGTTTTGGCTGGATTCGTGTCAGTCAATTCCAAGAACGCACTGTCGATGACATGGTTCGTAAACTCGAAGAACTTTACAAACAAGACCCCAAAATGAAGGGCTTGGTGCTCGATTTGCGTAACGATCCCGGTGGCTTGCTCGATGCAGCCGTGGCTATTTCAGCGGTTTTCTTACCCGACAACGTCACTGTGGTGTCCACCAACGGTCAGTTGGAAGAAAGCAAATACACCTTCAAAGCTGCGCCCGAGTTTTACTTGCGTCGCGGTGGACAAGACAGCGTCTCTGGCCTTAACAGCAAAACCGGTGGCTATTTCAAAAAAATCCCCTTGGTCGTTTTGGTTAACGAAGGCTCGGCATCTGCCAGCGAAATCGTCGCAGGTGCTTTGCAAGACCACAAACGCGCCACCCTCATGGGTAGCCAAACATTTGGCAAAGGGTCGGTACAAACCGTGCGTCAATTGGGGTCAGATACCGCTTTGAAAATCACCACTGCGCGTTACTACACGCCCAGTGGACGCTCCATACAAGCCAAAGGCATCGTGCCTGACTTGCTGGTTGACGACACTGCCGAGGGCAGTCCTTATGCGGCACTGCGTACCCGTGAAGCCGATTTGGAAAAACACCTCAACAGTGGCCAAGGTGAAGAAGTCAAAGACCCCAGCCGGGAAAAGGCCCGCGATGAAGCTTTGAAGCGTCTTGAAGAAGAGTCTAAGAAGCCTGTTGCCGACCGCAAAACACCTGAATACGGCACACCTGAAGATTTCCAATTGCAGCAAGCCATCAACCGCTTGAAAAACCAACCCGTCAAGGTCAGCAAAACCCAGACCGAGCGTCCTGCTGATAAAAAGGAACAGTAAGGGGTGAATGACGCCCAACTGCTGCGTTATTCGCGGCATATCCTGCTCAACGAGTTAGGCGACCTGGGTCAACAACAACTGCTGGACAGCCACGCTGTGGTCATCGGCGCAGGTGGTTTAGGCTGTAGCGCAGCCTTGTTTTTGGCGTCCAGCGGTATGGGTCACATCACCTTAGTCGACCACGATGAGGTGGATCTCACGAATTTGCAGCGTCAAATTGGGCATAACACCGAGCGCATAGGCCAGGCCAAAGTGAACTCAGCCCGACAAGCCATGTTGGCCCTTAACCCCGACACATGGGTCACCGCCCTTCAACAAAAAGCAGACGCTGCTTTGCTGGACAAACTCTTACCCACCGCCCAAGTGGTATTGGACTGCAGCGATAACTTTCAAACCCGCCACATGCTTAACTTGGCTTGTGTGCAACACCGTGTGCCCTTGGTCAGTGGTGCTGTTATTCGCTTGGATGGTCAACTGACCACATACGATGCACGGCAGTCAGACTCGCCATGCTATGCATGCGTATTTCCACCTGACCAAGCACCCGAAGAAATCAGTTGTGCAACCATGGGCGTGTTAGCACCTTTGGTGGGCGTCATTGGTAGCTTGCAAGCAGCCGAAGCGCTGAAGTTAATAACAGGCATAGGCAGTTCTTTGGTGGGTCGACTGCAAATGCTGGATGGGCGAAGTTTGGCTTGGACGGAAATGCGTTTACGCCGTCATGCCAACTGCCCTGTTTGCAGCTCGGACCGTCGCTCGTAAAACCGTATCGCTAAATTGGGGCTGACGGCAGCCTCTGGGCTTTGCAAATCAGCGTGCACAAAGCGGTACTGTGACTTCTCCATCACCTTACAGCTGGCAGTATTTCGTTCATCTACACGGCACACCAATCGCGCACTGGGCATTAGCGCCAAAGCAGCGTCACTCAAAGCGGTAACTGCCTCGCTCATCAAGCCCCGACCTTGGGCAGATGTGCGACACCAATAGCCCAACTCCAACTCCTGCACATCAGTAGCCACACGGTGAAAGCCCACGCTACCAAGCACCATGCCCGTGGCTTTGTCTTGCATCAGCATCGGCCAAGACAAGCCCATCACAAAAGCACTGAAACATGACTGACAGTAGTCCTCGGATCGCTCAGGTGTTTGAGGCTTTTGAGCCCATGGCAAAGAATCTGGCCATTGACGAAGCGCTGACAAACTCTCTTGAACCGCACAAAACACAGCCTCGCCATCACCGGGAAGAGGACAGCGAAGTATCAACCGTGGAGTCTCTATACGGTCAAGCCATGCCGTATTCATACACCAATGATCCAGCCTTCAAGGGGGTCCATGTCAAGCGGTAAGCCATAACGTTTATCACCGCGTTCATGGTGTTGCTGCGCCACGGCTGCTTGCACCATGCAAAGCACAGCATCGAGTTTGTCGCCACTGGCGTCTTGCACCAAATCGTCGTGCTGCGCTGGTCGCAAGTACAGCGATACACCTTGGTGACCATTGACCAAGGCTTGCAAAATGTCTTTACGTGCAATCAAACGCTCGGGTGTCTGCTTGGCCTTGTCATCGCTTTTGTAACTGCGAGAACCTATCAGCTGACGAGCCAACCACCCGGGGTAAGCCTCCAATGCTACGCGGCTTGCATCTCCTGCACTCAAGCCTGGAAAATCTAATCCAGCCTTGAGCATCAAAGGTACGCCTACGTGCAGCATATAGGCCACGGGAGGGTTCACCCATTTCATGGAGGGACTGGATCCTGCAGGCATGTCCGTGGCACGGTGTGCAAATTTTCTCCCTGCAGGACGAGCGTCGCAAAAGGCTTTGAAGAGCTCGCGAATGTGTGCTCGGCTAAAGCCCGCATAGTGGTCTATACATGCACGCCATTGCTGTGGCCAACTTAGCGCATTCACCAATTCACGCGGCAAACCAAAGGGCAAATCAAAGCCACCCACCCAAGGTCCGGGGGCGTGCAAGGCTTGGGCGAAGTCATCCAAGCTTGTACATGCTTGCAAATGGTCAATGACCAAGCGCTGATCACGCCAAGCACCCCAAGCCAGCACAATGTTTTTGTGCTTGGTAGGCGAACTGCTGAAGTCACAACCCAGCAGACGTGTCATCACAGGACGTTCAGGCGCGACCCAAAATGGCAGCGGTGGCCATCAACTCTTCCAGCAAGGCCAATGACACTTGCCCAGATACTGCATAAGGGTTGAGTACTGGAAGTTCAGAGTATTTCAATACCACCGAGGTATTGAGTTTGGATAAATTGACCTGCCCCATGGTCCAACCACCAAAACGTCGCTCGGTGATTTCTTCGTAGCTCAGCAACTCCACATCTTTGTGACGCTTGTCACTGACGATGTGCGCATACAAGGCATTGACTTGGCTACGTCCACCCTCAATAGCTTGTAAATAAATGCCACCGCCGTAGCAAAGAATGCCTGTGATGCCATTGGCCATATTGTGTTCACGGGCAACAGACAAGATAGAGTCTGTCGCAGCGGGTGAGTCGGGGTCTAGCGCTCGGCTGACATAAAGCAATCGCACCAACATGGCATCAGTCCTTTTGAGGAATCAGTGAAAGAAATTCTCTGCGCAAATTGGGGTCTTTCAAAAATGCACCCCGCATAACGGAGTTGATCATGCGACTGTCCATGTCTTTCACACCACGCCACGCCATGCAATAGTGAGAAGCCTCCATCACGATGGCCAAACCATCGGGCTGGGTTTTGACTTGAATCAGATCGGCCAACTGCACGACCGCCTCTTCTTGAATTTGGGGTCGACCCATAACCCATTCAGCCAATCTCGCATATTTGGATAAACCAATCACATTGGTGTGCTCATTGGGTAGCACTCCAATCCAAATTTTGCCAATCACAGGACAGAAATGGTGGCTACAAGCACTTCGTACCGTGATGGGCCCTACGATCATCAACTCGTTCAAATGCTCGGCATTGGGGAACTCGGTAATGACAGGGGCTTTGACAAAGCGACCACGAAAGACCTCTTGCACGTACATTTTGGCCACTCGACGCGCCGTGTCTGCGGTGTTGTGGTCATGCTCAGTGTCAATGACGAGGCTGCTGAGCACACCTGTCATTTTGTCGGCGACTTCGTCCAACAGTTTTTCTAATTCGCCCGGTTCAATGAACTCGGCGATGTTGTCATTGGCGTGAAAACGCTTGCGTGAGGCCTTTAACCTTTCACGGATTTTGAGGGAAACAGGTACGCCTTGGTCTTTTGCGTCGGAAGTCATGTGACACCTGCCTCTGCTTTGCGTAAACGGATATGCAATTCGCGCAGTTGTTTTTCATCGACCAGTGAAGGGGCCTGGGTCAATAAACACTGGGCCCGTTGGGTTTTGGGAAAAGCAATCACATCTCGGATAGAGTCCGCACCCGTCATGAGCGTAACGATACGGTCCAAGCCAAAGGCCAGACCGCCGTGGGGTGGCGCACCATACTGCAAAGCATCGAGCAAGAAACCAAATTTGATTTGCGCCTCCTCAGGCGTGATATTCAAAGCATCAAATACTTTTTGCTGCACATCGGCGCGGTGAATGCGCACAGAGCCACCACCAATTTCCCAGCCATTGAGCACCATGTCATAGCCTTTGGCAATGCACTTTTCAGGGGCAGTCACCATCCAATCTTCGTGACCGTCTTTAGGGGCCGTGAAGGGATGGTGCACCGCGTTGTAGCGGCCCGCTTCTTCGTCGTACTCAAACATGGGGAAGTCCACCACCCACATGGGAGCCCAGCGGTCTTCCAACAAACCTTGTTTTTTGCCAAAGTCGCTGTGGCCAATTTTCAAGCGCAGTGCGCCTATGGCGTCATTCACAATCTTGGCCTTGTCAGCACCGAAGAAAAGCAAATCACCGTCTTGTGCACCGCTGCGCGACAAAATATCGGCAATAGCTTTGTCGTGCAGATTTTTCACAATCGGCGACTGCAAACCATCGCGACCTTTAGCCACTTCGTTGACCTTGATCCAAGCCAAACCCTTGGCACCATAAATCTTCACGAATTCGGTAAAACCATCGATCTCGCCTCGGCTCATCTCGCCACCACCTGGCACTCGCAGCGCAACCACACGGCCGCCTTTGCTGGTCGCTGGCGCGCTAAACACTTTGAAATCGACATCAGCCATCACATCGGTCAGTTCTGTGAATTCCAACTTGATACGCAAATCCGGCTTGTCCGAGCCAAAACGATGCATCGCCTCGGCATAAGCCATGATGGGGAAATCGCCTAAATCGATGTCAAGCACCTGCTTGAAGACACCTTTGATCATGTCTTGAAACAACGCCCGAATTTCCTCCTCACCCAAAAAGGACGTTTCAATATCTATCTGGGTGAATTCGGGTTGACGATCTGCGCGTAAATCTTCATCACGGAAACATTTGGTGATTTGGTAATAGCGGTCAAAGCCAGACACCATCAGCAACTGCTTGAAAAGCTGTGGTGACTGAGGCAGTGCAAAAAAGTGGCCATCATGGACACGGCTGGGCACCAAGTAGTCACGCGCACCTTCAGGCGTGCTTTTGGTCAGCATAGGGGTTTCTATATCCACAAAGCCATTGGCATCCAAAAACTTGCGCACAGCCATGGATACGCGGTAGCGCAGCATCAAGTTTTTTTGCATATAGGGCCGGCGCAAGTCCAGCACGCGGTGCGTCAAGCGGGTAGTCTCTGACAAATTGTCATCGTCTAACTGAAAGGGCGGTGTGACAGAGGGGTTGAGTACCACCAACTCGTGGCACAACACTTCAATCTTGCCGCTTTTGAGTTGCTCATTCACCGTGCCCTCTGGGCGCAAGCGAACCACACCTTTGATTTGCACACAAAACTCGTTACGGATGTCTTCAGCCACTTTGAACATATCAGCACGGTCGGGGTCGCACACCACTTGGACATAACCTTCACGGTCACGCAAGTCGATGAAGATCACACCCCCGTGATCGCGACGGCGATTCACCCAACCACACAAGGAAACGGTTTGTCCTTGCAGGGCTTCAGTAACCAAACCACAGTAGTGCGTTCTCATAGCTTGTTATCCAGTCTTTGCGAAATAGGGGGCGAAACCGCTGGGGAGACAGCACCCATAGAGATGACATAGGTGAGCGCTTCATCCACGCTCATATCGAGTTCAATCACATCGCCCACAGGTACCAGTAAGAAAAATCCACTGGTGGGGTTAGGGGTAGTGGGGACATAGACACTCATAAAGCCTTCACCCACATGGAGTTTCACCTCGCCTTGGGGTGTGCCTGTTTGAAACGCAATCGTCCAAGCACCTTGACGCGGGTATTGCAACAAGACAGCCTTGCGAAAAGCATTGCCATTGCTGGAAAAAAGCGTATCCGACACTTTTTTAACACTGGTGTAAATGGATTTAACAATGGGAATATGCGTGAAAAGTTTGTCCCATTGCTTGACCATCCATCGGCCAGCCACATTCGAAGCCAATGCACCTGTCAACACCAACACCAAGAACACCATCACCACGCCCAGGCCTTTGATGCCGCTGAGTTGCTGTAAAGCATCGGTATGTACTTGCGGCAACACACTGCCCACACCGTAAAGCACATTGGCCAAAATACCGTCAAGTGCACCCACCAGCCAACTCAACACCCACAGGGTAATGGCCAATGGCAACCACACCAACAAACCTGCCAAGATGTATTTTTTGAGATTCATGCGAGGGGATTCAAGAAACGTCTACTGCGCTTAAAGCGTCAGTGACAAGCGCATGAAGGTGCACACGCTGAAGCACTGCTGCTTGATGGCGTGTCGGCTGTCTTGGCAGGCGCTGAAGTCTCAGAAGCCGGTGAAGAAGCACCCTCAGAAGTGGCTGGCGAGGAATTGGCACCGCCTTTGAAATCGGTGGCATACCACCCCGAACCTTTGAGTTGAAAGCCCGCAGCCGTCAATTGCTTGCTGTAAGAGGGCTTGTCGCATGCAGGGCACACACTCAATGGTGGGTCGGACATTTTTTGCAGTTGGTCTTTAGCGAAGCCGCAAGCACTGCATTTATAAGCATAAATTGGCATAGATGATTCGCAGAATAAACGCTGATGAAAGCCTTAGATTGTAAGCTTTTTACGTCCGATCAGGCTTTTGAATCTGAAAAGCCCATAAGTATTCTTATACTATGCACTTGGGTCTCGCATTGCGGGTTTTCAGCTTATTCACTTTACTTTTGGAGTCTCTGCCATCATGAACACACGTCTTTTATGGGTTGTCTTGGCTTGCTTATCCATCGCGGCTTGCGGCAAAAAAGAAGAGCCCAAAGCTCCAGTGGCTGCTGCACCCGTCAATGCAGAAGAAAAAGTTTTGAACATTTACAACTGGCCCGATTACATCGCTGCCGACATGATTGCCAATTTTGAAAAAGAAACTGGCATCAAAGTCAATTACCAAACCTTTGAAAATAACGAAGGCTTGCAAGCCAAATTGGTCGCGGGTAACTCAGGTTACGACATCGTGGTGCCAGGCTCTGTGTTTGTCAAAGCCCAAATCGAAGCAGGTCTGTTAAAGAAACTCGATAAAACGCAAATTCCCAATTACAAAAACCTCGATCCTGCTTTGATGACCAAACTCGCAGGCGTCGACCCTGGCAATGACCATGTCTTGCCATGGGCATGGAGTTTCACCACCGTGGCCATCAACAAAGCCAAAGTAGCTAAAGCTTTGGGTACCACACCCATGCCTGAAAACGCCTGGGACTTGGTGTTCAACCCCACCTACACATCCAAGCTCAAATCCTGTGGCATAGCTTACCTGGATTCCCCCACTGAAATCTTGCCCCCTGCCTTGCATTACATTGGCAAAAACGCCTACTCTGAAGATGCCGCAGACCATAAAGCTGCAGGCGAGATGCTAGCCAAGGTTCGCAAAGACATTCGTTTGTTCTCCAGCACCATGATTGACGATGTGGCTGGTGGCAAAGCCTGTGTGGCCTTGGGATGGGCTGGCGACTTCAATATTGCCATCACCCGCGCCAAAGAAAACAAAAGCGGTCAAGACCTCGAGGTGTTGTTGCCCAAAACTGGCGGTTTGATCTTCTTCGACAACTTGGCCATTCCTGCTGACGCCAAGCACCCCAATAATGCCCAGGCCTTTATCAACTACTACCTCAAACCCGAAGTGTCTGCAGCGCTGACCAACGAATTGGGCTACCCCACGGCCAACAAAGCCAGCTTGGCCAATGTGAATCCTGAAGTAGCTCAAAACAAAGCCGTGTTTCCTGACGAAGCCAATTTGGCTTTGATGGTGCCGCCAGCCGCCTTGGGTAACGCTGCGCGCGAGTCCATGACAGCGGTCTACACCAGCTTCAAAAAAGGCAAGTGAAGTTCCAGGCGGACATCCCCGTTGTATTGAGGTTGTCCGCCGTCTTTAAGCTGGTTTACACATCTTGAAGACCTTAACGTCTACTTTGGGATTGCTGTTCTTGCGGCGTGGCCGCTGGTTGGTATTGGGTGTCCCATGGTTTTGGTTATTGCTGTTTTTTGCTGTCCCTTTTTTCATACTGCTACGTATCAGTGTGACCGACATGGGAGAGCAACTCAACCCTTTTGCCCCGCTGATTGAAACGCACGCGGGGCATTTTTCTTTGCATCTGAAACTCTCGCACTACGTGTCTTTACTCCTTGACCCTGAATCTGGCTGGGGACAAACGATTTACATCGAAGCTTATGGACTGTCACTGCGCTACGCATTTCTCACCACCTGTTTATGCTTGTTCATAGGTTATCCCTTTGCCTATTTCATGGCGCGCAGCCACGAATCCATTCGACCATTGCTGCTGCTCATGGTGATGCTGCCTTTTTGGACCTCTTTTTTATTACGTGTGTATGCATGGAAGGGTTTGCTAGCAGATGCTGGCTTGATCAACAACCTGATGGTGTCTGTGGGCTTGATCGATGAACCCCTGCAACTGCTCTATAACGATATATCTATGTTGGTCGGTATGACTTATGTGTATCTCCCCTTCATGGTATTGCCGCTTTATGCCAATTTGGTCAAACTGGATCTTCGCTTACTGGAAGCTGCACAAGATTTGGGGGCAACACCATGGAAAACGTTTTGGCTCATCACAGTACCTATGAGTCGCGCAGGTATTGTGGCTGGCGCCATCCTGGTTTTTATCCCTTGCCTTGGCGAATTTGTGATTCCCTCACTGTTAGGGGGAGCAGAAAACATCATGATCGGTCGAGTGGTATGGGATGAAATGTTCAGCAGTAACAACTGGCCACGCGCCAGCGCTTTGTCGATCGTATTGATTTTGGGTGTGGTTCTACCACTCGCATGGTTTAACCAACGCATGGCCCGTAAGGTCGAAGAGGAAAACGGTTAATGCAGGCGCACCGATGGCACCTCTACGTCAGTCGTTTATGGCTAGGTGGCGTATTTTTATTTTTCTATTTGCCGTTATTTTTTCTGGTGGTATTTTCTTTTAACAGCACGCGTCAAGACAGCCAGTTCACGGGATTTTCTTTGCGCTGGTACCAAGCTTTAGGACAAGACACGCGCTTGGTAGAGGGTTTTTTGCTGTCCTTTAACGTGGCTTTACTCAGCGCCACTTTGGCAACCGTCTTAGCCACTTTGGCAGCCTATGCCTTGATTCGGTTTGGCGCTTTCAAGGGTCGTTCTTTGTTCAATGCCATGCTCAACTCCCCTTTGGTCATGCCTGAAGTCATCATTGGTCTGTCGTTGCTTTTGCTGTTTGTGGGTTTAGAGCGTTGGTTAGGTTGGCCTGAACGCGGCGCCACCACCATTGTGTTGGGTCACGCTTTGCTGGGCATGGCCTATGCCAGTGTGGTTGTGCAGTCACGCTTGAAAGAGATGGACCGCTCCATTGAGGAAGCTGCACTTGACCTAGGCTGCAAACCCTACCAAGTATTTTTCTTGGTTACTCTGCCCAATATTTCTCAAGCCTTGATAGCAGCTTGGCTATTAACCTTTACCTTGTCTTTTGACGATGTGGTGATTTCAGAGTTTTTATCTGGGCCAGGTGTGACCACTTTGCCTCAAGTGATCTTTAGCTATGCACGACGTGGCGTGAACCCCTCCATTTATGCCGCTGCCACATTGCTGATGACGGTCGTGAGCGTGGCAGTTCTTATTTATGGGATACATACTTCACGTCAAATGCAGCGTGAAAAATCACGCCCATTGAATGACGCCTAGCCAGCCAAACTCCACACACCCAAAATCCCAGTAATCACAATACCTGCCATGAAACCCAAAACCAATAGCAAAATCGCTTGAAGCGTCTGGTGGTTTTTGCGTTGGGCCTCAAGAAGTTGCAACAATTCTGTACGCTCTGCATGGTGGTCTCGCTGTAAATAAGCGTGAACCAAACGCGGCAATTCAGGAATGAGCTTGGCAAAGCGAGGCGCTTCGATTTTGAGTTGCTGCCAAAACTTTTGTGGACCCATTTGCTCGAGCATCCACTTTTCCAAAAAGGGCTTGGCAGTACTCCACAGATCCAATTCCGGATCAAGCTGTCTTCCCAGGCCTTCGATATTCAGCAATGTTTTTTGCAACAACACCAATTGCGGTTGTATCTCTACTTGGAACCGTCGCGATGTTTGAAACAGACGCAACAAAACCATGCCCAATGAAATTTCTTTCAAAGGCCTGTCGAAATAGGGCTCACACACGGCTCGAATAGCAGCCTCAAGCTCATCCACACGGGTGTGTTCAGGGACCCACCCCGACTCAATATGCAACTCGGCCACACGTTTGTAATCACGGCGGAAGAAAGCAGTGAAATTTTGTGCCAAATAATCTTTATCAACTTCTGTGAGGGTACCCACAATACCGAAATCCAGCGAGACATAGCGGCCAAACGTAGCCGGGTCAGTGCTGACTTGAATATTGCCAGGGTGCATGTCTGCATGAAAAAAACCATCACGAAACACTTGGGTAAAAAACAAGGTCACGCCATCTTTGGCAAGCTTTGGAATATCCACCCCTGCTTTACGCAAAGCTTCAGTATGACTGATGGGTATGCCATACATGCGCTCCATCACCAACACATTGGGTCGGCAATACTCCCAAACCATTTCAGGAATCAGGACCAAATTCAAGCCATCCATATTGCGACGCAATTGCGCTGCATTGGCCGCCTCACGCACCAAATCCAATTCATCATGCAAGTGCTTATCAAATTCAGCCACCACTTCACGTGGCTTGAGTCGCTTGCCATCACTTGACAACCGCTCTACCCAAACGGCCATGCTACGCATAAGGTCTAAATCTTTGTCGATCACCTTGAGCATGCCAGGTCGCAGCACTTTGACAGCCACTTCACGCTCGGGCTCACCGGTGATATTGCGCAGACGTGCAAAATGCACTTGCGCCACCGACGCACTGGCAACCGGCGTATGCTCGAAATGACTGAATACTGCGTCCAGTTTTTGGCCTAGGGCCTTTTCAATCATGGCCACTGCTTGCGCAGACGGAAAAGGTGGAACCTGATCTTGCAACTTGGCAAGCTCATCCGAAATATCTTCAGGTAATAAATCACGGCGGGTTGAAAGCACCTGTCCGAATTTCACAAACACGGGCCCTAAGCTTTCCAAGGCAAGACGCAAGCGTTCACCGCGGGGGGCGCTCAAATTGCGACCCACAGTGAGAATGCGTGACAGCGCTTTAAGCCAAGGGTGTTGGAAGCCTGAAAGTAACAACTCATCTAGGCCAAAGCGCAAGACTATCCAGACGATGAACACGCCGCGATCGATACGTATCATGAGGGACGCACCGCGTTGAAGATTTTCTTTCCTAAAGCAACACACTGGTGTGCCATCGCGTCTCCCATCAAGCGTGAGAGGTCTTCTTCGATATCCCATCGCACATGGTCTACCAACCAATTGATGTCAGCGGCGAGCATCACATCACCTTGAACTTGCATGGTGGGTTTTTCACCTTGGGTCAAGGTTTTCAACAAAGACAACGCAGAAGTTTCATTGATTTGCAAAGACAAATCTGGAACGCTTTGCAAAGCAGTGCGTTCAAGCAAACCAGCGGGCGTGATGCGACAAGCCAGTTGGATGTCGCGCCAAGCCAATACAAGTGTGCGGTTTTGCTGTCGCTGTAAACGCGAGGTGGCCGCAGGCTCCTGCATCAAAACATGGTTGAGCAACAATAGCAAGCGATCTTGAACACCTTCAACCACAAGCTTTGGGGGTTGAAAGTTCATGGCCATTGAACTGAGCTGGGCAGCAACCTCTGCCAAAGCGGGAATAGGTTTCATGGTGCTAACAACTTATTGCAATGCTTGTACACCCGCAACCAACCAGCCCATATGCCCGCTTTTAGGTTTGGTCATGTTCCAAACTTCGCGAAACGGACTGGGGCCAGCGGTGGGTTCTTCACGAATCAAGCCTGAAAACTCCACACTGGCCATATAGCCTTCGCCCAAGTCTTCAATGCCAAGCAACTGAGCCTCTAGCATGACGACTTCAGTGGTGTTGGGTCCTGATACCAGTTGTCCACGCTCTGCCAGTTGCGACTGAATTTCAACCAACATGGTGTCCGTCATCATGGCGCGTAACACGGGAATATCGGAACGATCCCAAGCAGCTTGCAAGCTGATGAAATTGTCTTTGGCAGCAGTCACAAAACCATGCACATCAAAGCCTTCTGGAATGTGCCAGTTCTGCTCACCACCCATCAAGGCTGATCCGATTCGGGCGGTAGCCCGCGTTGGCACCGAAGCGGAGGGGTAAGTGGTCGAAGGGTTTTCCCATGGACGAGCAGAGGCGTCGTTACCCACTTTGGCGGGGTTGTATTGCGGCATGTGGTCAGGGTTAGCAGCAGAACCTGCACCACCATAAGCATAAGGGGCAGGCGTATGGACCTCACGTCGGCGCATTAACCAACCCAATACCAACATGACGCCCAACGCCAGCAAACCAAAAGTCAAAAACTGACCGAACTCAGCACCCAAGCCCATGGAATGCGCCAACCAAGCCAAACCCAAACCTGCGGCCAAACCACCGAGCATGGCTCCCCAAGGGCGGCGCTGCGGTTGTTGAACGGGAGGTGGTGCCGCTGGTGCAGGGTTGGCAGGCGCAGGCGCTGCATTTTGCCCAGGGGTGGAAGGCGCAGGCGCTGGCCGAGCGACTTCACGCTGCGTGACATTGCCAGACTGTTGACCCATGGAACGACCACCGCCTAAGCGCTTGGCGTCAGCCTGCACACACACCAGCAAGAGGGTAAGGCTTAACACCACAGAAATGACTTTCATATACAGCTTCCCATCAAAACGACCATGCCAATGGCATCAACACTTGATTCCAACATGCAATGCGACCACACCCAATGACAAGTTATGAATATCCACATGGGCAAAACCATTTTGCTGCATCAGGGATTTCAATGTCGCTTGGTCGGGGTGCATACGTATAGATTCAGCCAAGTACCGGTAACTGGCATCATCGCCAGCCACCATTTTGCCCAGTCGGGGTAACACCTCAAAGGAATACCAGTCATAGGCCTTAGCCAAAGGTTGGGCCACTTTGGAAAATTCCAACACCAATAGCTTGCCACCGGGCTTTAGCACGCGCGCCATTTCTGACAAAGCGTGGTCTTTGTGGGTCATGTTACGCAAGCCAAAAGAAACACAGACCAGATGGAATTGGGCATCTGCAAAAGGCAAGGCTTCCGCATCACACACTGTGGTGTGCAGCATCAAACCTTCGTTTAACAACCGATCACGGCCTTGACGCAACATCGCCAAATTGATGTCAGTGTGCACCACGGTGCCAAGCGGGCCAGCATGTTTGGCAAACGCCTGTGCCATATCACCGGTACCGCCTGCAATGTCCAACACCGCGTCACCAGCTTTGACATTGGCCACCATCACCGCATAAGCTTTCCATGCGCGGTGCAAACCCATAGACATCAAGTCGTTCATGATGTCGTATTTACTGGCTACTGAATCGAAAACACCACGCACCCGTCGCGCTTTATCTTCTTCACTAACCTTTTTGAATCCAAAATGCGTTTGCGTCATAGCACTCCTAGTGGCTGTGGCATGCGTGCGAATCCGCGGATCCCATGGCATCATCCCGACCTACGCCTGCGTTTTTTAAGCGCATTTCATACTGCACCCACAGCTCAGCTTCTCGCTTTCCCAGAGAGTACAAATAGTCCCAAGAAAAAATACCGCTTTTGTGCCCATCACTGAACTGGGGTTGCACACCGTAATGACCCACTGGCTCTAAAGCAACGATAGCGACATGACGCTTAC
>Ga0214919_10007643_pt1 | contig 14507 bp, 12 predicted proteins | sample LL1503_MetaG_FD_177994 | JGI IMG/M metagenome (GOLD analysis project Ga0214919, IMG submission 177994) | Freshwater microbial communities from Lake Lanier, Atlanta, Georgia, United States - LL-1503 | ecosystem: Environmental > Aquatic > Freshwater > Lake | place: USA: Georgia | collected...
TGTCTTGCCTAATTTTGGTATATCTTCTTATTTTACAATACCCGGACAATATAGTAATAATTATACAGTATATGATTTATTTGATGTTTCAAGTTCATCATTGTCAAGAACATATAATATAACGTCTCAACCTAATATTAGTTTATCAGGATCATCATTAATATTAGGTTTTGTTGGATCATTATTAAATGATCCTGGAATTAATATATTAAATAGTATATCCGGAGCAACATATATTGAATATGTATCTATATCAGCGGCAACAATAAAAAATATAACTATTTCGGGATTTCCAACAACATTCTCAACAAATATAAATAATATAATTGGAACATTATCATATCCGGGGACATATACATTAAGTTATTATGCAACTGATATATTAGGAACACAGAGTTCATCATTATTAAGAACATATAATATAAGACAATTTCCAATAATAAGTATAATTGGAGGTAATACAATATCAGGTTATTATGGAATATCATTAAATGATCCAGGTATTGAGATATCTAATAACATAAGTGGTGATTCTTATACATTATATGAGACATTGTCAGGAATAACAAATAGTACATATACAATATCATCAACAACGACAACAACTAATTCAACAAAATCAATATCAGGAATAATACAAAATATTAATACTCCAGGTCAATATATTGTTTCTTATTATGTAACAGATATTTTTAGTAATCAAAGTAATATAATAAATAAAACATTTAATATTAAAACTACTCCTACTATATCATTATTAGGTAGTTCATCTTTAACATTAAGTACAATATCAGCAACATCATATATTGATAGTGGAGTATATATATCAAATAGTGTATCAGATTTAAATTATACTTTAATAGAAACAATATCAGGAAATGGATTTTTTAATACAATATCTGGAATAATAACTAATAATGTCTTGCCTAATTTAGGTATATCATCTTATTTTACGATACCTGGACAATATAGTAGTAATTACACAGTATATGATATATTTGGAGTATCAAGTTCATCATTATCAAGAACATATAATATAACATCTCAACCCAATATTAGTTTGTCAGGATCATCATTAATATCAGGTTTAGTTGGTTCATCATTAAATGATCCAGGAATAAATATATTAAATAGTATATCAGGAGCAACATATATAGAATATGTATCTATATCAGCGGCAACAATAAAGAATATAACTATTTCAGGATTTCCAACAACATTCTCAACAAATATAAATAATAAGATAGGAACATTATCATATCCAGGGACATATACATTAAGTTATTATGCAACTGATATATTAGGAACACAGAGTTCATCATTATTAAGAACATATAATATAGGTTCTATGCCTCAAATATCATTGAGTGGAAGTAGTATAATAACTATATCTGCAGGAAGTGTATTAAAGGACAATGGAATAATAATATCAAATAATTTAGTAGGTGAAAAATATTATGAGATGATAACATTGTCAGGACCTTCAACATTTTCTACTGTATATAGTGGAGCATATATATCAGGAATTCAGACAATATCGCCGATTATAAGTGCAAATGTATTTGATGTATATAATTTATTTTATACAGTATCGGATATGTTTGGAAATGTAGGAAATACTGTTGGGAGAACAATTAATATAGGAACTATACCGCAGCTATCATTAAGTGGTTCATCAATATTAAGTATATCTAGTGGAAGTATTAGTTATGATCCAGGAATAAATATAACAAATAGTATATCAGGAATGACATATAGTATTAGTGAAACAATAAGTGGAACATCAAATATATATACGGTATCTGGAATTTATATGACGAGTGTAGGATTATCAGGATTAATACCTGGAAGTTATAAGGCATCATATTTGGTATCTGATGTGTATGGAAATACAAATGTATCGACATTATCAAGAATGATAAATGTGACAACGATACCACAGATAAAATTAAATGGTGGAACAGTAAGTGGATTAATAAATAATTATTTAAATGATCCAGGATTGATAATTGAAAATAATATATCAGGAGCTCTATATATAGAGTATTTAACAATATCAACACCGAAAATTAATAATATAGTAGTTATATCGGGGAATATAACTACTATATCAAGTTCAATAAATAGTAGATTAGGTATATTAACTACACCGGGAGTATATACAATAAGTTATTATGTTACAGATTTTATAGGTACGATGGGTAATATGGTTAATAGAAATTTTAATATTGGATCTATACCACAGATATCATTAAGTGGAAATAGTGTTATATCTATATCAGCAGGAATGATATTAAATGATCCAGGAATAAAAATAACAAATAATGTAGTTGGGGAAACATATTATGAGAATATAACATTATTGGGACCATCTAATTATACATTAAATGGATTATATAATAGTACAGGATTAAAAAGTATATCACAATTAGTATCAGCAAATGTTTTAGATGTGTATCAAGAATATTATACTGTATCAGATATGTTTGGAATAAATAGTAATACTTTATCAAGAATAATTAATATAGGAACAATGCCAATAATTGGTTTAAGTGGAGGTAATATAATAACTATATCAGCAGAGGCATTATTAAATGATCCAGGAATAGTAATATCAAATAGTGTATCAGGGATGAGTTATAATGTTTACGAGACGATAATAAATAATGTGAGTGTAGTTAGTGTATCAGGAAATATAAATAATATTGGGAATATTGTAAATAATATATCAAATTTAACATATATACCAGATGTATATAATGTTAATTATTATGCGACAGATAAGAATGGTATACAGAGTAGTTCAACATTATCAAGAGTATTTAATGCTACATTGCGGCCAACGATTACATTAAATGGAGATTCTACTATATCGGGAATAATAAAAACAATAACTACAAATCAAGAACAGGCGATAACTATAACAAATTATAGGAATAATTCTGTTAATTATATATATTGTACTATTTCAGGAAGTTTGACAGGTTCATATTATAATACAGTATCTTATGTAGTAAATACTAATAGTTATACATCAGAATTACCAAAAATAAAGGATTATTTTTATAATATAATTAATGGTATAATATTTCCTGATACATATAGTGTAATATATTATGCGACAGATATATTCGGAACAAGTAGTAATAAAGTTATAAGAACATGTAAAATAGGAGTTATTCCGAATATTGTGTTAAATGGAAAATTTAATACCTATATAGAAATAAATAATGCGTTTAATGATCCAGGTATATCAATAGTTAATAATGGTATATCTGGAGCAATATTTTATGAGACACTGACAATAACATTATCAGGAAGTACAAGTCCATTGATAACATTAAGTGGGAAAGCGAATATTAATACAGGAATAGAAAATATTAATCCAATTGCGATTGATACTTCTGTAGTAGATAAATTATATTTAGCGTCGTATTCGGTAAAAGATATATTTGGTAATATTAGTAGTGTGCCAGTAATTAATAGAAATTTTTTAATAGTGAGTCATCCTGTATATGTTGATTATCTTACAATTGATAGTAATCAATATACAATGTTTACTTGTTCATATAATAAAAATATCGAATATAATAGAATATACCCGATACCAACATATACTACATTTCCAATAACGTGGTCATATTCTCCATGGATTATAAATAATGTTAGTCAAAATCCAATACACTATAATATTAGAAATGGAGTTGGATATTTTGGTCCATCAGGAGCAACATGGACAGTATCACCAAATTTTTTAAATTTGGTTAATTTTAATATAAATAAGTCATGGTGTTTTATAATAAAAGTAACACTTCCTACTAATTTTTATTTGATTGATTGTGAAATAATATTTAATGCATTTAATAGTGATTTTATATTTGGTTCTAATACAATAGCGGATATAACTGATTTTACTGCTGCAGTAGAACAAAATAATGGACGTCAGAAAAGATGTAATTTACAAATATATTCTGAGAGAACTAGTGATAGAGCTATTATCAGAGGACTTGATACTAATGTATTTTATGATCTAAATACAAATCTAATAACAACATCGAGTGATATAAATCCAAATCCAAAAACAGAGGTATATAATAATTTATTTAGTGATAATAGTTCATATTATTTTAATTTTTCATATGATGAAACATATATAACATATGAGATTGTTGATAATTTTGGCTTTAAGATAATGTCTTTAACGCATTCAACACCATTTACATTTGATTCAACAACAAATATTCCATGGGCTATATATAATGAAAAAACTCCATTTACGTATAATGATGGTATATTATTTGCTAAAAATTACATGGATTATAGTACATATTCTAAATATTTTTCTTAAATAACAATTTGTCCTGGAAATTGTCCTAATAAACCACTAATTTGGACATCTAAAGTATTATTAATTGGAGAGTTAAAAATTGGATAAGTAATTAATGAATTATCATCTAAATATAAATTTGAAATATATCCCCATGTATTAATAAATGGAAAAGGAGAAGGAGGATAATAACTACGACTTCTACGTCTCCTTACATGATAATCAGGTAATGATTCTGAAGATGATGAAGAAGATGAAGAGTCTGAGTCATCAGAATCATCATCTTTATGTTTTTTATGTTTTTTATGTTTTTTATGTTTTTTATCACCACCTTTAATATTATTATATTTTTCTTGTATTTTGTTAATACTATTTATAACGTAGTTATAACCCAAAGGAGCAATTTCGCCACCATATTGTTTAATAGAGTAATCAATTTTACCTTTGCTATCTTGTTTTTCTTTAACTACGAAGTGAGAGAAATTATTTTTATTGAAGAGACTGCTATCAATATTTCCGCCACTATATTCATTAATATTAAGTTTAGTTAATTCTTTAGCTTTAGAAGAACATAATTTAAGTAATGACATTTTATAGTTATAAATTGGGTTTTTAAAATTCATGGAAATATTTTTAAATGCTTCATTTGCTGCTTTTAAAGAATTAGGAGCTTTATAGACAGTTTGAAATTCTTTTCCTTCAATATATGGATTTACTAACAAATAATATTTATCGGACATTATATATAAATAACTATATAAAAAAATTGAAAATATATTTAATTTAAAGTATAAATAAATAATATTTAAATATAAATATATGTCAAATACTAATTATGAACCAAATAGTAATCATCTTTTACGATTAGATACACGAAAAATTCCTGCAATTAAATCGTTAATAGAGGCATTAAAAGAAATATTTAGAGATGTAACAATTAAATTTACACCAAAGAGTGAAAAAATAAATGAATTAGATTCATCGAAGAATAAGATAATAGGGGGTATGTATATAACAGCTCTTAATTCAAACAGTAATGTGTTAGTAAGATTACATTTAGAGGCTGATAAATTTTGTAATTATGTGTGTAATAGAGAGAAGATAACTATTGGTGTAAATATGACTAATTTTTATAAAATAATTAAATTTTTAAATAATGATGATGAATTATCAATAACTTATGATGCACGAAGTTTAAATCAATTAAATTTGCAATATATAAATAAACACAAAAAATTAGTATCAAATTATTATTTAAATTTATTAGATTTGAAGGAGGAAAATATTGTAATAGCAAATCAAAAATTTGATTTTGTGATAACAATGTCTTCCAGTGATTTAATAGTTTAATAAAAAACATGACAATAATTGCAGAACATGTTGATATTAAGTTTATAAATATAGGAAATTCTTATTCATTAAATTTTAGTTGTGTTGGAGAATTTGCATCACAAGAATCTATTTTTAATGCATCTGATAATGTAAATATAATAAATGTGATGAAAAATGAAGAATCGTTAGAGAATGATAATAATAATGATACATTAATTATTCAAGGATTATATGAGTTGAAGGCTTTATCTTTATTTTCAAAATGTTCAACATTATGTCCGACAATAGATTTATATATAAAAAATAATTCTCCGTTGGTAATTAAGTATAATGTGGCAGATATGGGAACAGTGCATTTAATATTATCACCGATAATAAATAATTCGTTTGAAGATGATACGGATAATGATTCAGATAATAATTAATTGAATAATAATTATAAAATAATTATAGAATATTTATTTTATAATTATTTTATAATTATTTTATATGTTATTTTATATATAAATTTTTTATATATAATATTATTATGAAGTGTAACTGTTATTATTATTTTATAATAATTTTTTTATATATTAAAAAGTTAAAATTATATTTATTTCCGATAGAGAAGAAAATATTATTAAATGTTGATAAAATTTACATGTATAAAGTTAATATAATAAAAAGGTTTGGATTATATTTTTATAGTAATGGTTATTGTTATTATACATCAAAAAATAAAATAAAATATAATGAACTAAATATAATATCTAGCCCTGAAACTATTGAAGCTATAATTGTAAAATATAATAATATAGAATTATTATTTGATGATATTATAAAAGATAATAAATTATTTGATTTAATTATGTATAGTGCTAAAACCTGTTTAGTAAAACATATTATGGAATATTACCTACAAGAAGAATATTCATTAAAAGATATTAAAATTACAGAAGTTAAATTTAAATATAATAATCAATTTTATATTCTGTCAATTAATGAAACATTATATACTAATTATAAAAATTTAGAAGATATACTAATTTAATAAAAATTGAAAAATATAATTATATAATAATCTCATTATAATCCTTTATTACCGTAGCCATTTTGGCTCAAGTAGATTGTAACCATGACTGCAGGAAAAATAGCCCACTGCTTTTTTCGTATGTGTTGTTTCTCATGTGTGAAAATCCGTGTCAGGCCACACGACATTCCACATGATAGTTCTGACCTTCCTCACAATGTTCTCGGACGTTCGATCGACAATATGGCACACAGGGCCATAGAAGACGAAGAAGAACCCGAAGAAGAGCCTGATACATTGTGTTTTTGTGCCTATTGCAGAGATGTTGATCTCTGTATAGATGGCAATGACATAAGTTTTGGGTATAGGTTATTTCCGTCAACGAGTGAAATGACAAAAAGACGGGAAAAAATAAGGAAAGAAATAGTCGAGCAATTTTATGAAGCAACTATAAATGTTGTACAGCCGACCACACTTCGCACAGTTGTTGAGCTCATCCAGAAAGCTGATATCGCATTATGGCATGTCAGTAATGACATGAGTCATGATTATACATTTACTCATTTTGATGGTTGTTCATCTTTATTTTGTAGTGTGTTGCTTCGTTTTTTTGTAAAGAGAGAGATTATTCGGGGTTTGTGCACAAATGATGTGTATTCACAACAGTTTCACCTTCATAATGCAAAGAAATATATCTTCAACTCTCTCGAATTACTTGCCAACAACACTATGAGCGACCAAACCGAAGATCATCATTTTAATAGTTGTGTTGCAAGTATGATCGCAATGATGCGATATGAGGATGCTGGGGGTTGTTGTGTGAGAAAACTTCCAAAGAACAGTATAGATGGAAGTCATTTACCTCATGTTGTTGTTCACACAGCACATGAGTAGTTTCACAGTGTGTAGTAGCATATAGGCAGAGACATTTTATCAATAAAATAATATATTATTTTATTGATAAAATAATATATTATTTTATTGATAAAATTTTATTTTCAAGATGTTTCAGGAAAAAAATATTAATTTAAGAAGTATTATATTTGGTTAGATGCGCAACAACCAAATAATTGTTCAACAATTTGTAATTGAACAGATTTGTCGATAACTTTAATTACATCAGATTCAATTTTATCGAAGAATGTATTAATAACGAAAATATAATCACCTGTTTCTGTTGGAATGAATAGAGGAGAAATTAGATTACTGTTAATTTTTTGTAAGAGATTATTATTTTTTTTGAAGATAGAAATATTTATGTCTAGTGAATTATTACAATCATATGTAATCCAACAAGGAGTATTTATATATGAATAATAATTTTGATCTATTTTAACAAGAGGTTTATATATTTTATTAATAATAATTTTAAAATCTTTATAAAATTGTATAGAGATGGTTTCTGATTTTTTATATAAAATGTTTAATGTTATATCAATAAATTCATCATTTATTTTATTAATATTATTTTTTAAAATAAGTTTTACAGAATTATTTATTTTAATAAGGTCGATAAAATCATTATCTATATTAAAAATGTAATTTAATTTATAATTTTGCAAAGTTCCTATAATACTATTTTTATATAAAATGTTATCAACTGTTAGGTTGTCAAAAGTAATATTTTCTATATCATATAAATTATCATTTTTAAAATGGATGATAATATTTTTTTTAATAACTTGATTATTAGTAGTAAATATTTGAATAGTAATTTCTGAACTAAAATCTACATTAGTATTATTAATTTTAATATAATAATTTTTAAATTCATCAAAGTTATCATTAATAGATATATCATAATTAATATTGTCCTTGATAATATCAAAATCATATGGAATAGTTTTCATCGGACAATAATTTTTTATAGTAATTAATTCAGAATTATATACCATTCTTAAACTAAAATTATTCAAAAAAGATATATAATTTATACTAAACCAATTAGTTTTATTATTCATTAATTGATCCTCACTTTGTAAATAATTTAAATTCTTCTCTTCATAATTAATTAAATTAATTATATTGGGCACATTTATATCCATTATATTTTATACTATATTTTATATTATTTACTGAATAACAATTTTATACAGTTTTGAAAATTAAATAAAATTATTTTTTTTTCAACATAAGTGAAACTCGTCAAGTAAATACAATAAATGAGAAAAATTTCTACTCATACAACGTCTAACCGACTACGCATCACAAAACCACGAAATATTGAACGTCCGTCAGTAAAACCTCGTGTCCCTGATCGTTCCATGACCACAATGGCTTCTAAACTCTCTACTTCTGCAAGTGATCCCGAACCTCCACCAGTAAATCCACGTGATATTGGACGTCCCATATCTCTGATTGGATCTAAACGCTCTATTCTGTTTCGAGAACTTACTACAGCTCCTTGAGAACCTGGACGGCGTCTATCATACATAGGAGATATTGACGGGAGACCTCTTTCACACAGTGATGAAGAACTTGGTAATGAAGAATGATCTCTGCACTCACACATGCAATTGCCAGAACGTGGCAAACTGAATTTACAGCATCCAGGATAAAGGCATGTCCTGAGACAAAGACACATAAAACAGAAGGCCTTACCATGAATGCGCATGTGCATGCAATCATACGCATAATACTGTCCTCCTGCAAAAAAATGATGTGCCGTACAACGATCGGGCTCATCCATACTATCTTGATAATTACGACAGACAGTGTCATTGCACAGCAACATACTAAGATCTTCCCATGCCATAGGAAACCTTGAACGATCTAACCTAAAAACCCGCTGCGGAAAGGCAATCTTGAATTTTGCAGCATTGAGTTTCATCCTCTCGATGTCTTCATATGACACCGCCAGACCTAATGGAATATCGGGAAATTCTGATTTTTTTGTCATGATGACTTATTCAAGTCGTTGTCTTGAGCCAAAATGGCTATGGTATTAATAAAATATAAAGAATACATTATATAATTAAAAATTGCAATTTTTTTAAATATAAATAAAAATTATACATTTAAAATTTATTATTTAAAATTTATTATTTCTACGTTTAAATGTACTAGGTAATAATTCTTTTTGTTTTTCTTTATTTTTTTCTTCAAGACGATCTATCCATATTTTACGTCTATTGTCATTTATATTTTTTATTATTGGATCTTCTTGTTCTGCTAAACTTTTACTTTTTGCAATTAATTCTTCAGTTTCAAAATCATCACTATATATGTGAGATTTTTTATTTCTTGTTAAGGCTGATGTAGAAGATGCACGGCGATTATTATTTATTATTGATGATGGCCGATAATTATCATTTATTATTGATGATGATGATGACGATGATGACGATGATGATGATGACGATGATATATTTTTTACTTGTTTAGGGGCATTACATGGTTTGTTATTAAAATAAGATTTAGGTAAATCATCATCAAAACAAGTAGTTTGTTCAATTAGAGAATTTTTAATAGCTAATTCTAAATCATATTCATTACATTGAGAATTTAAAGGAGATATAGCAGATATATTATTATCATTAAAATCTGTAGAAAATGATAATTGTCTAGCTAAATCTTCATCAGAACTATAATATGTTTGTTGTTCATTTAGAGAGTTTTTAATAGCTAAATTTAGTTCATCATCTAAATTTTCTTTTTTATCTGGTTTCAATTTATTTATTAATTCTTGATTTAGTAAAAACAATTTTCTTAAAATATTCTCTTTTTTATCAATATCCATTATTTTAAATACAAAAAATATTTATATATCTATTGTGATTTATGGTAATAACATTTAAAAACAACATTGATTATATAATAAATTTTGCAATTTTATTTATAAATAAAAATGCAAAATATTTAATAATCCTTGTATTTACACTTCTTACAACAAAAACCATCAACTCTTAATAATACATTATTTCCACAATTTCGACAATTTCCTTTTGGTAATCTTTTCGTTGCATCACATATACAAATTTTACCATCATAACCATCAACTCGATGACTTCTTCTACATTTTATAGAACAAAATTCTCCAGATTTTCCATTATAAGATTTATTATTACAATTTTTACATACACATGATACAACTCTAATATTTGGTGCTGACTGAACTCTAATGCGACTTCCTCTATCATTCATTCTATTAGGAAATGTACTTAATAATTGTATAGGTAATGGTATTGGTGCAATTCTTCTATCAATAATTTCTCTTTGTCTTCTTGCACATCCGATAATTAAACCTTCAGACATAGTCTTAATCTCTTCAGAAATATGATATCAGATGTTTAAATAGAAATTGTATATATAATGTGTTTTATGGTATTTATATTAAAAAATTAAATATTTAAATATATAATTTTTCAATTTTTTATATTAAATTAGTTAAAACTTTTAATAAGATTTTGAAACTCATCAAGAAATATTTCTATTACTTTATACTTACTCAATACACGATTTATATTATTATCTTTGTTTATTAATCTCATAAACATTAAATTAACAAGTGGTTGCTCATTAATAAATATATTTTTACATTTTTGACATGTTAGTCTTATATAACATCTTAAATTAGAAAGTTCTTTTTTAGAAGCTTTTAAATAACATTTAAAAAATTCTGATCCATAAGTTGTTTCAAAAAAAAGTTTCTTTTCATATAAACTTATCAAATTAAAACATAAAATTATTTTTTTTACAGAATATTTTAAATTTTGATATTGATCTTCACGAGATTCTATGAACTCATCAGATATTACTTTTTTAAGTTTATTATCAATATTTCCTATTAATATAATTATATTATCATAATTATTAACATTATAAGAAAAATTTTTTATTTTTTCAATAATGTCTGAAACAAATTTTTTTTCATAACTTATCTCTTGATACATAGTTATTGTAATACTCAAATAATAATGGTTTGGTAATAACTTCAATTAATAATTTTTTATACAATTATATTATTCAATTTTTTATATTAAATTATATTTTAAAAATAAATATATAAATATATGGATTATAAATATAAAAAATATAAAAAAAAATATTTAGAATTAAAAGGTGGTGCTATAAGTTCTACTGATGATGATGAAATTAATGAAATAATATTACAACAACAAGAAATAATATTAACTATAGAAAATTCAGAAAAAGAAGCAATTGCTAAAAAAATTGAAGCACGTAATATAGCAAAAGAAGCACAAAATATAGCAAAAGAAGCAAAAGAACTATCAGAAAAATCAAAAGAACTATCAGAAAAATCAAAAGAACTATCAGAAAAATCAAAAGAACTATCAGAAAAATCAAAAGAACTATCAGAAAAATCAAAAAAACTATCAGAAAAATCAAAAAAACTATCAAAAGAATCAAAAAAACTATCAGAAGAATCAAAAGAACTATCAGAAATAAATAAAGCAGATAATGTAGAAAAAATAAAAAACATTAAATTAAATATAACAAAAATATTAAATTTTTGTAAAATAAAATCAGATTATTATAGTGAAAAATATTATGATGATAATGATCTATTAGGTGTTAATGATGATGTATGTGTCTATATTTCTAATTTATATAAATTAATAATAATATATTATAACCTATTTAATCTTATTTTTAAAATTCTTCATATTTATGAAGATAAAGAATTACAAGAATTGATTAAAAAATTACAAGAATTGATTAAAGAATTATTAAAAGAATTATGTGTAGAATATAAAATATCAAATAAAAAAATTAATTATATATTAGATGAAGATTTTAAAAAAAGAAAAAAATTTATAATTCAAATTGATCAATTTTTAAGCCAAATAGATTGTTTAATTACAATAAAAAATGAAGTAATAGACTCACGACCTGGATATAATGATCCTGGTTTAGAATTAAAAACATTTAAAGAATTATTTGAGATGATAAAAAAAACCTTTGAAAAAGAATTACTTCGTGAAAAAGAATTACTTCGTGAAAAAGAATTACTTCGTGAAAAAGAATTACTTCGTGAAAAAGAATTACTTCTTGCTATATAATTTTTTCTTCAAAGTATATATCTATGATACATACTTTAAGGTATATGGTTCGTGTAAAAGATATGGTATATGGCACATCTTTAACTCTTATGGTTCCAAAATAAAACATCTTATAAAGATGTTTTCAACCATTATTTTTGTTAAATTAATAATAGTATGTGTCGTAGGATATTAAAATATTTAACATCATTGGTTCTTGATAATGGTTATGTATCTTCCAGCAATCTTCTAAATTATATATTAGTGTATATATTGCATAACGGATAATTTTTATTTATAATAATTATTTTTTAGTGAAAAAAATAAAAGAATTTGTAAAATAATTATTCTAATTCGGTAGAAATATCTGAAAATTTTTTAACATAATATTGCCATAATTTATTATCTCCAATATATTCATTTTCTACAACTATACCATAATAGATTAATAATCCATTTTGAGAATTATTCATTAATCTATTTCTTTCCAACATTAGTAATAATCCTAATAAATTTTTACCACTTCCATCATTATTATCTGACCATTCATTATCTCTACCAATTTTTTCATTATGTTCGCATAAAAAAGCATCTCTTGTTTCAAGTAATTTTTCTATAAGTTTAGAATATTTAAATTTTTGAGTTAAGCAATATCTCATTGCAAAATAATTCGCTAATCTACTATTATTTGTCTTATTATATTGATTTCCTAAACCACCATAAGAATAATCTTCATAACCAGATAAATCTTTTTTTAATCTAAATGCTTCACTTCCCGAACAATTTTTAAATTCATTAAATCGTGGATGATGTGTAAATTTACTTGCTTGAAACGCAGCCTCCACATTTTTATATATTAATTTTTCTGATCTACTGCTATATTGTATAATAATTGGACATTCAACATCTTCAAAAAAATTTGCTAAAAATATTCCATTAAAATAATTATCAACTTTAGTAAATCTTCCTGGATAGTAAAATAATATACAACTTCCTTCATCTGTTATATAAATTTTAACTTCATCATTAATACTATTTCTAATTTGTATTGATGATGATGACCTATTTCTATATGAATTATTATTTGCATTTGTTAATGACGATGACATGTTTCTATATGAATTATTATTTGTTTGTATTGATGATGATGATGACCTATTTCTATATGAATTATTATTTGTTTGTATTGATGATGGCATATCTCTACATCTAAATGAACAATATTCATTTGTTTTTCCATTAAAACTATCATTATTACATCCAATACGAATACATTTGGGATATATTATTTTATCTCTACAACTAAAAGAACAATAATAACCAGATTTTCCATTATGAGATGGTTTATTACATCCATTTCTTATACAAGTCATAATTACTATGATAGTATTAACAGATATACTTAGTTATTTTATGGTATAATAGATAATGTTTGAGAATACTATAAATTTAATTATACAATTTTTTTATCTAAATAGTATTAACAATGATGTTAAATATGAATAATAATATTTAACATTTTATTGATATCAAATATATTTTTAATTTTTTTTATAAATTAAAAATATATTTGATAAATAATATGAAGTAATTATTTAATCATCATAAATAAAATTATCAAAATTATTATTTATATGATTTTTATTATTTACAGTCAAAATTTTTATATTTTCTTTATATTTTGCCCATATTCCATTATTAAATGATAATTCATATAAATTTTTATCTTCATCTTCATTTTCTTCATTTTCTTCATTTTTTTCATTTTTTTTATTTTTTTTATTTTTTTTTTTTTTTTTTTTTTTTTTTTTTTTTTTTTTTTTTTTTTTTTTTT
>Ga0214919_10007644_pt1 | contig 14505 bp, 12 predicted proteins | sample LL1503_MetaG_FD_177994 | JGI IMG/M metagenome (GOLD analysis project Ga0214919, IMG submission 177994) | Freshwater microbial communities from Lake Lanier, Atlanta, Georgia, United States - LL-1503 | ecosystem: Environmental > Aquatic > Freshwater > Lake | place: USA: Georgia | collected...
CTATTTATATCACTGATACTAAGCATAAACAAGAATAGCAGTTATCTATTCTATCTTACCAAAAGCTACTCTCTTAATAATCACATCTTGCATATTAGCCATTAGGGCAGGGGTTAGGGTAAATTCACCGTACCTATCATTAACTTCATCGGAAGCATCAGCAATACTATATAGATCAGCTTCAAAAGAATTAAATAAACTTATTTGCCGGTATTTTAGATCCTTAAGATCGTAAACTGTTACAGATATATTAGTAACTTTAGATGATATATCTATTAATCTTATTACTTTCATAGCAGAGAAGTGTATTTGCTGAGTAGCAAATATTCTTTCTTTAGTCTTCTGTCTGTGGCCAAAGAATTTATATCCTTCAAATCCCAAGGTGATATATATACCTCCTGCGGTTAAATTAGCACTTCTAAGGCGTCTTCCAACTTTTTCAGATAACTTCATTACTAACTTAGAAATCTCGTTAATATCCATCGTTCTTTGCCCCAGGGCATATTGTTGTCCTATGGTCTTTCTGCCAAAATCTATTTGATCTATTGGATATCCGCGTAGTCTTAGATACCAATAGTATCCGACTATGCCTCCAAAGACCTGTTTCTTTAACTTATCTAAATCTGAATCCAGAAATTGAAGGGGGGTATATATAGCATTCAGATTAAGTCTTGCTTGATACCGATAATTAATTCCTGGTAAGTCTATTAAGCTAAGCCCGGATAGGATTTCTCTTAAGTTTGCGTGGTCTATCCTATCCATTCCATCAGGCTTATTAAGTCCTGCTGCGAGTTTAGCTAAAAAACGATTAGGCGCAATTCCTACGTTAATAGTGACGTAAGAACCTAGCTCCTTCTTAACGTCTTCTTTAATCTTCATACCAATCTCTTCCATTGTCATACCTGCACGTATCGCCGGAGAGCCTTCGAAATCTATAGCAAATTCATCTACAGATTTAGCAACAACATTATTGGTATATTTATTTAAAACCTTACTGAATCTTCTATTGGCATCGAAATATTTCTCAGGGTCCGGCATCATAACAATAACTCCTGGATATATTTTCCTAGCATCAGCAACACTAAGCCCAAGAGCAAGTCCTAGTGCCTTAGCTTCATAAGAAGAGGCGATTATCATACCCCTTGGAGTGTCATAAGCCGCAATAACTACTGGCTTATTCCTGATTAAGGGATTGGCCTGTTGTTCAATAATAGCGAAGCAACTATTAAGATCAACGTGCATAGTTAAAGCTTCTTTTTTACTAATCTCCATATCCATCACTAATAGCCTCTACTATCCAATGCAAATTATCTGTGTTTAGCTTCATCCTAAACCACAGACTATGCTCTGAATCAGTTAATTCATAAATATGAAATAAGGTACGACCTTCACGGAACTTGTGATGATATCCTATTTCTCCTACTCTGTATTCTTTATTTTGCCAACTAATCAAATGGGGTAGGGCCATCTTCTTTCTAGCTGAATAGTACATAACAACACTAACTTCTTGGTCAATTTTTTGTCTCATAAGCAAATAGATCCTTTTTATTAAAAATTTATAAGGTCACTGGGGTTTTTAATTAAACTAGTTGTCTAGTCGGGATCCGTAATCTATACGTAAGACTATGGATAAAATATATTTACTTAAATAAAGCTTATGAGAAAGAAGGATTTACCATCTCCCATATTGCTAAGTAAAGTATATCAAATATACTTCTTATTTCGAGCATAAAATATGGCAGGTAGGCCGACAATAAATGGCACCCACATATTAAATACTCTGAATATAATAGAAATGGATACAGCTTGAGGCAAAGTAGATCCAAAAATTACTAGGATAGCTACAAGTCCGGCATCTACTGAACCGACTCCTCCTGGAGCAGGGATAAGACTACCGAAAAGAACGGCGAAGTTATATGAAATGGCAATATCTGCAATATTAATATGGATTCCAAGAGCCCTTGAAGCGAAATAGAGACAAAGTACGTTAGATACATTTAGTATTAACTGAGCTGCAAAGGCGAGAGCAAGATTAGATTTTCTATCTTTGAAAGTTATTAATTGCTTTAATAAGTCCTTAAGAAATAGATTAAATCTCTTAACTTTTTTATATAAAAGAAAATTAGCGAAAACTATAAATACAAGTATTAATGTGGCATAAATAATATTAATAAATTTAAGATGCAAATTAGTAATGGCCGAAAAATTACCAATAACAACTAGAGATAAAAGAGTTACAACTCCTGCGATAAGTCCTAATATATTATTAATTGCCACTAGTGCTAGAGCTTGAGTTTTAGTATTCTTAGATCTTACTAAAAAATCATAGAGCGTTCCAAGCGTACCAAGACCTGCAGGTAGTATTCTATTCATAGTATTAGCCGCAACCTGAACAATAGTAGACTTAATTACACCTAGAGGAAAAAAGGATAACTTAATATATGAATATGCTGCTATTGAAAAATTTGTAAAAGTAAATAGTATTATTAGGTAAATAAAATCTTTATTACTATTTCTTATAAGTTCGATGCTTTTTCTAAAATCTTTGAATAGTGAAAATAGAGCTACGATTAGAAAAATAAAAAGCAATAGATATAAAATTCTAAATAATAATGTCTTTTGATCTTTACTTAGCATCTATTAAATTATAACTAGTTAACAACACTAATACTAGAAATGAAATCTCTTATTTGAGAATAATCACCAAGTCCAGCTCGAGGTATCAAAGTATCTTGTCCGTTTGACGTTATATAACTCGTAAGAAGATTCTTTCCATACGCGCTCTGGAAAGAAAGAGACTGAATATTATTATTATCCACTTTCTTTGTAACATTGTATATTGAATGTGCCGAAGGAAGATTGATATCTGTTTGTATATTCTTAGATAGTGCCATAAATAGGTTGGCCATTTTAAAAGGATTGCTAAGCGTGCCAGCAGATAATACCTTGCTCTTTAATGCCAATATCATCATTCTTTGATTCTCTGTTCTTGTAAAATCCGAATTTCCATATCCATAAGAACCATACGCATCTCCACGAGCTCTAGCAAGATCTAAAGCTTGTTGACCATTTATTTTATGAAGTCCGTTACTCAAATCAACAAGATGATCATTGGTAGTGTAATCTTTGCTTGGATCATACAGCCCTCTAGGGTCTGAACTCTGAATATTCACAGTGATTCCACCAACACTATTTACTGCATCTCGAATTGCAGAATAATTAATTAAAGCGTAATAATCTATTCTTAAATTAAAATCCTTTGAAATAACCTTTTCTAAGAGTCCCATACCACCATTTGGATATCCAGATTCTGAAAAATTACTTGAAACACCGTAATCATAAGCTGAATTAATCCTACTCCATCCATTTCCTGGAATATTGACATATAGGTCTCTCGGTACACTTAACAAGTAAGCAGTACTATTCTTGGTATTTATACTAAGAATCATTATTGAATCAGTTAGATCCGCCCCTTGATGTCCTGAATCGTCACTAGAATTACCGGCTACTAAAATATTAATTCTTCCAGTATCCGAACCTTTTAGGTGCGCAGTTCTAAATACATCTATTACGCTTCCACCAAATAACTTGTGCATATTAACTGCAAAGTTGACTCCAGTATATCCAAAGTATAGAATTACGAATGCTATAACAAATAAAATAACTCTCTTAAATGTAATTCTGCGTTTATGTTTTTTCTCTTCAGGAAAATTACCCGACTTCATTCCTCTATGTCTATGTTTTGTTTTATTTAAACTAGAATTAGTGTGATAAGAAGACATATTAACTCCTAGAGTAGGGAAGTCTTTACGTCTTCTTTCGTACATATGATTAAATTTTGAATCTCTATTTAGGGAATTATCGCTGTTTAGTGTGCTATGCCGAGATTTATGTTTGTTTCTTTTAAATGACATGATTAGAACCTTATTATATAACAATGAAGCTTATTAGCAATATAAGGGCCCCGTAATTTTACATTAAAATATAGAATAATAAGGAGTATATTTATCTAAAAATGTTCTCTAATATGCGAGAAGCTGTAATCCCATTTTGCATCAGATTTTTTATGAGGATTGAAGATGTTTTCTGGATCAAAGGTATTTTTAACTTGCTTAAATACCATCAACATATCATCACCGAATTGTTCCTTAAGCCAAGGACCTCTAATTAAACCGTCATTATGTTCACCGGATAATGATCCATGATATTTCAATATTAATTTATTAACTTCCTTCATTGCAGGCAATAACTTAGCACGATCTTTTGGATCTTCCAATTTCATAAGTGGAATTATATGGAAATTTCCATCTCCCATATGACCAGCAATAGTCGCGAATAATTTATATTTGTTGATAATCTTTCTTAGTTTAGGAAGAAATTCTGTCAGATATTCAGGATTAACTACTAAGTCGTCAATGAACGGTGCAGTGTGTTTATCTTTAACTTTGCTTCTTAGTAGATTAAAGCTCTGTCTGCGCATAACCCAGAATTTTTCACTTCTTGCTTCTGTAGGATCTTCTTCAAAGCCATTGATTTCATATCTTGCTTTATATTTCTTTAAGTCTCGGTGCAGTTCTTTAATTTTATCCCTTACTTCTTGTTCGGTATTTCCATTAAATTCAACCATTAAAATTAATTTTGGAATACCTCTAAGAAGCTGCAGTCCGTCAGGTATCAGATTGATTAATAGATTAATAAATCTTTTAACACCAAGTAATTTAAGAAAACTGGGCATGAAACGAATTGAAAGAAGAAGTGTTTGATCGTCAAAAGATTCAAAAGTTGCTGGTTTGTGTTCTAGCACTTTAGGTATTACTTCTCCTAGATTATCTAGATTTTTCATAAATAGAACTAGTATTCCGGAATGTTTCTTATTCTCAACTAGTTTTAATTTAATATCTGTAACCATTCCAAGAGTTCCTTGAGAGCCAACAATAAGCTTGGTTAAATCAAAGACTTGCTTATCTCTATCCCAAACATCCCAGATGTTATACCCCATTGAATTCTTACTTACTTTAGGTCGAGCATTTTTAATAAGGTCGTAGTTCTTATCCGCTAATTCAAAGATGTCTTTATATAGTTTTCCTTCAAAAGTCTTTTCTTTCATTTTTACATCTAATTGAGTTTTTGAAATAGGCCTCATTACGTATTCATTTCCGTCAACTAGAACTACCTTAAGTTCACTAACAAAGTTAAGTATCTTGCCGTATTCCAGTGATTTCTCTCCACCAGAATTATTTGAAACCATTCCACCAACTGCAGCTATATCTCTGGAGGCAGTGTATGTAGGCATTATTAGATTCTTCTTCAAAGTTTCTTTTTCAAAATCTCTATAGAACATTCCAGGCATAACTCTAGCTTCATCACCCTTAATACCTTCAAATTGATTTATATGTTTAGTAAAGTCAACGATGATAGAATCATTAACAGCACCTCCGCTCATACAAGTTCCAGCCGACCTAGCGGTAATGCTAAGTTTAGGATTCATCTTCTTTTCACCGGCAACTACTTTAACTAGGGTAATTACATCTTTATTATCTTTTGGAAAGAGAACTATCTTAGGCATTATTTCAAAAAGTGAAGCGTCATGTGAGTAAAATTGTAAAGTAGAAATAGAATCATCCATCTCTCCCTTAAATCCAGATTCTATTAATTTTTGTTTAATGTTTTCCATTTAATATATATTAACATCTTGTGAGCTTAAACATAAAGACTTTGATATACTTATCTATAGATGCATAAACAAAAAATTGTAATAGTTGGTGGAGGTTTCGCGGGAGTAAAAGCTGCCCTTAAATTAACTAATCATCCTAATTTAGAATTAACGTTGATTTGTCCTAATAATGACTTTAGATATTACCCAACTTTATTTAAGTTAGCTACTGGAGGCGCTAGATCTGCCACATCAATTCCATTAGTCGAAATTTTTAAGGATAAAGAATTAAATATATTAAATACGACCGTTAAAAGTATAGATAGGGCAAACAAAGTCTTAGTTACGGAAAATAATCTTAGTGTAATTTACGATAAAGTAATATTTGCGATTGGCTCAGTTACAAATTACTTTAATATCGACGGAATGGAAAAATATTCATTCAATATTAAATCTCAAGAAGGTGCGGAAGATTTCAAAAATCATATTCACCAACAAATAATTAAAAGTAAATCCCCGGATCTAAATTATGTAATAGTAGGCGGCGGACCAACAGGAGCGGAACTAGCAGGATCACTAAATGAATATCTTAAATATGTACTTAAATGTCACGAAATAGAAAACGCTAAATATCACATAGACTTAGTTGAAGCTAAACCTTATCTAATGCCAAGAATGAATAAGTCGGTAGGAATTAGTATTGCCAAAAGACTAAAAAAATTAGGTATCAAAATATATACCAACGCTATAGTACAGGGCGAGAGTTCTGATGAGTTAATGGTTAACAATAAACCAATAAGAACTCATACAGTGGTATGGACAGCCGGTATCGCGAACAATCCATTCTTTAAAAATAATGGATTTGTTTTAATGAAAAATGGCTTAGTAGCAGTTGACGCCTACCTTCAAAGTGAGCCTAATATTTACGTAATCGGAGACAATGCTAATACCCCATTTTCTGGCATGGCTCAAACAGCACTTAGAGATGCAGATTTTGTTAGTAAAAATATACTAAGAGAAATTATCGGAAAAAGAATAAAACCATATAAACCAATCAGACCAATATCCGTTGTTCCAGTAGGAAAAAATTGGGCAGCAGTAAACTGGGGGAAAATTAATTTCTACGGATATTTAGGCCATATAATTAGACAGTTTGCAGATATTAGAGGTTTTAGCGAAATAGAACCTCTACCAAATGCAATCAAACAATTACTTAAAGAATATTCAACAAGTGAAACTTGTGAAGTATGTGCGATTAACCAGTAAATACTGATATAGTTAAGATATAAAAATTATGTTAAGTGAAAATTTTAATCTTGCTAAATCTAAGCTAAATAAAAAGCAACGAGAAGCCGTCGATAATATCGAAGGACCGATGTTAGTTATAGCTGGACCAGGAACAGGTAAAACTCAGCTTCTTAGCATTAGAGTAGGGAATATTATTGCTTCTACTGATACGGATCCAAGTAATATTCTTTGTTTAACATTCACTGATGCTGCTAGGGAAGAAATGTATGATCGACTAAATAAACTAATCGGTCCATCATCGAGTAATGTAAATATTTATACTTATCACTCACTAGGATCTGAGCTTAGAAACAATTATCCAGAATATTTTGAGGAGATAATAAATTCTAGTCTTGTTGAAGATGTAAATAAAATAAATATTATTAGAAAAATTCAAAATGGTCTTAGTTATAAAAATAAATATAAGAATGATTATTTTCTAGATCATTTAATTAGCACTTTATCAGATCTTAAAAGAGCTTTAATTTCTCCAGAAGACTTAAAGAAAATAGCACTAGAAAACATCACCTTTATTGAAGATAAATCTAAACTCACTATTGAGCTTAGCGCAGAATTAGCCAAAGTATCAGCTAAGAGTGTTTCATCTTTTGCCAAACTTCTTAATAATGAATATAGCGAAGACAATTCACTTAAATCTATGTTCAACTCTAGTTTACATGAGGCCATAGAGTATTTTAATGAAACTAAAAAAACTAAACTAATCACAGATTTCAAGAAGAATTACTTAGAAAAAAATAAACAAAATCTTTTCGTAGCTTCTTCAATGGAAGCTAATTTAAAGCTTATTGATTTAGCAGAAATATACGAAAAATACATAAAAACCTTTAGAGAAAAAAGACTCCATGATTTCGATGATCTAATTACCTACACAGTAAGTGCTCTTAAGAACAATCCTGAATTTAGATATACTCTTCAGGAGAAATACCAGTTTATATTACTTGATGAATATCAGGACACTAATGAAGCTCAAGCAGAGATAGTAAAACTGCTCAGCGATCATCCACTTCACGAAGGTAAACCTAATGTGATGGCTGTGGGAGATGATGATCAGGCTATTTATGCATTTCAAGGAGCGAAACATTTCCATATGCTAGATTTCATAAAATCCTACGAAGACGTAAAAGTTGTAGTCTTAAATGAAAACTATAGAAGCACCCAAAAGATTATAGATCTATCTAATGTAGTGGCTTCTAAGATTGAATCTAGATTATCCACTGAAGCGAATTTGGACAAGGAATTTGAATCAAGAAATAATAATGCTACAAAAGTTGAACGATTAGTCTTCGAAACTCCTATGGAAGAGCAGACATATCTTATTGAGAATATTAAGAACATGGGAGATGTAGCTATACTTTCTCCTAAACATGACTACTTACAGAAACTAGCCTATCTACTCACTCAAGAAGGACTAGATGTTACTTATGAAAAGAAAGAAAATATTCTTGAAGATGAACTTGTTAAAATTGTTATCTTAAATCTAAGGATTGTTCAGGCCATTGCTACAAACAATAAATCCAAGAGCAGTGAGCTAATCCCAATGCTACTAAACCAGGCGTATCTAGAAATAGATTTTAAAGATATCCTAGATATTTCTTTTGAAAGTCATGGTGAATGGATCACTAGATTATCTCAGCATAAATCCACTAAAGATCTTTCGCTACTCTTAAGCAAACTAGCAGTCGAGAGTTTAACTCTCAGCTTTGATAACATCATAGATAAATTAATTGGTCTAACTTCAATCGCAACTAATCAAAATACTGAGAATAAGTTTTATAACTATTATCTAAATGAGGATAAGAACTTAGTAAACCTATTATCTAAATTAGTAGTACTTAGAAACTCATATAATCAATTCCTAGTTCCCGAGAAACTTAACAATAATTTAACAAGCTTTATAGAATATATTGAAACTCTAATTAATAACAATATAGCTATAGGATCTAATGATGAAGTAGCATTAAAATCTAACATTAAATTAATGACTGCATATAGTTCTAAGGGTAGAGAATTCGATACTGTATATATTCCATCATTCACTGATGAGTTTTGGGGAAGTAAATCCAGAGGAAGAAATAGCCTTATAGCGCTTCCGATTAATCTTAAATACATTAGACATACATCTAACACTCAAGACGATAAACTTAGACTCTTATATGTAGCAATGACCAGAGCTAGAAACAATATTATTTTAAGCTCATCTATTGCCACTGAATTTAAAGGTAAACAGAGCGGGGTAGCTTACCTTGATGAAAAGATTATTAAGGATGAAGAAAAAGAAGAAACTTATCTTACATCGGCATTCTTTTCAGAAGAACGAATATTGCCAAAGCAAATTAAGGTATCTAAAAAATTCATAATTGATGATTGGCAAAGTGCATACAAGCAGTTTATAAACAGAACTGACGTGAATGAAATACTCAAGAAAAGAATATCTAATTTTAAATTATCCCCTAGTGCACTAAATAGTTTTATAGATGTTAGAAATGCAGGACCTAAAAGTTTCCTAGAGCACTACATTCTTAAATATCCATCAGAAGATAATATGAATATGACTTTCGGAAACTTAATTCACGATGTCCTAGACTATATTCAAAAGAAGCTAAATGAAACTAAACAAATTCCGAGTATCGATATTATTGATATAAGAATAAAAACGTATGTAGAAAAATTAGTACTAATAGAAAACGATAAAAAACACCTAAGTGAGAAAGCTTTTGACCTTTTTAGATATTACTTAGAAAACTTTGCAGAAGATATAAAACTCAATGATTTAAGTGAGGTATCTTTATATCAGGACAATATTGTATTAAGAGGCGCTAAACTTACTGGAAAAATAGATAAGATAAATATAGATAAGAATAATAACAAATTAATTATCTTCGATTATAAAACAGGTAAGCCTTACTATAAATGGAGTAAGGAAGCTAAGCTGCATCTAAATATGAATCAGCTGTATTTCTATAAAATACTACTTAACAATTCTAAAGAATTTAATAAATATGAAATACAAAAAGCTGCCTTAGATTTCGTTGAATCAAAAGAGGATACTCACTTACTAGAAACTTACTTGTCTAATGAAAAAGAAGAACGAATAATGAAATTAATATCTGCAGTGTGGAATCATATAGAAAATCTAAACTTTCCAGACATAAGTAAATACCCAACAACGCTTGCTGGAATCGTAGCATTTGAAGAAGATTTAATTAACGGCGAGATATAAAAAAGGACCGGATTTATTTAATCCGATCCTTTTAGTAATCAATTTATATTTTGATTATTTCTTGCTTCTTTTCTTAGAAGTAGTTTTCCTCTTTGCAGCTACTTTTGGAGCTGGACTTGCAGCAGGAGTAGTTGTGATCTTAATAGATTTAAAGAATGAAGAACCAGCTTCATTAAATACTAGATCATATAGATTGAATGCAATTACTGCACCAACTACTGGTCCTAGTACGTAAGTTCCCCAAATCCATGATTTCATTCCAAGTGCTAATGCTGGATTTAGTAAAGCCATACTTGCTGATGATGCTACTAGCATTCCACCAGTTACTGCTAAGCCAACCATTGTAGCGCTAACAGCTCTTGTTTGCTTTTGATGTAAGCTAGCTGCCCATACCATTGCTAGCACGAAAGCACCTAAAGCTTCAGCGATTAATACTCGTGTAGAATAGTGTGCGCTGATACTTACTAATTTTGTATTTACCAAGTATCCAAATAAAGATACAGCGGCCCATGCACCTAACATTTCAGCAGCTACATATAAAATAGTAGCTAATGTTGATAGCTTTCGAACTGTCCAAAGTCCTAATGCTATTGCAGGGTTAAATACTGCGCCAGAGAATTTACCAAATGCAAGCATCAATCCTGCAAATGCTACTCCAGCACTTAAACTCACGAAGAAGGGTAGACCGACTTGTGAATGATAAACCGTTAGCACAACTAGAGTTAATACTCCGGTGCCCAAAAATTCAGCCACCAACGTAGCTAATTTTTCTCGTCCGAACATAATGTTCCTCCACTTAATTAATAAACTTATCATAATGCTTATTTTACACATTGTAAAGCAGTTTTTAATGTATAATAAAATTGTAATGTTTAAAGATTTCAAAAAATTTTTAGTAAGAGGAAATGTAGTTGACTTAGCAGTAGCTGTTTTAGTTGGTGCTGCATTTAATAATGTAATAACATCTTTTGTTAAAGATCTCATTACACCACTCACAGGAATTTTCACTGGTCATGCCACTGCAAATTTAAATAACTATGTATTTAAAATTAATGGTACTGCGTTCAATTACGGTAATTTTGTTAGCAACTTAATTTCATTCCTCATAGTTGCAATAGTAGTATTCTTTTTTGTTGTTCAACCATTAAATAAATTAATAGAATTAACTAATTTAAAAGTTACTCCAAATGAAAAGAAATGTCCGGAATGTTTAAGCTCTATTCCTAAAAAAGCTACTCGCTGTAAATTTTGTACAGTTAAAGTTGATTAAAGTTTTCGATGTCTATGTTTTAGATTTGCAACTGCAAGTCTAACTGTTTGTCTATCCATTAGTTCTTGGGCTTTCTCAATACTAACTTGATCTTTAGCTTCGGCTTTCATCTTCTGAGCTCTATCAAAAGCAGCTTGAGCTTCTGCCTGATTAATTTCATCGGCATGATCTGCTTCATCAACTAGTACTTTAAGTTCGTTATTAGCAACTTCAATTACGCCACCATTTGTAGCAAAATATTCTCTTAAACTATCGCCATCTTTTTGGTTTTTTCTAACCATAATGGCCCCATGTTTAACAACGCTAATTAATGGCATGTGGTGAGATAGAACACCAATTTGACCATCTTTCGTAGGTAAGCTTACTTCGTAAACTTCACTATCGAATTTTTTACCACTTAATGAAACTAGTTTGAATCTAAACATTTATTTTACTTCGTTAATTGCACCCTTAAGGTAGAATGCACTTTCAGGTTTAGTATCATGTTTACCTTCAAGAATTTCTTTAAATCCAGTAATAGTATCTGTTAACTTTACGTATTGTCCTGGGTTATTGGTAAATTGTTCCGCAACGAAGAAAGGCTGAGATAAGAATCTTTGAATCTTTCGAGCTCGAGCAACTAACTGTTTATCTTCTTCAGATAATTCTTCCATACCTAGAATCGCAATTATGTCTTGAAGATCCTTATATCTTTGTAATACTCTTTGTACTTCACGAGCAACTTTGTAATGTTCTTCACCAACAATTTCAGGGTCAAGAATATTTGAGTTTGAGTCTAATGGATCAACAGCAGGGTAAATACCTATTTCTGTTAATGCACGGTTAAGTACTATAGTTGAGTCAAGGTGAGCGAAAGTTGTAGCAGGAGCTGGGTCAGTTAAGTCGTCTGCAGGAACATACACTGCCTGAACTGAAGTAATAGAACCTTCTTTTGTAGAAGTAATTCTTTCCTGAAGTTCACCCATTTCTTGCGCTAAGTTAGGTTGGTATCCCACTGCAGAAGGTAATCTTCCAAGTAGAGCAGAAACCTCCGCACCAGCTTGAGTAAATCTAAAGATGTTGTCTATGAATAATAGAACGTCATTTCCTTTGTCTCTGAATCCTTCAGCAATTGTTAGACCAGATAATGCAACTCGAAGACGAGCACCAGGTGGTTCATTCATCTGACCGAATACTAATGAAGTATTTTTAAGTACTCCGGATTCTTGCATTTCCCCATAAAGGTCATTTCCTTCACGAGTTCGCTCTCCAACACCTGCGAATACAGAATATCCTGAGTGAAATTTAGCGATATTGTTAATAAGTTCCTGAATAAGAACAGTCTTACCAACACCAGCACCACCAAATAAACCAACTTTACCACCCTTAGTGATTGGACAAATAAGATCAATTACTTTAATTCCAGTTTCAAGAATTTCAATCTTTCCAGATTGTTCTGAAAGTGAAGGTGGATCTCTATGAATAGAAGCTCTCTTTTTAAAATTATTTGGCATGTTGTCTATAGGTTCACCAATAACGTTAAACATTCTTCCTAAAGTTTCTTCACCAATAGGAACACTTATTGTTTCTCCTGAATCTTTAACTAAAGTTCCTCGTCTCAATCCATCCGTGGAACTTAGAGCAATAGCTCTAACCATTGATTCACTTAAATGTTGAGCTACCTCTAGAATTAAAGTTTTATCCTTTAAATCAACTTGTAGTGCGTTCAAGATAGATGGTAAATCATTTTTCTTAAACTCAACGTCAACGACCACACCAATTACCTGACTGATTTTTCCTGTTCTTAATTTTGTTGTTTCTGTCATATTGTCCTTTCTTATGCGTTAAGTGCTTCAACTCCACCGGATATTTCAGCGAGTTCTTGAGTAATAACTGCTTGTCTAGCGGTATTAAGTTCTAATGTATAATCCTCAATCAAATCTTTAGCGTTGTCTGTCGCATTCTTCATAGCAACCATTCTCATAGCATGCTCACTAGTTATCGACTCAACAACTCCATGATAAAGCTGAGCTTCAATTAATCTTGTAGCTATCTCCTCGATTACCGATTCGATACTTGGCTCAAAATTATATGCTGCAGTTACTTTACCGTTTGATTCAAATTGATCTTTTTTAATTGGTAGTAAGCTTACTACCTTGGCGTTTTGTTTAATTGTGGAAATAAATTCTGTAAAAATTAAACTAACTTCATCAAACTCTTTTTCCTTATATCCAGAAATAATTGTATTTAATATAGGCCTAATATCATTTGCATTAGGTTCATTTGAAAAAGCAGGGTAGGTAGCTATAAGCTCATGACCTGAAAGCCTTTTAACAAACTGTGCTGCCTTATTTCCAATTGTAATTACTTTGGTACTAATATGCTTTGCTTGATCTTCACTTAAATTCTTAGTTAATATCTTTATAGTATTAGAGTTATATGATCCTGCAAGTCCGCTATTTGAAGTAATTACTATATACAATTTAGTTTTTACAGTTCTAGCTGCAAACATTTCAAGTCTTTCAACTTCAGTAATATTACTAAGAGTATGAAGTAGTTCTAAAGAAAGATTATAGTATTCGCTACTCTTAAGTGAATGCACAGATGCTTTTCTTAATTTGGAAGCACTAACAAGCTCCATGGCTTTGGTTATCTGCCTGGTATTTCGGATTGATTTAATCCTTCGCTTTAATATTATTGTGCTTGCCATATAGATTATTTATCTTTCTTATATTCCTTCGCAAGTTCATTAGCTACTTTAAGAATTGTTTCGTTATCTTTGTCTGATGGTTTATCTCCAGTATTTAAGGTCTTAACTAAACCAGCGTGTTTAGCTTCTAGTGCTCTATGAAGGCTAGTGATAGCAGGTAGAATTTTTTCTACTGGTACTAAGTCTAGGGCTCCTTCGTTTGCAGCATAGAGCATTGAATACATTTGAGCGATTGAGTACGGAGAATACTGAGGTTGTTTTAGAAGCTCAGAAAGTCTTTGACCTCTTTCAATTATTTTTCTAGTTTCAGGATCTAGATCAGTTGAGAACTGTGAGAAAGCTGCAAGCTCTCTAAACTGCGCAAG
>Ga0214919_10007646_pt1 | contig 14503 bp, 23 predicted proteins | sample LL1503_MetaG_FD_177994 | JGI IMG/M metagenome (GOLD analysis project Ga0214919, IMG submission 177994) | Freshwater microbial communities from Lake Lanier, Atlanta, Georgia, United States - LL-1503 | ecosystem: Environmental > Aquatic > Freshwater > Lake | place: USA: Georgia | collected...
TGACAGGTTGTGATCCTGAAGAATATGAGGATGATGGGCAACCTTCTGAGATGGATGAGTGGTTAGATTTTGACCCAGATTGCTAAGGAGAAAGAAAATGACTGTATATGTGTTGACTGCTGGTACTGCGTATGAAGGCGAAGATTTGGTTGGCGTTTATGCATCTTTGGAAGAAGCACAAGCTGCATCAGTATCATATGCCGCTCGTTCTGAGTCCGATGACCGCACAGATGGGTTCTGTGCGGGAGCAGATTATTACAGCGTTTATTGCGTAGAAGTTGGTCGTCCTGGCCGCTGGCACGGAGATGATCAAGTTGTCTGGTGCTCTGCGGCATAAGTATTACTATATTGAAGAAACAGAAGTTAAGGAGTTAGTGACATGATTGAACAATATGATAAACGTCATGGTGGACCTTACGACCGTGGAAGCGCAGATGCTTATTATGGTCGTAGGTTTAATCCACATTACTTCAAAGGTGACACTTATAATAGCGAGCGAGTTGATAGGGAAACAGATATGACTCCTGAAGATATCGCTGCATACACCAAAGGTTTTCAAGATACCAACGATTTTGGCGACTTTAAGGATTGGGGATAATATAGTTACTATATTTTTTTTATTGTATCCTTCATAAATATCTTTTTATGAAGGATTTTTTTATGCAAAAAGATGATTTAGAATATGCCGAATATTTGAATAATCAAACTAATTTTTGTTCATGGGCATTTACTCACACAGATTACACCAACAATGGTAACTGGAGAGTTTGTTGCAAAGGAAAAGCTATTGCAACAAATGAAAAATACAAAACTATAGATCAGTTTTGGAATAGTGATGAAAGAAATGAATTAAGAAGGATGATGATTAATAATGAATCTTTTCATCTCTGTAAGAAAGAATGCTATGAAAAAGAAAAACCTGATATAGCAAACAGTTTAAGAAAAACCGGAAATATAAGTTTTATAGCAAATCATGGAAAAAAAAGGGTAGAACAATTAATTGCTGATACAAATCTAGATGGCAGTTTAGATATGAGTAATAGCATGGGATTAGAATTAAGGATAAGCAATTTATGTAATTTAAAATGTAGGATGTGTAGTCCACAATTTTCTACAAGAACTGTAAAAGATTGGAAAGAAATTCTTCCTATTATAGCTAATGATGATAGACCTTTACCAAATTATAATTATGAAGAATATATAGAAAATCCTTTACGTAGATTAGAATATATAGAAATAAAAACAATGTTAGAAACAACAAAGGGTAGCTTAAAACGGTTGGTGTTTACTGGCGGCGAACCTTTTATGGAACCTCATCTTTTAAATGTTATAAAAGACATTTCTAATTATGCAAAAGATATTGAATTAATTTTTGTTTCTAATGGAACTAAATTTGAAAACTTAGAAGATTTTGATTACTATTTTAGAAAATTTAAAAAAGTAATTATTAAATTAAGTTGTGACGGAACAAAAAATCATTATAACTATATAAGGCAAAATTCTGATTGGGAGCATTTTTCACAAGAAGCGTTATATCTTAAAAATTTTAAAGTTGTAATTGATTTTAATATAGTTGTTCAAATATATAATTATTCAAATGTTCTTGAAACAATAGAATGGATATTAGATAATTTTGAATTCACTGATATTAATCTTTTTTTTCTAGAATGGCCATATTTTTTAAGCGTATATTGCTTGCCTATTCCTATAAAAGAAAAATTTAAAAGTGATTTAACAAATTGGGCCGAACAATTTTTAAATAAAGACAATAAATTAAACCCCAATCAAAAAAAAATAATACATGATAGAGTTATACAATTGTCTAATCAAATATTTTTAAAAAATAATCAACTTTCATTAAAAACATTTAAAGAAGTTAGCAATAAACTTGATGAGGTTCAGAACGTTTCTGTAAAATGGAGAGAATTATTGCCTGAATTAAGCAAGGCTCTCGAGTAATGCTAGCCATTGATCTTTTCTAACTTCCCAACTATACACATTATCATAGTAATGCTTCTGAAAGGACAGGCGATTCTCGTCTAGTCCTTTTTTTGTTAGCTCTTCAATAGTCGCAACCATGACTTGATAGAAACGATTAGCATGCTCATTATTGTCTTCTGACCACTGATACATGTTAGCGAACCCAGCACATGTTTCTGGCAATGCTGCATAGTTAGGACATACAACAATGTTCTTAGCACTCATTGCTTCGATGGCGGCAAGACAGGAAGTTTCAGGCCATATTGACGGGTAAGCAAATATGTGAGATCGTTTAAGCTCTTCTCGTATTCTTTCATTAGAGACGGCTCCATGATAATTAATCTTTGGATGTGTCTTACAGCGTTCAAATAGATTTCTATAGGGTTCATCACGTTGTTCCCAACCATAGATTGAAAAACTTGAAAATACGTCAAGTTCAATGTTGTCATACCGCTCACATAGTTTTTCAAAAACAGGGACGAGTATTTCAAGTCCTCTGTGAGGAGTTGTGTGGTAGATAATTCGCACTGTCCCATCGTAGGATTTTTCCTTAATTTCGATTGGGTGAATGGCATTCTTGATCACCACACTTTCTCTGTATGGGACACCTAGAATCATATTATACATCTGCATCTGCCAATCAGACACAGCAACAATCTTTGAGAATCGCTTCCTTAGTTCAGGATCCTTGAGATGTTGTGACTCAGGGTCACCAGGAAGATCATGCAACCATAGTATAGACTTTTTATCTGGTTCAAGATCTCTAACCCTCGATGGTATGATTTGAAATTTAGAAAGCAATTCTGCAGGAATTGATGATGCAAGTCGTTCCTGCATCAACTCAGTGCCGCCTCGGGCTTTCATGTTTAGTTCATTCTTCTCAACATTGTTCACAATCTTATATTCCATGATCAATCCATAATTTATTTTTTGGTTTCAATCCATCCCGGAAGTTTAATTTCCGTTTTCTCATCTTGTATCTTAAGAAGAGCTCTTGCAGCAAGTGACAACACACTCCAGGAACAAAACCCGATGATTGCTGCTGCTGCAAGAAGATGATCGTTGTTCAATTTCAATTCTAAGTAGGCGAGCATTGGCGCAGCGCCGATGATGGCAGTCATTGTGCATACACTAGATCTGACTGCAGCATCCCACACATTACAGGGTTTGTAAAATGCCATGAAGGTTGCTCCACCAATGAAACCGCCGAGACCGGCAAGAACTTTTGCCATAATCGGCGGGGAAAAAGGATCGTCCATAGGTTTTCCATCTATGTTGTTATTGCATGTCTTTTATTTATAAACAGCAATAACTGAGTCATAGCGGAATGAACGCCAACCTTCTTTTTCTACATCCCATACAGATGCTACATCTTCATTGATCTTTTTCTCACGATCTGTTGTTTTTTCATGAGGAACAATGCGATCTGCAAGCAATGTGCACCGCATAAGACGTTCTGTGCCGTTTACTTTCTTAAACTTAACTGCTATTACTGCTTCTTTCAAAAGAGCATTGATATTTTCTTTAGAGATATCTTCACTTTGTTCAATGACCATAATTTCCTGCCGTTTCTTCAATATAGCCTTTTAAGGCCTCATAACCACCAATATTAAATCCAAAGGTTGTAATAACAGGCACTGTCTTTACACCTGGAAATTTTTCTTTGAACTCATCAACAGTAATATCTTCACCTAGTTTACGATAAGTGAACTTCATGTTGCGTTCATTAAGTAATGATACAGCCTTTTCACAATAAACGCAACCATCTTTTCCATATACTTCAATCATTTGTTTACCACATTTTTAATTTTAGTTTGATAAATTGAAAGACAACCTACACATTCCATGTATATAATTCCTTCACCACTTTTAAGATGAGGAACAAAATCCATAAGAATCATGGAACGATGTCCTATTTTACATCTAGGACATTCGCCATGTATTACCGGGACATTTCGATCCATACCAACAAGAATATGTCCCGGGGGGTTCATTTTATTTTGCTGCTTTTTTTACATTTTTTGCTGCTTTCTTTGTTGCTTTTTCAACAACATCGTCTGCTGCTTTTTCAACTGTATCAACAATACCATTTGCAAAAGGAATAGCAGTCTTGATAATCACTGCTTCTTTTTCAATTGCAGCTTTTGCAATTTGTGCTGTTTTTTCTGCAACAGCATCTGCATTCTCAATAACAGTTTCTTTTACTTCTTTTCTAGTTCCACGAAAGATACTTTTAAGCCATTCAGGTAACATTTTCTACTCCATATTTACATAAGTAATAAGCATCAATAATATCTGACGAAGGATTCCATTGTTTCTCCGTCATGTTTAGTATCTGTTTAATATTGACTCCAGTCTCTTCGATAAAAGAATCTTGAAGTTTTTCTTTATTTGCATTACCTTTGCCGGTTGCAAATTTCTTGATCACTGTTGGAGGCACTACAGAAAACTTGAATCTGTGTTTCCACAAGTAATGCTTTAGCAATCCTGCATTTTCTGCAATGTTGAATACTCGTCCGGTCGATGCCATTGAGTATCCTTCGATGCAGATCACATCACCTTCTTGGAGTAATTCTAATACCCAAGTAGTGATAGCAGCATATCGTTGCTCGTCGGATGTGAAGTCAAAGTGAAGGACGCCATTAAGAATTCCATTTACACCCTCATATTTCTTAGTCGATGTTAGGTAATGGAAAGAACAGTTGGTAATATTAAACTCAGCTCCACTATGGATACAAATGCATGGTGAAGATAATGAATAATCAATTCCAACTGTTCTCATCCATTATTTATGACTCGTCATAATCATATCCGTCTGAGTCAGTTTCGTAGTCATCATCTTCTTCGTATTCTTCTTCCTCTTCTTCTTCGATAAAATCTTGTGCGACCTTATCAAAAGCAGCATCAACACCCATTGCTTCTTCGATATTATCTCTATCTGTATAATCAACAGATTCTAACAATGAACGATAAACGCTTGATCTAGATTCTGCATCTTTCACATTGTCCATGAGTGCATCAATAAGAACTTCCCAATTCATTTCTTATGTTCCTTCTTTAGTCTTTTTATTACTTCTTTTCTTTGAGAATGAGTCATACCTGACCAATTAGCTATTTCCCATGTTGTCCTGCCACAGACCGAGCAAATTTCCTTTGCTCGGTCCAAGATACAGATTTTTTCACAAGGACTTATCATAGATCGACGATTTCACATCCATCTGCCGCACAGGCAAGAGTCTGTGATCCTTTGGTATTATCTTCGCTCTCATACTGAGCAAGACGGGACCAATCAATGGAACGAGGCATCTTTGCTTCAAGTTCTTCATACTCTTCCTTTGTGCAATCTTGATAAGGTGCTTGGCGATAAGTATGATCAGAATGAGGCAAGAATGATACGCCAGACATTTCGTCAAAGTGTTCATAGACAAATGAACCGACTGCCATCCATTCTTCTTCCTTGACTGTGATTGTGACTGATGGTTTATGCTCACACCAATGACGCTGATAGATCAACCACATCTCGAGTTGTTCGATAGCAGACATTTCTGTGCGAGTCACACAACCTTCAGGTGCCTTGACCGGGAACGAGAAAACAGTTGTTGAATCTGGTTTCATCACACATGGTTCAGACGGGAATCCAGATTCTTTCATGAGCATAGTCAATGGATCTTTGTTGTCACCACGAACTGTGCGGATGTAGTAATCATTATGACGAGCATGGATGCCAGATGCAGAATCAACCAACTGCGACACTGTGCCTGACGGTTTCACACAAGTGACTGCTGCTGACTGTGGAATACCGATCTGTGCTGCAAACATCTTGTTTGTTTCAACTGCTGCATCACGAAGGCCTTCGAGAAGTGTAGATAGTTTCTCAGTTCCCATACGACCGTTGGTCAATACGTTGTCCATGATGCCAGTCAAACCAACACCTAGCAAACGCTCTTCATCTGTGTTGTTTGCCCAGACCTTACGAAGATATGGGAACTTAGTCAATGTTGATTGAATAGTTCCAAGTTTAGATGCAAGGCGAACTTTACGCTCAAGATCTGGTGCACTGTCTGTTCCACGAATAACGACTTCTGTTAGGTTACAGAACTGATTAGGGCGTAGGATGATCTCAGAACACGGATTGGTTCCAAAGTCATAGTTCGGATCACGACGACCAAATTTCTTTGCTTGATTTTGTGATGCTACACGAGAGAAGATACCACGCTCGCCTGACTTAGAATCATACAAAGACAGCCACTCACGCATGAAGGTGCCCATTTCTGGTTTCTCTGTGTATGCTGCTGAGTTGTTTGAAAGAGCACGCTGAGGATTGGTTTCCCACCAAGAACCATTCTTCGCTGTTCTCATGCGCTCGTCTGTAAGATTCGAAAGCGAGATCATTGCAGAACGACGAACACCGCCAACGACTACGACTTCACCAATCTTACACATGATGTCATGTGCTTCTAGCGAGTTAAGTTTACGTCCGGCAGCAGCACGAAACATCTTAGTCGTGAACTTGAACAAATCTTCTAAAGGACCTGGTCCTGATGAGCGACCTCCAAATGTCTTGAGGCGAGCACCTGCAGGGCGAAGCAATGAAAGATCCCACTTAGGAACTTCACCTGAATAAAGCAAAGCAATCAATTGACGGAATGCCTTTGCCCAACCTTCCTTAGAATCCTTTACGATGATAGTTGTATCACAGTCAAACATACGAGCAGGAATCTCTGGCAACTCATTTACATACTGACGCTCAACTGAGAATCCAACACCCGTTCCATTCATAAGGATAAGCATTGCCTCATCAAATGCTTTTGGGTCATCTACTGCAACATAGGAGCAATTATAAGCACAAGTGTTGTCTCGTTCAAGAGAAGGACCTGCTGTCATCAAAGCACGCATAGATGGCATGATCTCAAGAGCAAGAACTGCTGTTTCAAGTTCTGTTCTATCTTTCATGGTCAATACATAGTTATGATTTTTCTGTAGGTGATTTGTCATAAAGTCAAAATAACGAGCAACAGTCTCTGACCAGTTCTCTCGGCGTTGTTCTTTGTCTAGGAACTTCGCATATCTGCTCTTGTAAATGAATTCTTGGTAAAGGGTGGGTAAGAAATTGCTCATCTATCTTTTCTTTCTTTTTCAATATATGTAAACGGACGTATTTAAACTTTATTCCACTGTTGCATTCTCAACTTAGCAGACAGGCCTTGAAAGGTATTTTGGTCAATGATATGTTGAACGGACGCCGCATTATACGTTCCGCTCATAACCATATCGTTGATGTCTTTTTGCTCGAGATTGTCGGGCCAGATACAAACCATGAATCCATTATCAATTGCTTTAGTGATCCTCTTAACGATTTCTGCATTTCTTGGTTCATTATCATACACGACTACTAATTTATCTTTGCTTGATACATGTTCTAGCTGAACATCTGATCCTGCCATTGCCACACAATTATCTAGAAACAAACTATCTATCGGACCCTCGACAATATAAACTTTTGATTTACTTCTGTCGATTGAATCCATTCCAAATATTTTTTGTTTTGTTTCATCAAAGATAATAGTACTATATCGCACTTTGTCATCTTTGTCAAGTGCTCTTCCTGTGCATCCAAAGACATATCCAGCGGCATCGATAAAGGGCAAGACGATCCTAGGACTATCATGCTTCAAAGCGTTTTCGGAAAATTTGTCTGGTATGATTTGGTTGACCCAGTGCATATATGTATCCGTGTAGTAAATTCTATAATGCGTCTGGGATGGAATCATCCTATTGACTACATACTTTTTTGCCCGATGTATGGGGGATAACTGGGATATCTTACGCAATTCTTTGAAAGGTTCGAAGTGATCGATCCTTCGGGCAGCAAATTTTGTAATGTCTGGTATGAATGTTTGTGGGGTCTCGCCGCCGCCACTTTCCTTGATACATTCCATTCTATATTCTGTATATAGCGCAGGATTGTATTCTTTGAGGTATTTAGAAAATGATGAACTATACCCGCAGTTATGACACTTAACATTGATATGTCCTGAATACTCGTATAGGTATCCACGTGTCTTATACTTGTTTGTTTGTGAGTCGCCGCAGACATTACACCTAAATCTTGCATTGTATGGTGTTGTCTTGACGACCTTAAATCTTTCAAGTTGCATCCCCATCATTGATGCATACTTTTGGTCAATCCATAACGAAGTCATAATACATTCCTATTTCAAATGAACAGTTGTATTATAACAAGTATATCAAAAATGTCAACCGGTTTTATTAATCTTGTGAATGAATAGTAAAGTGATGTACTTGATATTTTTGGCCAACAGACTTATGTTTACTTGAATGTGAATACTTAAGTTTTGTTCCAGCAGGAATTACTGTTTCATGCTCGTGATCCATCGCTGAATATTTGCCGATATGATATCCTTTATCATGTGCTTTTGCATCAATATGCAATATATGACGACCCGGTTTTTCATCAGCAAATGAAGAAGCAATATTAGTAGAATGTGATGTTGATATATGTGCTGGTAAATGAATGATGCCTTTTTTAGATTTCTTTGCAGCTTTTTTTGGATCAAATCCTACGCCAGAATATAAATGAACATCATGCCCAAGGGGGTTGCTTGCTAACTTTGAAATTGTTTCATGGATTTTTTTGTGTTCATCGGACATACCTTTAGTAGGAGGTTTGCTCTTTCTATGATTTTGGATTAGAGCCTTACTAATATGCTCAGAGCCAGATGTTCCATAATCATCGCCTGTGTAGTGATCAAGGTGTCTTTTTTGCGCTGCTGTAGGCTTTACTTGTGCTCTATGAAGTTTCTTTGAAATATCACCTTCATGTTTGTTTGATGCTGGAGTATAATCATCAAACTTATGTTGCCCAGGAAGATCATTAATAGTAAATTCATTTATTGCTTTTTTTTTATTTTTTTTAGGTTTTCTTATAGTAATAGGTGCACTTGGAACTGCATACCCGTCCTTGTCAATAAAGAACCCGTCATCTTTTTCTTTAGCAGCATTTTCACTAATAAAACTTAGAAACGTCTTCATTTCTTCTTTACCTTTGTTTCAGCATCATCTAGATATTGACGAACAGCATCAAGTGAATTCTTACAGACCATGTTGTTCTTCTGAAGTTTCAAGATTAACTGCCCGACTTGCTCGTTTGTCAAGTTATCTGTATTTGGGAATTTTGTCACTGTAGAACAATTATACAATTCATTTGGAACTTTTACAACCACATATTCAGGTGCAATTAATTTAATTGGGGTTGAGGCACAACCAGATACTGTCAATGCTGCTAGAATAATAACTAATTTTTTCATTTCTTTTCACCAAAATTCTTTTGCATTTTTTCCATCAATTGCTTATAGTATAGAGGTGCTTCTGATGTCTTGTCTTTTGTGTCAATTTCTTTTTCTATTGTGATGATTTCTGTCTGAATAACTATCTCTTTATCTTTTGATTGAGAAACCAAAGCAGAGTTTTGTTTCTGTAGTTCTTCTAACTTTAATGCAAATTCATTTTGTTTTTCTTGTAGTAATTGCTCTTGTTGTTGATTAAACTCAGCTATAATTTCATTTCTTAGATTGTGGTCATGCACCATCAACCAACCAAAGAAAGCAGATATGATTGCCATCACTCCAATAATCATCATAGGAATACGACCGAGACCTAAAAAGAAACCAATCATAGTGACAATGCCTTATCTTGTTCTGATTTAGTATACATATCGATCTTATCTATGTATCCTTGATTTCTCAGTTCTTTGAACACAAGATTTTCTAATGAGAACTCGCCGCCTTTAGCGATTGCAGGACCACGTGCTGCTGTGATCTTGTTCTTTATTGCTTTGAGTGCGTTAGATGATGCTGAAGATCTGATCAAGCGATCAATGACTTGCTTGTAATGTTCTACTTTGTCTTGTAACACTTGATTACCTGTGAAGTCAAGGTTGAGGTTCGTTGGCATCTGAATCCATTGAGCGTTCATCAATGAATACTGACCTTGGTTCATCGGGATTGATTCTGCAGGATCCTGTGCATAAGGCTCTAATGGGTATCCATATACCTTGATGTCTGGGTGTGTCATTGTCCATAAGATCTTCTTGTCTTGCAAGAACTGATCAATGAAGTCACGAGGCAATCCAAACCCATCACGGTCAACTACTAGATGAACATCGATGTCTGACTGATCTGTATAATTGTAGTTCGCATTGCCGCCTGTCATAACAATGTCTTGAACCATCTCTTTTGGGATCATTGCAAAGTCACGCCAAGTCTCTGCAAACTGAATTAACTTGCCACGAACTTCTGGTTTCAGTTGACCATCATCCCATAGTTTCGGATTGAGATTATTGTGATACTGAAGTGAGATATCTTCAGGAATAGGAATACGTTTGGTGATCGCCATCTTCTTGTTTTGTTCTTTATATTTAGAAGATGCAGTTTTTGTTATGATTGGCGCACCCGTAGTGCCAGCAACAGCAGGACCTGTTGCATTTACTGGCGCATCTTCTTGCATATATCGTTTAAAATCTTCTTCGAGTGTAAATAGCGTATCAGTGATGTTTGACTCGTTTACTTTTCCATGTGCTTTGATGAGATACAATGCTGCTGCTAGTGATGCAAGACGAGTGGCACCACCTGGCAGCTTGCCTAGGATACGCTTGAGGTTGATGACAAGAACATCTAATGTTGTGACTGTTTCTTTCTCAGCAGTCGTGAGTGTAGAAACTTTCTTAAGAAAATCGCCATTAGCATCAATGATACCCATATGGTATGCTGGCATCTGAATGAAGGGAGTCACTAATTTTCTTAGGATCTGATACACAATGACTGTATCTATGATTTGTCCCATTATTAGATCTTTCTTAAAATATTTACTACAGTTTTATCTAGTATAATATCAGAAGTATTTATTGTCACATTATCAATTCCGATGTTTTCAACAGTGTCTGGTAAGTTGTTTAGTGCTATTAAAAAAGGAACAAGCAAATGTTCTTGTCCCCTACACTTCAAAAACAACATACGAGTTGCAGCTCTTACACCAAACAAATTGAAAAGAACCACAATATGATTGAGAACAAGTCGCTCCTTCATATCACCATCTTCAATATAACGATTGAATAATCTCTTGATATATTTAAATCGCTTTAGGTCTTCATAGAACTCAATAGTATCAAAACATTGCGGATTATCATAATGCTTTGCGGCATAGAGTAGAAAGTTTGACTCGTCAAGTTTATCCATATTATATTATTCTTTTTATTATTATTAGGTAGTAGTTTCGTAAACACCTGAGATATCAAAGTGTGTAGTGTTTCCTGTCTGCCATCCTACAGGAGTTGTATTTTTCCATGCAAGATCTGTTGTTGATCCTGTATAATACAAAGGCATAACGGTTGTATTAGTGTCAACATCTAATACGCCACCAATATGATATATTGAGGCAGTATTTGTATTGTGTAGTGTTCCACCTCTAATTGAGATGGTTGCTACTGAAGGGAAAGGAAGCACAATCTGATATTGCCCACTACCATCAGCGTATGATGAATTTGCAAATTGAACAAATACTCTAAAGTAACACAGTTTGCCAATCTTTGTATAACTACCTGTCTGTGTTCCAGTAGAAACAGAAAGAACGTTTCCAGTATTAGTAGAAAATGTTGGATTAAATGCTGCTGTTGTTACCGTAAATGCAGTATTCTGAACAGTATTATCTGAATATGTAATTGTGTTTGCTACAGTAATTGCTCTAGAAAATGTAGTTGTATTAGCAAAGGTAACTGTATTAGAAAACTTTGTGTTAGAAACAACATTCGCAAAGAAATTTGCCTGTGTTATTTTTTTAGAAGTAGGACTACCACCAGGATCAGCAACGATATATAGCAAGTCATTTGCTGCAACTGTTGTTGCTGCTGTAAGTGCTGTTACTTTAGTTGCTGTCATAGTGATAGTCCTATTCTGTTTTTAATGATTAAGCGTCAGGCATTACGTTATCGTCTGAAGCATCGCCTGTGATTGTGCCCATAGCCACAAGTGTCTCATGAGTGATACGACCAGCACGACCGCCAGTACCAACGATACGACGAACCCAACCAGCATGATCTGACTCATGAACACCAGACAAGATTGGAGCAATAGATGCTGTTGTGCCTGTCAATGAGTGGTTTGCTTGTGCGCCAGTTCCTACAGATGCAAGATTGATGAATGTATTCTGTGTTCCAGCAACATTCAAATACAACTGAATAGCAGTTGAGTTGATTGTATAGACAGAATATGCTGTATTGTTTGTTAATCCGCCGATTGCAGTATTACCTGCCTGAACAAGATATGTGACAATATCGCCATTTGCCAAGAATGCTGTGTTTGTGCTGCCTGTAACAATATATCCATTATCTAGTTTCTGTGTTGTTGAACTTGATGTTGCGTTACCAAGAACAATAGCACCAGATGTAACGTTACCATTGAAGTAGATTGGTGATGGTGCTGAAACAGTCATTGTTGGTGAGATTGTAAAACCTGCACCGTTGTTTGCAAAGTTAATTGCTGCAATACGACCAGATGAGTTTGACTGAGCATTTGCAGAAACTGCAACTGTGTTGCCAACACCGCCTGATACTGTTACTGTCGCATTTGACTGATAACCTGAACCATTTGTGATGAATACGACTTCACGGATCGCACCGTTAGTTACAGATGTTTCTGTTGTATCCATACCAAAGATTGTGTTTGTTGTGCCAGAAGCGTAACCTTGGTTGTGATAGCCATCATCAAGCAACGCATAGCGTGGCTTTTGGTTGATGTTATAAGCAGCGTTTGCTGCTGCTGTAACAGATGTATTCTGTGATGGACCAATAACCTGTGCTGCTGTGTTAGAGGTGATAGAAATCACCATGTAGTCGTTGTTGGACATTTGAATAAAATCACCAACACGTAGTTCTGTTTGGAAGCTTGAGGAAGTGCCGTTTACAAAGCCATTTGAGCTAATGTTAGCATATCCTGAAGCTGTTTTTGAGTCTGCATTACCCCATAGAGCCATTTGTTTTTTCCTCTCCTAATAGATCTCTAAGATATCCTGAATATTTATAAAAAATAGTTTTATCCTTAATGTGCTTTGGTGGCTTCATAAGAGGCGCATTATTCGCAACATTATTTTCTTTCTTTTCTTTGTTTTCTTCTTCTTTATCTAACATTAGATTGCCTTTGACGTAGCTCTTAGCATCCATTGAAGTTTTCTATGAACTTCATGGCGTGCCTGTAAGAAATTAGATAAACCAATTTCACCTGCATCATTTGCCATTTTGTCTAGATCAGCAATCATCCACATCATTTTGACATTATCTGCCATCAATAATGCTATCATTTCAGAAGCAGGAACAGGGTCAACTTGATCTGGGATAATACTTAATGATGAAAATCTTACAAGTGAACCGGGCGCATAGGATTCTAAAGCACGAATATGTTCTGCAATATCATCTACAGCACCAAAAAGATCTTCATAAATTTTTTGAAAGAATTTGTGGTACTGCGGAAAGTCAGGACCTTCGACATTCCAATGAAAAAAATGTGCCTTCAAATAGAAAGAAAAATTAGAGGCATGATAAATTTTCATTTTTTCGATTAATAGTTCGTTCATGAGCAGTTCCACTTTCTTAGTGATTTGTTGATACGTGAGTCAGGATCTCGTGCTGTCTTTGCAGACGTTAATCTAGCCTTCATGCCTTTCATACGAGCGCAGAATGACTTGCGACGATTAGCAGCCTTTGATCCTGGTTTCAGTTTAGATGGTTTTGTTGTAACAGCAAGCGAAAGATGCGAACCTGGATGTTCTGCACGATATGAAGCAATACCTTTACGGTTCAATCCACCTTCAGGATTCTTGCCTTCCTTGCGTTGCCATGCAGCTACTTCTGTGATAAATTCTTTGAACTTAAGCATCTTTATTGCTTTCTAAATAATCAGCGCATGTTGAGATATAGTCCGCCGCAAGCGTAATCTTTGATTGAACCCATTCAGGCATATTTGTATCTGGTTTCAACATGTCATGGATTTGCTGTGCATTATGCATGATTGAGCGAAGCTGGCTCATTGCCATATCACCTTCATAGTCATACTCGCCAGGATCTTTTGCTTCGATGACTTGCTTTACAACTGATTGTGTGCGATAACCCTTATCTGATTGTGTTCTATCACCAGAACGCATCACGAGGTCCTTATCTTTTGGCTCTTGACCTGAGCGTGCAACCGCCTCACGATCTTTGCCAAATTTCTCTGCGAACATCAAGTCAATATCTTCTTTCATAGGAGGAGCACCCACTTTTGATTTGTTGCGAACTTTGTCAACTGCTTTTTGCAATGTCTCAGCACCCTTTGATGTCTTGTGAGGTGTAGGAGGTGTGCCTTTCATAATATCAGGACCAATACGTCTTAGTGTATTGACACGACCAACGAGTTCATCTGAGATCTCATTGATTGTTTCTTCTGACACAGATTTCCATCCGCCGCCCTTTGACTTA
>Ga0214919_10007647_pt1 | contig 14502 bp, 15 predicted proteins | sample LL1503_MetaG_FD_177994 | JGI IMG/M metagenome (GOLD analysis project Ga0214919, IMG submission 177994) | Freshwater microbial communities from Lake Lanier, Atlanta, Georgia, United States - LL-1503 | ecosystem: Environmental > Aquatic > Freshwater > Lake | place: USA: Georgia | collected...
AAAAATCGTAAAAGCGGATATCATTTTTTATAATTACAAATCAATTATAAAAATTTTAAGTCAGAAGAAAATCCTGAATATTTTTCAAACAGGTTTTATTTAGTTTTCTTTTTTGATTTTTCGAAGTTAGATAATATAAATCATTTAAACAATTTTTATTTTCTTTCAAATTTGAAACAAGATTATTCATTGTTTTGAATTTATCCATAATTACTTTAGCTGTTGTATTACTAACAGATGGTATTTGGATTAGAACTATTTCTCCAAAATTTTCAGGTGTTATATTTGAATTTTTTTTCTTTTTAATAACGGATGTGTAATCTTCATTTGTTGTTACACTACTTTCTGAATTATTATTACAATTTTTATTATTGTAATAAGGTGTTTTAGAATCTTCCTTATTAATTTTATAAGCAGCGTTGCATAAAACAAAAGAAGTTTCTTTTACATCTTTTGTTCTAAATAAAGAAAATCCTTTGAAATAGGATAAAGAGAACATTGATGAATATATCATATCCTTTTCAGCATAGAAATCATTTATATTATCACCTTCAATTAAATAGATTATATTATGATTTGGATGATCTAAATGAGTCAAACGAAAGGATTGTTCTCTATAACGATTATCTTTTATTGATGATAGTAAATCTTGTATTGTTTTTCTTTCAATTATAAGATGTTCAGTATTTTTCATATCGGAAATTATTATATCCCCGATTTCTAAATTTTTTGTTCGAAGTAAGATATTATTAAATTTTTTATTCTTACCAATCATTTCTTGACAGGACTTTATTAGAGATTTTTCTCTACAATCTATTGTCATTTGTATTTTATATTTGGAATTAGATAAATAATCTTCTTCTTCTTTTTCTTCTTCTTTTTCTTTTTCTTCTTTTTCATCTTTTTCTTTTTCTTTTTCTTCTTCTTTTTCATCTTCTATGTCATCATCATCTTCAATTATAATATTAAAATCTTCGTAATCCATTATACAACTTATAGAATGTATATTTTTAAACCTCATTTAGAATCTATTTTATATTTTTTTTAAATATTTAATAATAATAAAAATCTTAAAATGTCAAGATATTCTAGGTTGTATTATCAAAAAAAGATTGATTTAGACAAAGATATTCTTTTACCAAATTTTTCTTTCGATTCAAGTATTACAGATAAAAAAATTCCCCGATATTTATTTCAAACCTATATTTCCAAAGATAGAATTCCCAAAATAGTTTATGATAATATATCAAAGTATGCATCTGAATATCAGTATTATTTTTACGATGATAATCAATGTAGAGATTTTTTACATAATCATTTTATTCCTGAAGTTTTACAAAAATTTGACGAACTTAAAGGTGCACACAAAGCAGATTTATTTAGATATTGTATTCTTTATATTTTTGGAGGTGTTTATTTAGATATAAAAACGGTACTTGTAAGACCGTTAAAAGAAATATTTGATCATGATAATTTACAATATTCTTTTTATTCCGCATTATCAATAAACCAGTATTCAATATATCAAGGAATTCTTGCTGTTAATCCTTTAAATGATATAATGAAACATTCAATAAATTTCATTCTAAATACTTCTTATTTAGAAGCGAAACAAAATTATATAATATTTACCCAGTTCATGTTCAAAAATATACAAAAAATGTGTGGTAGTGAATTAAATACTGGTTATAATATTTTAAAAAATAATGAAAAAATATATTTATTCAAAGAATTTTGTTGTAATAAAAAAGTATGTCCTTTTGCTGAAAAAGATAGATACGGTCTTTCATGTAATATTTTAAACGATAATAACGAATTGGTTTTTAAAACAAGATTTACCGACTTTCCATGGTGAAAAAAACAAAACAAGAAAATGATTTTTATTATTAAAAAAATAATAAAAAATACAACCAAAAATGAGTTATACGGGACATAAAAATTTTTTCATGGCAAAATATTTATATGAGATATTATGTGAAAATGATAATAATATTGAAGATCCATTTTTTTTATCTATATGGGAATGTTTAAAAAATAATAAAAATTCATCTGAAGATGACGATCTATCCACAATTGCACAACATTTAGATTATTTATTACATCCTGATATGGAAAATATAATTCAAGAATTTGATCCTTTAAAGTTATCTACTGTATGGAAAAATGATTTTGAAGGTGCTGAAATAGGTGATTTTTTAGATAAGACGAAACAAGTTGTTGCAATATGTTCATTTACACTTTGGGTTTTTGAAGAATAAGCTAGTGGTGTTCATCATCACATAAATAAATAATAGGTCTGTTGTGTGGTATATCATCGTGAAAGTGAAGTTTTAATTCATCAACACCTTTTTCTAATAAATATAAATTGTGCTGGTTAAAAAAAGACTTCATTATATTTTTTATTACATAAACAACTTCTTGAGAAGATAATGCTCTATATATTACAAGTTTCATTTTATGTTGAAATCCTTTATAAATTCCTGCATCTATTTGAATTGTAATGTATTCTTCGTTCATTTTTTTAATTATTTAAAATAATATAATTAAAAAAATCAATTTTAGTCGAAAAATCTCAAAGTCCAAAAATCACTTCCATATAATTTTACAAAATCATATGGAGCGTAGAAATATCCATTTTGACCCCAACCAGTTCCCCAAGAATTCATTATAAGATACTGCTTTTTTACATCATCATATCCATAGATACATACACAGTGACCACCGAGAAGTTCTTCCTTACTTGTATCTGGCATTGGAACTATACCAGTTGTTGCAACAGTTTGTGATTCGAAAGATTCATATACATCAAATCCAAAAACGATTGGAAATCCAGATGCCAAACAATTTTTTAAATTTGCTTCTGAACTTGAAACAGATAAATATTTAAAATTTTTGATATGAGGAGTTGCCGCTCTAACACATGAATTACTAGGTCTAGTCTTAAATTTATTAATGTTATAAGGTAATAGCTTTTCATCACACGCTCCATACGTATGAATAGCGGTCATCACATCTCTAATTTGACATCCAGAATCTTCATTCGTTGTTCCTTCAAGAAAACGTGAAAACCAGTAAATGTATAATCTAGATGGTTGCCATTCAGTAAGTTTTTCCTTCTTTAACAAAAATCTTAAAGAATTTGAACATGCATTTGCTGTACATGAACCTAATTGACCTTGATCTAAGACTGGTGGTGTAAAAGTAGTTTTTCTTAAATCAACAGAAACTGGATTCGGATTTGCCATTGGTTTATGAAAAGCTTCAAATTTTAAATCTCTATGGTCTTGCTTGTCCTTCTTGTGATTAAATACATGTGAAATATGATTTATTGTTTCCATTTTTTTATTACTTAAAGTAAATCTTTAAATCATATATTGAAAATAAAAAATAAAAATGAAAAAATGAAATTTAAAATGAAATTTTCTTTTAAAGAAACAACAAGAAACAAAAATGTATGTCACTAAAAGAAATGGAAATAAAGAATATGTTCACTTTGATAAGATTACAAGTCGTATCTCAAAGTTGATTAATGATCTTGATTCTCAAATAGATCCAGCCTTGGTAACCCAAAAAACTTGTTCTAGTATATATTCTGGAATAAGTACTACAGAATTAGATAATTTGGCATGTCAAATATGCATGGGAATGATATCTGATCATCCTGATTATGGAATTCTTGGTAGTAGAATCGCTATTTCTAATCATCAAAAAAATACACCTGAAAACTTTTCCGAAGTTGTAAACATTCTATATCAAAATAAGGATATGCACGGTGATTTATGTTCTCTTGTTAGCGACGATCTTTTTAATATATCTCAGAAATATAAAACAGAATTGCAAAATATTATTGTTCTCGATAGAGACTATCTTTTAGATTTTTTTGGTTTCAAAACTTTAGAAAGATCTTATCTATTAAGAATTAACACAGGAAATGGGAAAAAAAAAATAATCGAACGTCCCCAACATTTATTTCTTAGAGTTGCCATAGGTATTCACGGTGAGAATCTAGAATTAGTAAAAGAAACTTATGAAGCTATTTCATTAAAACAATTTACTCATGCAACACCAACTCTTTTCAATGCTGGTACAAAAACACCTCAATTATCAAGCTGTTTCTTGGGTTATATCGAAGATTCTATTGAAGGAATTTTTGATAGTTATAAAGAATGTGGTATAATTAGTAAATTTGCGGGTGGAATAGGTATTCATATATCAGATATAAGATCAAAAGGTTCATATATTCGAAAAACTGGTGGAAATTCTGATGGTTTGATGCCACTCTTAAAAACTTATAATAGTGTTGCAAGACAATTTAATCAGGGTGGTAAAAGACTCGGTTCTTTTGCAATGTACTTGGAAGTTTTCCACGCGGATATATTTACATTTTTAGAAGCAAAGAAAAATGTAGGGTCAGATGATGAGAGAGCAAGAGATTTATTCTATGCTTTATGGGTATGTGATTTATTCATGCAAAAGGTTGAGAAAAATGAAGATTGGTATTTAATGGATCCTAATAGATGCCCAGGACTTCCCAATGTATACGGTGAAGAATTCAACGAACTTTATAATAAATATGTAAGCGAGGGTAAATTTGAAAAGAAAATTAAGGCAAGAGATTTATGGGAAGCCATTATTGCAAGTCAAATTGAACATGGAATGCCTTATATATGCTATAAAGATCATGTGAATAGAAAATCAAATCAGAAAAATTTAGGCACGATTCGATCCTCAAATTTGTGTGTATCTGGTGAAACTATGATATTAACTAAAGATGGATACTTTCCAATTAAAACATTGGAAAACCAAATGGTTCAAATTTGGAATGGTAAAGAATGGAGTCGATCATTAGTGAAAAAAACTGGTGAAAATCAGAAACTTTTGACAGTAAATTTCTCAAATGGTATGACATTAAAATGCACTGAATACCATAAGTTTTTTATAGAAACAGGTTCTAGACCCGCTGACAAAAGTAGACCAATTATTACTGAAGCTAAAGATTTGAAACCTAAAATGAAAATTATTAGATACAATTTACCAGATGATGTAACTAATAATTTCGAAGAAATGAAAGATCCGTATACACATGGGTTTTATTGTGGAGATGGAACTGATTTAAATAAAAAGAAAAAAATGACTAGATGTTCTTATAAATGCAAAACTGATTCAAATTTTTGCGGATATCATCAGGATAATGAAAAAGTATATTTAGATGAAACTAATATATGCAAAGCCAACTGTCATATTACAAGACCATTACTTACTTTATATCATGATAAAAATTCATTAAAAGAACATATAGTATATGATAAGGAAGGATCTTTCGATCCAGAATTAAAAAAAGTTACATTATGTCTTCCTTATGAAACAGAAAGTAAATATACTGTTCCAATAAATAAAGGACTTAATACAAAAATTAAGTGGTTGGAAGGTTATTTAGATGCAGATGGATGCGTTGTTGAAAATGATGGAATCAAAAATATTCAAGTTATGTCTATACATAAAGTTTTTCTTGATAATGTGTTTTTAATGTTACAAACATTAGGTATACAAACAGTTATAGGTTTAGGTGGGGACGAAGGAAAGAAATTGCTACCAGATGGTAAAGGTGGTAAAAAGTTATATAATTGTCAAAAAATATATAGGTTAAATATTGATGCTTTAGGTGTAATAAGACTTAAGGAACTGGGTTTCAATCCTAAAAGATTGGATATTTCCTTTTTAAGACCACCTCATCATAAAACAAATAAATATACTACTGTATTAGAAGTTATAGATAATAACGATATAGAAGATACTTATTGTTTTAATGAACCTAAAGAACACAAAGGTATATTTAATGGAATAATTACTTCAAACTGTGCGGAGATTAACCTGTATTCCGACGTTCAAGAAATTGCCGTCTGTAATTTAGCCTCAATTTGCCTTACTTCAATTTTAGAATCTCCAAATGCAAAGGATATAACTAAACATTTACCTTGGCATAACTTATTGAGTGAAGATGAAAAGATTCTAAGTAAATATTTTTTATTAGGAAAACTTAAATTATTTACTAAGAAAGATTGCGATTACTGTAAACTTCTCAAAGCTCTTTTGAAGAAATCAAATTTCAAATTTGATGAAATTGATGAAAAGGAGGCTGAACGATTAAGATTGATTAGTAATCCTACTTCCTCTATTGAAAACCCATTTGAGACTGTTCCACAATTATTTTCAGTACTAAATTCTAATGATATTCAACATTTGGGTGGATATGATGATTGCTGGAAAATTCTTCAACCAAGAATCAATTATACAAAGCTTGAAAAATTATCTTATAATTTGGTATTGAATTTAAACAAAGTGATTGATATAAATTATTATCCTGTCGAGAAAACTAGAGTTTCAAATATGAAACATAGACCTTTAGGAATAGGTGTACAAGGTCTTGCAAATGTTTTCATGATGTTGAGATTACCATTTACATCTGAAGAATCTAGAAAAATAAATAAAAATATCTTTGAAACAATTTATTGGGGTGCAATTAGAGGATCAGTTGATATGGCGAAAAAAGATGGGTGTTACTCAACTTTTAAAGGAAGCCCGATTTCTGAAGGAAAGTTTCAATTTGATCTTTGGGATTTGAAAGAGGAAGATCTTTCAGGTATGTGGAATTGGGACGAAATGAGACGAGAAGTACTTGAACACGGAGTAAGAAATTCTGTTCTTGTTTCTTTGATGCCAACAGCATCTACTGCAAGTATTTTTGGAAACGTCGAAAGTTTTGAGCCGGTTACATCAAATTTATACACAAGAAATGTTTTATCAGGGGTTTTTACTATAATAAACAAACATCTTATTTCTGATTTGATTGATTTGGAATTATGGAATAAGGATATGACAGATCAATTGATATATTATAAAGGTTCAGTTCAAAATATATCTGGTCTACCTAAAAAATTCAAAGAAATATATAAGACTGTATTTGAAATAGATCAGAAACTATTGATTAAAATGTCAGCTGAAAGATCTCCTTTTATTTGTCAATCTCAAAGTCTAAATTTATTCTTTGATAAGCCTTCGTTCAAAGATTTAACTAGTTCACACTTTTTGGGATGGAAATTAGGTCTTAAGACAGGAAGTTATTATATAAGAACGAAGGCGGCAACATCCGGACAAAACTTTGGAATGGATGCAAACAAAGAAAAAATGTTGAAAAAAATTGCAGAAGAGGAAGAAAAGGAATGTATCAATTGTAGCGCTTAAAAAATAAATATATTATTTTTAAAATTATGGTAACTAAAAAATTACATACAACAATTTAAGTTTTTTATATTTGAAAAATATAAAAATTTATGCCAGCATTGGAACTTTTCCATCATCGTTTTCGTCATCACTATTGTTATCTTCGTTTTCTTCATTTTCTTGTTCTTCAAATGATTTTTTTAATAAAATCATATCATTGTAGTCTTTTACAAAATTTGAATATCTAATTTCAAGTTCTTTAGTCGTTTGTTTTTCATTAGCAATATCTTTTTTTACTGAATTTATAAGTTCGTCTACCTCATTTTCATCAACATCATCAATAAAGATCATTTCAATACTTTTAGATGGTACATCTTTCTTTACAAAAAAAGAAAAAATATAAGAAGTAATAGTACTGGTAAGATTTATAATGTATTCCATTTTATTTTAAAACAAATTTTTATATTTAAATTTCAATATTTTTAAAAACATCTTCTAACAATTTTATTTCAGTGTTATTTAAAAATCTATCTGGATAATTTATCTTAAATTTTAATACCAAATTTCCTTTATTTCCAAGCTCATCTTGTAAACCTTTTTTAGGTATAATATAACTTTTGTTCGGATTTATTATACAAAATTGTTTAATATCAACGACAAATGGTTCTTCCATATGAGGTATAATTAGATTTTTTCCAATTAGTGATTCTTTTAATGATATCTGATGCTCAAAAATTAAATCAAAATTGTTACCTATTTTGAAAAATTCATCGTCGATTATTTCAATTATTACAATAAAATTTCCATTTATTTCGTTTTTCTTCATTGCCTGTTCACCACATCCTTCGTATGAATATGTTTTGCCATTTTCAACACCTTTAGGTATTAAAATTTCAATATTTATATCCTTTACTTTAGATCCACTGTTATTACAATGATTGCAAAAAGGAAGTTTTTTATATCCTTGACCATTACATAATCCACATATTTGATTTTGAATATGTAAAAATGGACCAAGTTGAATTCGTTGACTATTTTTATCAAATCCAGTTCCGTTACAGTTATTACATTCTATATTACAATTTTCGCATATTATTTTTCTGGTTATATGAAATTTTCTAAAAGTTCCAAAATAAACTTCTTTTAGATTTATTTTACAATTATAAATTTCATCCTTTTTTCTCAATATATTACCATCTCCACTGTTATTAGCTGTAAAATTAAAAAAATTGAAAGGAAATTGTGTAGGATGATCATGTTGTTGAAAAAAATGGGGGAAATTTCCATTATTGTTTCTTTGAAAATCGTATTGTCTTTTTTTATTATCATCTGAAAGAATTTCGTAAGCAGTTTGAATTTCTTGAAATTTTTCCTTATCACCACCTTTATCTGGATGATGTTGTTTTGCTAAATTTTTATATGAACTTCTTATTTCTTCAGTTGTTGCTGTTTTAGAAACTTTTAATATTTCGTAGTAATCTAAATTCGATGATAACATTAAAATGTGATATTAATTATCTAATTTCAATTCTCTAAATTAAATTTTAAATTATTTTTTTATAATATCGTTATAAATAAAATATATAAATGGGTCTGGTTTACAGTTACAGTAAATCGGATATGAATTTAGAGGGAAATAAAGACAAAATTTCAATGGATGATGATGATTTTGTTAAAATAAAAAAACCTGAATTACCAACTGCGTTTTTAAATAATTATTTAGCTAAAAAACATTTACCAATTATATATGAATCTTCAGAAGAAAATGAAAGTGACAAATACGATGTCGATTTATTAGATACTGATGCAAAAATTATGTTAGATGATGTTTTTGGTATATAAAAAATGATTTTTAAAAAAAATATTTCAGTATTATTTCAGATACAGAATTATAAAATGCTTTATGATGATAATACATATATTGACTTAATTATTGAATTAAGAAAAGCGATCATCCTAAAAATGCCACTACAAAATATGAAAAATGCAATACAAAATATTTCTAAAAATGAACTAACCAAAATAATAAATTCTTATCCACGCAATTACAATAATCATTTAACAATGTTAAATCTATCATTGACTTATGATAAAACATCTGATAGAAAATATATTAAATTTTTATTAGAAAATGGAGCTGATCCTAATTTAGAATTTAAACAAACATTTTCTACAATAATTCAAGAAACTATGACTATTACAATGCTTGAATCTAGAATTGGATGTAATCAAAATATTTGTTTACTAATAAAACACGGAGCTGATATTTACAAGAAGGATAAGAATGGAAAAAATTCTATTGATCATGCAATAGAAGGTAACAATACAATGGTGGTTAAAAAATTAAAGATGAAAAAAAAGAAAGACATGGCAAGAATGAGAAAAATATTTTATAATGCGACTAATTTAAACGATGATTGTATACAAACCATTCTTTCTTTTTGTTTCTAAAAAATACACTGAGTGTATATAAAATATCACTATTTTTTAATTTATTTTGTAAATTAAAAAATGATTTTTTTATTTTAGTTTTATAAATTTAGACAAAGACAAATACAACACAATGAATTCAAATAACAGATTAGAAGAACCTTTATTAACCGAGGATAATAGCCGTTTTACACAGCTTCCCTTAAAATATCCTTTATTACAGAAAGCTTTTGAACAACATGAAAGTATGTTTTGGAGTGCAAAAGAAATTGATTATTCAGCTGATTTGAATGATTGGGAAAGTTTGTCTGATAATGAAAGATTTTTTATTGAAAATATTTTGGGTTTTTTTGCAGGAGCAGATGGAATTGTTTTAGAAAATCTAATTAAGAATTTTTGTGTTGAAGTCAAGGCTCCAGAAGCTCGAAATTTTTATGCATTTCAAGGAATGATTGAGAATGTTCATGCAATGACATACGCTCTCCTTTTGGATACATTTGTAAAGAATCCTAAGAGAAAGGAAGAGCTTTTTAATGCAATTGATACAATTCCAGCTGTTGAAAAGAAGGCTAATTGGGCATTAAAATGGATGAACAATGGTAGACCTTTCGAGGAAAGATTACTCGCTTTTGCAATTGTCGAAGGAATCTATTTTAGCTCATCATTCGCCTCCATTTTCTGGTTAAAATCGAGAAACAAGATGACCAAGGCATTGGGCAAGTCAAATGAATTGATTAGCCGTGACGAAGGCTTACATTACCAATTTGCAATTCTTATGTATAATCATTTGAACAATAAAGTTTCTCAAGAAAGAATAGAAGAAATACTTCGCGAAGCTGTGGATATTGAAATTGAGTTTATTACTTTGTCTATTCCTTGTAGACTTATTGGAATGAATTCTGATCTAATGACACAATATATCAAATATGTTGCAGATCGTCTACTTGTTCAATTAGATTTTAACAAAATTTATAACGAAGAGAACCCTTTCGATTTCATGAAAGCTTTTGGCCTCGAAAACAAGACGAATTTCTTTGAGCAAAGGGTATCTGACTACCTCCATAGCAGCAGTGCTGCTTGTAAAGAGGATTCGTGGGACTTTGGAGAAGCGGAATTATCTGCTTGATGACATGTTTAATTGAGGTTTAAAGATTTGTCATATATAATAAAAAACCGAAATATTTCAAAAAAATGACATCAACATTCGAAAAAACTAACGATATTATAAAATGTAAGCTAATATTGGAAGATAATACTGAATTCATTATACCTATGCGAGAAGATGGATATATATTTGCCACTGGTTTATGTAAGGCTTCCGGTAAAATAGTTGGAAATTGGCTTAGATTAAAAGAGACTAAAGAGCTTGTCAGAAAATTAGAAAATTCCGATATTCATATTCCATCATCGGGTAAATTTGTCGAAACTTACAAAGGAGGTAATGATAAATATAACCAAGGAACTTGGATTCATCCTGATTTAGGAATTCAATTGGCTCAGTGGTGTTCTCCAAGTTTCGCAGTTCAAGTATCTAAATGGGTAAGAGAGATAGTTATAACTGGAAAAGTAGAAATCGGAAAAGAAAAAAGCAATGAAGAGCTATTATCTGAATTAGAAAAAATTAAAGCGCTTTTACAAGAACAAGTTCAAATCACTGAAGATCTTTACAATAAAAATAAAGAATTAGAAACCCAATTTGATAACAAGAATAAAGAATTAGGTTTTCTAGAAAATAAAATCAATAGATTTCAAAAACGACAAAGCTATCCAGACAAGAATGTTCTTTATATTGTCACTTGTGATGAATTAAAAAAGGATAGAATTTTCATTATAGGTAAAGCGGTTGATCTAAAAATTAGACTTACAACATATAATAAATCTCTTGAACATGAAGTGATTTACCATAAAAGTTTTAAAAATATGTATCACATGAAAACTGCTGAGATGATGGTTTTATATAAATTAAATCAGTATAAAAATAAAATTAAAGACCGTTTTATTTTACCAGAAAATGAGGATATTTCATTGTTTACCAATGTTATAAATAATGCATTTAATTGGTTTGAACAGATTGAAAATATTGTTGTTGATAATTCACAATCTGATGAAGATGATAAATTCTTACCCAGAAAAAAGAATATGTTTGATAAAAATTCTGTATATATGCTGACATCAGATATTCATTTGAAAAAAAGAACTTACATTATAGGTAAAACAAAAAATTTAAGTTCTAGATTGACAGCATATAATAAAGGTATTGATCATCAAGTGGTTTATAATAAAAAGTGTAAAAATATATATCAAATGGGTGTCATTGAGCAAATGATTTTGTATAAACTAGATGTTTTTAGAGAGAGAGCAAATCGTGATCGTTTTATTCTACCAGAAGACAAAGATGTAAGTTTTTTCATAAAAATTTTCGATGACGCAATTGATTGGTTCAACAAAATAGATCCTAAATTAGAAATTATAAAGGATATAGAGACAATAAAACAGGAAAAAGCTGATTCAAAAAGAAATTATAGACAATTAAATGTAGAAAAGGTTAATGAAATGGATAAAAACTATAGAAAGAATAATAAGCCTATAATAATTGTAAAACAAAAGAAATATAGAGAAAGTCATAAAAAACAAATCTCTGATGGAAAAAAAGATTGGTATAATAGAAATAAGGATAATGTAATTAACCGAGTAAAAAACAACTATAACAATAATAGAGATGAAAAATTGTCTAAAGTCAAGGAATATGCTTCTAAAAATCAAGATAAAATAAAAGCCCGTCAAGCTATTACAATGACATGTGAATGTGGTTCAGTTTTTAGAAAATATGGAATCAAAAAACATCTTAAAACTGTAGTTCATCAAGAATATTTAAAAATATTGGAATCTATTCATTCAGAATTTACGAATGAAACAGTATCTTCATGATCTAAAGGAAGTTATCCAAAGTAAAATGATGCGCATAAATATTATCTTTACACTTTTGGAAATGGACATAGGTCATTTTATTGAAAGAATCATTTTTTTATATTTGGGTAAAATATAAAAATCAAAAAGGTCAGGAAGGATCCCATTTTAGATATAATAAAGAAGAAATAGGTGATGTTGATAATGAATATAGTTTTACAGAGTCTAAATTAACTAGATTTGGTAAACTTTTACGTGCTGATTTAAAAATTGATATGGAAAAAACAACAGGTAGATTAAAGTTAAAATATGGATATAAAATTAATCGTAATAACATTCAAAATCTATTGAGGAAATATTTAAACAACAATAGTCTTGAAATATAAAAAAACATCCATTTTTACAGAGTTTCCTGTGTAAAAATGATTTTTGGATGTAAAAACACGGATGACTTTTATTTTCTGTTCTCCGCCAGCTTTTTACAGCTTTTTTTCTTAAAAAATATTTATTATATATAATTTATTTCTAGTAATAAAAAAAAATCATCCAATCATCCAATAGGGTAAATAATATAAAATACATAGGAATTTCCTGTGTAAAAATGGATGATGAAAAATCATCCTGGATGAAAAAAATTCATCCTTTTTGAAAGATGTTAGTGGGGAAAAATTGATTTTTGTTATATTTGTTCTGTAATGAGTCATCTTATACAAAAATGGTGTTAAAAATGAGCTGGACAGAAAAATGGAGGTTAGAAAGTTTTTGTGAAACACATATAAAAAAAATATTTCTGAATAAATTAAAGGAAAATCCTAATTTTGATAGTTATGTTAGCATAAGAAATAAATATGGAATTGGTTCTTATTCAGAACTTCAACGAAAACATAAATATGGAAAGAGAATAAATACAAAAGTATATTTGAGTAAACTTAATATATATGAAGGACTTGTCGCTATTTTGGATGATCATTATTTTGTGAACGTAATGAGATACAAACATTTTCAATACGTTGATAAATATTTAGAAATAATACAGCAATTTGTTGTAAAAACAAATACTTTTAATTATACACCAAGTTTATATTACATTGTTTGGCATCTTATTAATCATCCGGAAGATCCAGAAGGACATTTTTGGCATGATGGCTGTTTTTATTTGGCAATGATTTTTTTAGGATTTGAATTTAAAATAGTAAAACGTGAATTAAAATTTAAATGTAAAATAAATGAACGCAATAATAACTCATAGAACGAATCCTAATGTGAGACATAAAATCAAAGGTATATTACTAGCAGAGAAATTGAACAAGCATATTGCGTGGAAAAAGCAAGTAGATAAAGTGATGAGATTGCGTATAGAAAATAATATAAATAAAAATATAATAATTTTTATACTAAAAAGTAGTATAAAAATCATTCATTTCACTTTACAGTTGTTAAACATACTAGTTCACTTCTAAAAGTTGAATTATCGCTATTCATAGAATTTATTTCATAAATTTTTGGTTGATACATTCGAAATTTTTCAGAATCTTGGCTTCCATCTTCTTTTGTCCATAATTTTTGACCAATATCATAAGATTTATCTTTTAATCCACTTTCAAATAATATATTAGTTAGTTTAGAAGCCCTTACATCTTTTTCCAATTGACCATCTTCGTTTTGAAATTTGAAAATTTGTCTACTTGGATCTGTACATACATAATTTGGAATACCATCATCGTTTTTCAATAAATTATTTACTGCAAACTGTGCTATACCTTTTTGTCCCCCAGCAATATCAAAACGATCCAATTTTGTATTAATAATTTCTTTTATTTTTTCAGTATCACTAAAAAAATTATTTCCTATAATGTTATTAGTCTTTGGTTCTTTAGCCATTTTAATAATTTCTTTGTGATCTTCACTGTATATACCATTCGCAACTTTTAAACTCTGAATACT
>Ga0214919_10007649_pt1 | contig 14499 bp, 7 predicted proteins | sample LL1503_MetaG_FD_177994 | JGI IMG/M metagenome (GOLD analysis project Ga0214919, IMG submission 177994) | Freshwater microbial communities from Lake Lanier, Atlanta, Georgia, United States - LL-1503 | ecosystem: Environmental > Aquatic > Freshwater > Lake | place: USA: Georgia | collected 2015-03-15
CCCACCCCCCACCGCCAACACATACATATACGAATTTCCACCAGTATACGTCAATGTATATGTTCCCCATGTACTCGTTTGTCCAAAGGCATAACAAGTATAGGTAACTCCGTTGGTCGTCGATGTTCCCCCCACAATACCATTACCAGTCGACAAACTACCCGATAAACTGGATTTTTGGTCGGTAGTGTAACTACCGTTGGTCGTGGTAATACTATTAATCGTAAACGGATTCTGGGCAGCCGTTGTCGATGCTGTCACAAATCCACTGGCATTCGTCGCTGACACATCAAATGTCCATGGTCCTCCACCCGCCGTTACCGAAATCACTGCCGGTGAAGTAATTGTCCCAGATTGTGGTGAGGCTGCGCCGGTTGTACTGTAAGTAACGGTTACCGCATTTCCTAAGCCACCTGTCCATGTCAATGTCACATTACCCGCAGAATACGCACTCGACAACACCAGTGCGGTCGGTGGTGCATACACCGTCGTCGTTCCCACCGTAGTTCCCGCCACATTCGTCAAACTGACATCTACTGTCCACGCATAAGGCGCTGACGAAGGGGCAGTCAAACCAGAAAACACTACGGTAGGTGCCGAACCGGTAGGAGTCACTACCGTTCTCGTACCACCACTGGGTGTAACCGCATAAGAGTAACTATTCACCACTCCCGCTCCCCCTGTCCAGGTCAACGTAAATCCCGTACTGGTTATCACCGAAGGAGTAAACCCGGTAATCGGACTCGGGGGTGCTTTCATCAGTGTACTCCCCTGTTCCATCGGATAATACATCCCCAAACTCAATGGATCAATCAAATTGGAATACGATTTGGTCGAAAACCCGTATGACCACAAGGCAAAAATATCCTGTTGTGATAAAGCACGGTTGTATACTCGGAAATCTTCCATATATCCCCGGAAATAACCCAAATTTCCCGCGCGATTCATATTGACCACGGTCGTGGGGGGAACTCCTCCCAAGGAATTACTATTGAACAGGGTCACCCCCGTCGGCCACGCCCCCGTCAAACTAGCCAAACTCACATCATTCAAATAGTAATTCAAATTCATGGATCCCGAGGTACTACACGACCCCGTTACCGTGAAATAATTCCACCCGTTGACCAAGAGTGTCACCGAATTGGCCACGTACTCGGTTTGTCCCGCCAGTCCGTTGAAATTGTACGAAAAATCCATCCACATGGTCTGTTGATTCAAAAAGACCGAAAATACACTATTCGTTCCCGAATTCTGAAACAAACACAGGGTCGCATTCGATGGTTCGACCGCCAATGTCGGATGAAACCACCCTCCCACCGAAAATCCATTCCCTACCTGTGCACCGGGACACGTCCAGTTCCCCAATTGAACATAACCAGTGGTGCCGTTCAACGAGACATCCGCCGTTCCCATGATGTTTTTGTACGTATCCAGGACCGCCCCTCCACATAATGACGCATCCGCGGTACTGGCCAAGCCACTGAATCCCGCGGAACAATCGTAAACCACCGTACCGGATACCGTCTCCGTATCCAACGGATAATACAGTGCCAAGCCGGAAGGATCCACGTGTTTGTACCCGATTCCTACCGTCGACAAACTCCGTATCTGGACTCCCCCGAAATTGATCCCCGACAAATTGGTGGACGGATTCGTCACCGTAATGGTCAACAAATAGGTTCCCGCCACCACCATGGAAAAGGGAAGATTGAAGGCGGTATACGGAGTCGCCGATAACACATAAGGAGTAAACGTATACTGGTTCAATAGGGTTATGCCCCCTAAACTGACCGAAATCGATTCCGTCCCGTTGTACGAAAGATCCTTGGGCCACGCGTAGAACGAAACGTATCCACTGGTACCCTGGTAAATCCCCACATACTGGGACAAACTCGTCGACTGGGCCACGTTCTGACTGATATCGATATAGTAGGTGACGGTGGAAGGTAACACCCCCGTAAATACCGTGGGGACCGACCCATTACAAAGATTGATGTTGGTTCCCGAAGTAAACGTCCACCCGGGGACATTGGCGGTATTGGCATTGATATAGGTACCCGACGCTGGTAATGCCACTCCCTGGTTGAAAAACCCATTATAAATGGGGGTGGTGGTGACACTACCAAACTGGACGAGGTTCCCGGAGGTATTCATGACATAAGGTTGTACCGTGTACGAATACGAAGTATCGGCTGCGACGGTGGTATCGACATAGGCCCAGGTGGTGGCATTGACAAAGACCAAATTGGCACAGGAGACGGTGGTCGAAGTGACACTGGTCACGGATCCGACTTGGGCGGTACGAGTCACATACAATCCACTGAAAATACCACTGACATCGATCTGGACGGCATTGACATACGAGATATCATAATTCATTTGACTGGTAATGGCGGGGATGGCCCCGGATTTGTAATTAAAGTTGTACAAGACATTGACCTCGGGGGGGGATAGGACACGGTTGTAGAAGCGGAAATCGTCGATTCTACCGTTGAAATACGAGTAGGCGGGATTGGCGCCCGTATTCCCTTTACCGTATCCGATATAGGAACCGGTGTTGGGGGTACTGGCACCGGCGGAAAAGGCGACGTAGGGAGACGAATTTTGGGTGGCGGGGTACGATGTGGAAGAGTTCATACTGTTGTCGATGTACAAGGTCTGGTAGGCCGTCGAAAGCGAAGTACAGTAGATGGTATAGGTGAAAAAATGCCACTGTCCTGCATTGACACTGATGGAGGAAGAGACATCAATACCGTTAAAGGCTCCTGTGAGTGTACCGGTGTTGGTACCGGTGGTGCCGTAGAAGAGAGCGACACTGGCCCCGATCCCGGAAATATCGAAGATGGTACTCCCGATGGACTGATTTCCCACGGGATAAAACCACCCGGAAAACGAGATACCGTTGCCGGTACCGGCTAAGGTGGTGAAATTGGTATTGGACATCATGTACTGTTGTTGGGTGGCATTCAACGACAAATCTCCCGAACCGACATTGGCGGAAGTATCTAAAACCGGGTTGTTGTACAGAGTACTATCGTATACCCCGATACCACTCGCAAAATTGGCTACCTGGGAAGACATGATCCTTTATCGAACAGGTGTATATATTTACATATATATGAAAAATTGGGGGTAGGGATCGCAGTATTCTAAGAAACTTAGTAAGTGGGCTTCCGTGCCTCTGCTCTACTAACTTCGGAGGCTTCATAGCTTCAACAGTTACCGAATGAGTTAGATAAAATAAACAAATATTTGTAAAAGTATATAATATAATTCATATGTCTCAAAAACCTTTAAGAAATACTACAAATCGTATTAAACATGCTATAAAAAACAATGAGGTAATCGAAGAAAAATTACACGTAATCGCCGTGATTTATAATCCAGTTGTTGAAGAGGCTACGAGGAACGTTAGTCCCTTGCTGATAAAACCATCGAGAGAATCAGAACTACGGTACAAATTGTTCAAAGAATTCCAAGAACGTATGACAAATGACGAACCGGATGTGATCCTCTATACTGTAGAATTGGCTTTTGGTGATCAACCGTTTTTAGTGACCAATGATATCAATTGTAGACATTTACAACTACGTACTGATACACCGTTATGGTATCGTGAAAATCTGATGAATTTGGGTATAAAACATTTATTACCCCCCGATTGGAAAACGGTTGCCTGGATCGATGGTGATATTGAATTTGATAGTCCTACCTGGGCAAGGGATACATTGAAAATTTTGAATGGTACCTATGATTTAGTGCATTTATATACTCATTGTAATTTTTTATTAGATAAATTTGACGGAGAATCACCCTATGTGAAAAATGTGTTTAATAGTTTTGGGTTCAATCAACAGAAAGAGTATAAATTTAAGCCGTCCCACCCGTACGAATTTCTCCAACATTGGCATAGTGGATTTGCCACCGCATGTACCCGTCAAGTTTACGAAAGTGGAATCTGTTTGAAAGAAATATTCCCTTACGGATATAGTGATCGTTTTTTATTTGCGTGTTTTAATGATGATGCCTTTAACATCATGATCAATGATTTTAAAAATTACGAAGATGAACTCAAACAATTGAAAGAAACATGTAAAGAATTTAAGATTGGATATGTTCCGGGTATGATTACGCACCATTACCATTGTACCATCGAAACAATGAATCCTTTTCAATTAAAAAATATGATGAAGACCATGAAAAAAATCAATGATATTGTCACCTACGATGAGTATGGTGTTCAGAAAATAAATTCGGAAACCGACGCAGAATATATATCAAAAATAGGTACATATTTTCAATCCAGAAATAATAAAAAACAAATACTATTTTTAGACAACATTGATCGTGATAATATTGAGTTATATATTGAACACTCTATGAGACGCCCATCGCAAATTTGGGGGCCAACTACCTGGATTTTTTTGCATACTTTGGCAAGGGGGCTACCAGGAACGTCAGTAGATGTAACTGATCCGGATAAATTCAGTGAATTATTGGGTATAATTGAATTGATATTTCGTAATGTCCCTTGTGGATTTTGTAAAAAACATGCAATAGCATATTTGGAAGTGAATCCATTCAATATTGAAACTGTACCAAACAAGGAAGCGTTGATAAAATATTTATTTACGTTCCATAATCATGTTTCCGAACTAAATCTTATTCCCAAATTTGAATATGAAAAATTAGAAGAAACCTATTCGAAATTGTCGTTTGATATTGTTTATCCTGTTTTTTTGGATAAATATATCAATATTAACGGTTCGGAAGAACATAATTCCAATATGAATAAAATCAAAGAATATTTTGGTCAGAGGGCTGAAAATTATGTTCCGGTTTTGTAAAACCAACCAGTTATAATATATTTGTTATCTGAAATGGGCATTTTTCCTCTATGAGGAAAACACCAAGATGCGGGAAATAATACCAGTTGTCCTTTTTTTGGTTTAATTTTTTCATTTCCCCAGAACTCGGTTTCTCCGCCCTCATGTACATCGTTCAAATACCAAATATAAGTAATCACACGATATCTTTTGTTTTCATAGTCATTTAAAAAATCTTTATGATATACATATTTTCCTCTCCCTTTGTCATACTTTTGACACATGAAATGGTCAATATGTAGTGGAGAATTCTCAAAAAATTGAAAAATTTTATCGTTGTTGTTTTCACTTTCGTAATTCGGATCACGCAAGTTGTCAAGATATTTGGCAAGATTATTGGATAGTTCTTTATGTAAAAATTTCTCGATTTTATTCCATATTTTGTTGTTTTTTGGAATTAAAAAATCGGTAGTATCCTTTACTTTTGGATTTACACCACCGATTGTTCGACCTTTGTATTTGGTTTCTTCGTTTTCATATTTTTCTATGATTTCATCACATAAAATATCCGGCAAAGAATGTTCATGAACATAAATGTAATTGGTCAAACTCTTCCGGTGACATACAGCCACTTTCTGAGTTTGTAGAGCAGAGGCTACACGTTCCGTTTGCTCACTGGCCGTGTCATTTTCCATTATATAATAATATAATAATGTATAAATTACTAATTATACATTATATTTATAAGGGTTTTATGTCATATCAATACAAAAATACACCGGTTTCGTACTTTTTTAGTACATCCGGTGCAAATACAAATGTTACTAGTAGTTTTGGTTCATTTCCATCATTTGCAACAACGAATACACGTTCAAGTGCATCTGTGATACAAGCTGATATTGGGTATCATACTGGTAACTTATCGACTCCTTTAACAAGTACCTACAATATTATTGCAAATTCGACCACGTATGCCAATACCCAAAACAATATATCTATACCTGATTGGTGTAACGCTATCAAAATTGTTGTGTCAACAGCCAAAGGGGAATCGGGAAAACAGGGACCTGCGGGAACACCGGGGTCACAGGGAAAACAGGGACCTCAGGGAACACAGGGACCTGCGGGAAAACAGGGACCTGCGGGAACACCGGGATCAGCGGGATCAGCGGGAAAACAGGGATCTGATGGAACACCGGGGGCAGATTATCCGGCAGTTGCCGGTGGTAATACTAACCCCGGCACCACGAACTCGGGCTACATGAACTCGCCCACCCCGGACTTGAACGCGCCCACACCGGTCATGAACGCGCCCACCCCGGCCATGAACGCGCCCACCAATGGCAATAATATCCCCGGTGTTTACAACATCACCTATGGTTATGGAAGTGGGACATATGCGGAAGGTGATACTATACCGGGGGGGTATACTGATTGCGACCAAGATCAGGGGGGGTGGCAGGGTAATGGTCAGTGTGATGCCAACAGTCCAATGTCGGCTAATTATCCGACAATAGGGGACTGTTTGTCATGGTCTGCTGGTTTTGACCCTTACGATACTAATATCCCATCCGACCCAAATGGGTGTCATGGTGCTACTGGTGGGAAGACCAATGTGATTTATACTCAAGCCACGAATGCACCATCCACCGGAACTCCGAATGGAAATTTTAATCCCGGAACTCCGACTGGAAATATTTCTCCCGGAACTCCGACTGGAAATATTTCAACAGGATATATGAATAGTGGAAATACGAATGCATCAACAACTAACACAGCGGTTCCAAAGGGTCCAGGTGGGGCAGGTGGGGCAGGTGGGGCAGGTGGGGCAGGTGGTCCACGCGGTGAGGGGGGTGCTGGTGGTCCCGGTGGTCCCGGTGGTCCCGGTGGTCCCGGTGGTCCCGGTGGTCCTGGTGGTCCTGGTGGTCCCGGTGGTCCTGGTGGTCCCGGTGGTGCTGGATCAATACTAGAAATGACAGATATATATGTGTTTCCGACATCAACCGTGATCTCTACCAATGTTAATACCAATTCTGTATCAGTAAATGTAGGTATTCAAAATAATTATATGAATATTACTTCAAATATTGGTGGTACTGGTAATGCCGGTGGTACTGGTAACAATGGTGGTGATGGTGGTACTGGTAATACAGGTGGAACTGGTGGAACAGGTAATACAGGTGGAACTGGTGGTGCGGGTGGAAATGGTAATGCCGGTGGTAATGGTAACAATGGTGGTGATGGTGGTGATGGTGGTGTAGGGGGGAATACAGGAACTAAAGGAACCGATGGAAATGCTGGAACTAAAGGAACCCCAGGAACTAAAGGAACCGATGGAAATGCTGGAAATGCTGGAACCGATGGTGCTCCCGGAAATGCTGGAACACCAGGAAATGCTGGAAATGCTGGAACACCAGGAAATGCTGGAAATGCTGGAACTGCCGCATATTCAATTATAAAAAACAGTGCAAATCAATCACTTCCTACTTATACTACTACCTCCACAAATGACACTATAAATAGTGTACAAATTTATTTTTTTCCAACATAAACTTTAATATTGAAGCCCCTTAGTAATATCGTTATCGTAAGTATACACTTTTATAAAAATGATGATGGAATATTTTACACCATGTGTAATAGGTAACTCGAAATGTTTACAATTACCATTATATAATAGCATATCACCTTGTTTTAATTTTGTGACAATATGATCATCAAATTGAATACCACCACCGACAAATCTGGAAATATCACTGAGCATAATTTGTATTGTTATCGTACTACCATCATTTCCTGGTTCAATACAACATTGCGCATCACTATTGTATTTTGAAATAAATACGTTTGTCACATCAATATTCGTATCTTTATGTAACGAGTACGATTGGATAATCATGTCCAAAATGGTTTTAAATTGAGTAATAATATAGCGGAATAATGATACTTTCGTATCCAATTCAATTGTATACGTCGGATAATGTCTCAACATGTTTTTTTTCCAACCCTTTGAACAAGGCTGTTTTGCAATGATTTCACTTTCATTTATGATCCATTCGCACGAATCCGGTTTTAAAAATTGACCAAAGGTAAATCTTTGTACAAACTTGGGTTGATCTACATCAATCAACGTTTTCGGATTCGATTTCTCCGCTATCATTCCGTTTGGTGTCATAACGGGTGTTTGAAATAAATTAGGTAACAAAAATAAATCATACCCGGGGTAATCGACTGGTAATTCCTTGAATATTTCATAGGTTGATAATGTCGGATAATAAACCAATTCGTCCATAAAATCTCGGGTAAATTCATTATATCGGTTCGTGGGTCGATATTTTTTACCAGTAATGAAAGAATTATCTTCGCCCCCCACCATATCAGGTTCTTTGTGTGATATTCTCATGATTTTATGATTCGGACACACAAAGGAACACAAATTCGGATCCATGGTACTCTTATCCATATTTGACCAATCACTAATACACCCACTAGTTAATACCAACATTTCCTTATCGTTTTTGTAGAGAGTTTTTGCATTTTTACCATCAAAATAGGGTATATCCAACTTTTTCTTGGTATGTATTTCAAAAAATACGGTTAGTAATGGTAAAGAGGCTTCCGTTAAACTGGTTGTTCCGGTCAATTTACTCATATTTGCTTCACATATTTGAATTGTAATATTATCAGAATTCGGCCCTTCTAATAATGTGTTACTATCATTTCCAGTACCATCTTCCCAAGTGAAATTCTTGTATTTCTTTGGAAACGATACTACTATATTTTTATTGTCAAATTCTTTGAATTTATATGATTCCGTATCCATGTCAGTGAAAATTTGTGGAAAATTAGAATCTTGTAAATAAAAGAAGCCGTACATGATCGCTGATACGTCAAACTCTGAAGGTGACATAAGGTCACCGGAAGAGTTAGTAGTGTAGGGGCTAACGTTCCTAGTAGCCCCCTTGCCACGAGTAATGACATCATGTCCTTCTTTCAAAGAAAAAGACACATAACATTCCGATTGTTTGGTTCCGATACGATTCATATGAAATGTGGTAATATCATACACATACTTTTCAATAGGACTAAACGATTTTTTATTCGTATCCAGTAAAAAGGTGGTATTTTTGGGGAAATCATCATAATTATCATCAAAATTCGTGGTAATTTGTTGATCAAAATACCATACTTTTATAAATTCCAACGGATTCGTATTTTCGCTTGATACTTTTTCTGGCAAGAGGGACATATTGTGGAGGGGTTAATTTTAATATTATGTATTATGTAAACCATATAAAATTTTATATAGTTTTACATAATATTAAATACTTATGCAAACTTCTCCGGTGGCTTTGCCACCTTCGAAGTTAGTAGTGAAGGAGGCTTCCGTTCCTTGTAGCCCCCCTTGCCAAAGTCCTCCGCAAGCGAAGCTTGCTTCGGACTTAGTAGTTCGGTGCGTTCCGCACCTTGCCCTAATAGGTTCTTCAAACAAAATTCGTTTACATTTATTAGGTATACCACATACCATAACCAATGACACATTTTCGCATTGTGCATTCACGGGTAAAGTTTTAAGATTTTCAAAAATGATGCAAAGTAGAGGTTATGAGGTATATCATTATGGTATTGAAACGAGTACATCGGGAGCCGACAAACAGATTAATTTGCTATCCAAGAAAGAATGGGAAAACAAACGAATCGAATCTTATCAATTATTACATCCTGAAATGTCCATCGATCTTATTACCAAAAAAATCAATGATCACACCTCTTTTATCGGTGATTTGGGTAGATTGAATCATTTGTATACATTATTCAATGAACGATTACGAGTAATGTTACAGAAATATTATCGTAGTACAACGACGGATATTGTTTGTATACCGTTTGGACCTGCATATAACCTAGCATTGGACGGGTTAAATTTATTAACGATAGAAACAGGTATCGGATATAACAATGCTTTTGCTGATTTTCGAATTTACGAAAGTTATTCGAAATTATTTGCTGATTTACATGTGAATGAATTACGAAATTATTGGTTTGTCATACCCAATTATTATGATACCAAGGAATTCATTTTGAATGAAACCCCACCAACCAAAAAAATTGGATTTTTCGGAAGGATTACTGAATCCAAAGGTTGTCATATTATTTGTGAGATTGCAAAACAGTTTCCATTAGTAGAATTTGTATTATGTGGGCAAGGTGATCCTGAACCATTTTTAAATTCACCCAATATCAAATACCAACCACCGATTACTGGTAAAGATCGATCCGATTATTTGGGTAGTTTGACCGCACTTATCGCACCGAGTCAATATAGTGAAGCGTTTTGTGGTGTAAATATAGAAGCACAGTTATGTGGTACACCAGTGATCACACACCCATCCGGTGCATTGGTAGATACAGTTGAAAATTTCAAAACTGGGGTTCATTGTCGTACTTTGGGTGATTTCTGTTATGCCATTCAAATGGCTTTGGACGACAAATTTGACCGAAAATATATACGTGAACGTGCGGAGAAAAAATATGATATGTACGAAATTGCCAAACAATATGATTATACGTTTAAAACCATCTTAGATCTTCATAATGGGAATGGTGGGTGGTATTCCAAAGAAAGTTATTTGCCGTATTTACACCCTTGAACGGTTAGCCTCTATTCTTGAGTCCGTTTTTCTAAAATATATTATATGATTTTGTAACGACGAAATCATGTAATCAAAGAACTGTTCAAACCATTGAAACCTCTACCCCGGAAGAGTTAGGTTGCGGGGCATTTTCTTGTTGTAAAAGTTTGTTCCTCAATCTTCGTTCTTTGGTTTGAGCATTGAGTTTGACTTTGTTATCCTCGTAATATTTCTTCATGTAGGTGGTTTTGAAATATTCGTAGTTTTCAGGGTTATTTTGTCTCCAGGCTTGATTGGATTTTTTTTTCTTCAAATAATCTTGTTCTTGCTTGATAAGAAGTTCTTCGGCGGTTAGTACTTTGCGAGTTTTTCCCATGGGTTTGTTTTATAGTAGATATTGGGATCTTTTTATGTTCTTTTTTCTTAGTGTTTTGTCCTAGATTTCAACGGTAAATCGGCGAGGGTAAGACAACGGTCTAGAGTCGGAATCGGAATATTGTAATATTTGGCCAGTGGGCTGAAAAGCCTACAACTACTAACTCAGAAGGTGACCTTCGGTCACCGGATGAGTTTGGCCAGTGTAACCACGTACTCTTGGCAAGGGGGCTGAAAGCCTCCTTCACTACTAACTTCTTAGGTAGCCGTAGGCTACCGGAGAAGTTTGGTGGAATCGATAGTTTTGGTCTTGGTAATGGTAGGCCGGTTTGTTTTTCTCATACCGTTCTTGTTTTTTTTTACACAGTCCGTGTAATTTTTTCTGAAATGGTTCTTCCAAGACAGATTTGTGACAGGGTTCTTCCAAGACAGATTTGTCACTGAGTTCTTCCGAGGAGACAGGTGAGTCGTCTAAAGATATATCACGAAAAAGACTCGCGGGAATTCGATGGTAAATCTCATCAGGAATATTTACTTCTTCTTTTATCATACTCAGCGAGTTATCTTCCTTTCTTCTTTGTGTAGAGGAAATATATACGACAAACAGACAATATGCCCAAACTTATCCGGTGACCTTCGGTCACCTACTAAGTTAGTAATTAGAAGGCTTTCAGCCCTCTTACCAAGAGATTGACCGACGAAGAAAAAGTAGAACGCTATAATGAACGTATCCGTTTACAAATGATTCAGAACAAGAAGTGGGTAGAAAACAACAAACAAAAATACCAAGAACTGATGGCGTCTTATTCACGGAAGTACTATCAGAAAAACGAACCGAATACGATGCCTCCACTTCGTTCCCGGCATCCCTACAATCATCTTCCGTCCTACGGACGTACGATGATTCGTCTAATCGCAAGAAGAAAGAGATGGCATTGAAGGTTCCAACTATACCCACTGACCAAAACCAAGACCCGATCGTTGAAATCACAAAGTAGTAAATATATGATTATGTTATAAGATTGGTTTTGTTAGGCGACCAATATGTCCGCTTCCATCGCCAATTTCGCTACGTGTTTAGGGAAATACGATGCCACCCTCTCCGGATCAGCGGTCATGGATGTTTCGGGTACGATTGGTAATTCGGATCTTTCTATGAATACCGGGTATTTGATGAATACGAACACCTTTACTACACCACCAGTTGGTAACAACACCGGATTTACAACGACTGGGTGGTTTAATCCGAATGGTGCTGAAGGAAGTAATTACACACCGATTTTTGATTTGAGTGGAACTATAGGATCACTTATAAGCGTAGGAGTTACCCCGATGTCAATTGTTCCAAGTGCCACTTGTATTTTATGGTTAGACGGTAGTAACGGTGATTCTTCCAATTTTACTTATTCTTCATCAAATATTATTTCTACTTGGAAGGATAAATCAGGATTAAACAATAATTTCACTCAGGCCACAACAGCATATCAACCGTCATGGACAACAAATAATTTAAATTCACGCGGAGTCGTGAATATGACTGGAACAACCAATATTACTTCTTCTTCTGCAATAACATTATCATCAACTTTTACCGCATTCATTGTTGCATATACACTTACTACTAATAGTTCAGCTACTTTGTTTCAAGCTGATCCAGTCCCATTGTTATGGCGTGTTGTTAATGGTGGTGGTTTTCAAATATCATTGAACGCCAATTGGGGGAGTGTCATAAGTGGTGGCAGTGGACTGAGCTGGGGAATTTACGAAGTTACTATTAACGGTAGTGGAGCTGGTACAGTATCCGCCTACATTAATGGTACACTTTTAGGTACCGGAACTGGAAGTGCACTTACGTCGTCGGTACTCAACCTTGGTTCTTCCAGTACATCTGCTTACTGGAACGGATATATAGCAGAAATTGTTTTTTTCAGTAATGTACTTTCTACAACAGATCGACAAAACATAGAAGGTTATTTGGCGACTAAATGGGGTTTACGTAGTAGTTTACCGAGTGGGCACCCTAATTATACTACAGGTATTCCTTACCCATTAACAACTTCAGTCGGAACTATTGTTCCTGCCACAACCACTATCTGTGTATCTGGCAACAGTCTCACACCAGTACTCGTGGGGAATTACAATGGATACCAAGTGTACCAACCTACGGGAATATCCGCCAATACATGGAATTTTTTCGCATACACGGTATGTTGTAGTGGTGGTACGCAGTTGGTGCAAAATTTGTATGTAAATAACAATACCGTGTCGGTGACCGGTGGTACATATGCACCTCTGACTGTGACCAATAGTATATTGGGTTATGGAGCGGGTATCTTTGCTCAGTATTTCAACGGAAAGATCGATGATTTTAGGTACTATGGTCGTTGTATCACCCCTATGGAAGTACGTGTATTGAATTCGTATTCGTACGGGAAATCGACCGTTTCCACGTTGGTACCGAGTGTGTCGGGTATCAGTATGTCGATCGCCTCATCTACCTCCAATTTGTTTACGATACCGAACACGGGTACCTATTCGTACATTCAGTTGAAACGTATGGGGAGTGATGGTAGTGCGTATTCCGTCAATATTAGTCCGGCCAGTTTGACCCCGAGTGGAAACAATTATTTGTATACGGACACGGTCACTGCCAACATTGGGTATCTTTATGCTCTGACACCCTATATCTTGGGGACACCGGGAGCAACGACGACCATAGCTCCGCCACCGACAGCCGTGACGATTACCGGAACGTATTTGACGGCGAATACGTTTTCGTTGGTAATATCGGGTGGGACTGGATACGGGGTGACCTATTCGTACAACATTGGGGCGGGATTTGGAGTCGGATATACTACGTCGTCGACTACATCGTTGACACCCACGGTCACGGTGATCAATAGTTCGGTCAATCCATGGACAGTGACGGTGTTGGCGACCAGTATTTATGGTTCATCCACGAGTAATACGACAACGGTATCAGCCTCTCCGTTTGCGATTACGAGTATTTCAAATTGGCAAGGAACAGATGTGAGTGGTATTTCGAATACGAATGGAATCAATTATTCAGTGTTTGCGTTTAAATCGACTGGGGTAGCATATACACTGTCGTATAATTGTACTTCAGCGTCGTATATTTATGTGTTGGCAGTGGGGGGTGGGGCGGGGGGAGGGACAACCGCCGGAGGTGGTGGCGGTGGTGGTGCCGGTGGGGTGGTCATGAATCCGGTAAACCTTCCTACGGGGTCTAACCAAACAATCGCTATTACAGTAGGAGGAGGAGGGTTGCAAAATGTTAATGGTACAAGTACAACAATCACATTCACTAATAATAACAATTTAAATATTATTGCATACGGGGGTGGTATTGCTTCCGGAAATGGTCTTACAAGTAATAATTCTGCGACACTTGGATCATCACCCACCAATACATCATGGAATTATGGAAACTATGGGGCTGGAGGAGGAACAACATGCGGAGGAGGAGGGGGAGGAGGTGCTGGTACAGTAGGTATGCAGGGCACATCAACTGTAAGTTATTCAGCTGGAAATGGAGGGGCAGGCGTACAATGTTGTTTACCAGGCATACAACAATTTTCCCCATCAGGGATAAGTTACGGATTGTACTATTGGGGAGGGGGGGGTGGAGGGGGTTCATATACATC
>Ga0214919_10007650_pt1 | contig 14499 bp, 15 predicted proteins | sample LL1503_MetaG_FD_177994 | JGI IMG/M metagenome (GOLD analysis project Ga0214919, IMG submission 177994) | Freshwater microbial communities from Lake Lanier, Atlanta, Georgia, United States - LL-1503 | ecosystem: Environmental > Aquatic > Freshwater > Lake | place: USA: Georgia | collected...
CCTTTGGGAGTGTCTTTTAAATGTTTAGTGAACAAGTTACCTTCGTTGCACTTACACATACTCTCGTACATACCGCACTCGTTACACATGGCTTCTTCTAACGTGCTACTAGTATCTGTAAACTTCTTGCCATCTAATTCAAACTCGCCACCTTTGGGGGTGTTGGCCAGTTTACCAGTGAACGCATTGCCTTCGTCGGCCACTTGTTGCACAGATTTGGTTCTAACCACAGCCGAGTGAAAGTTTTTCTTGTCAGCAGATATCTTGTTGTTGTATGTTTGGGCAAAGGCCATGGCACTGTCTTTGTCAGGGAATGTTTTTAGCAAATCATAACTAGCACCACCTGCTCTATCACCTTTTACTTTGTGATACACATAGAACTGACCGGAGCCTTCGTTAGTAATTCCGGCTAACTTAGCAAGCTCATCCAATTCTTGGTTCATTGACTCGGCTGGTGCAGGTGCATCCAATTTGGTCATGCCAGGATGCATACTACGTTCAGCATCTTGTTGTTGTACTGCCTGCGGTGTTAGTTCAGGGGCGCCAGCTGCTCGACGTTGTACTGCTGGCACTTCGTATGGTACTGGTCCGGCTTCTTCCATTTGCTTTTTAGCATGGCTATGCAAGTGCATGAAGTCACGCAAACGGTCTGTCATGTCGCCAGTGTCCTTGTATGATTTGATGTCTTGGTTTATGCACTCAAGCATTTCGTCTAGAGTCATGTTGGCTTCGTCCATCATGCGCTTGAAGTTTACACTTTCAAGAACCATGTTGTGTACTGCATTACGACTTTCTGGTAATACTGGTGCTGGGTGCTTTCCGTGAACATCTTTTATACTGCCCTTTAGGCTTGTAATATGATTTCTTGATGGCATTCCTTTTCTTGGACCTCGATCTAATACATCATGTCCGTAACGACCAAAACCTTTTTGCAAAGGGTCATTGTGATCAAATTCTCCGCCACCTTTGAGACGTTTGGCACCTGGATAGTTGTCGGGTTTTGGATTGTACATGGCATTGTCATACTCACGTGTGTCATTGTAATCTGGTGGTTCCTGTGTATACAACTTGTCTTTGTATTTGGGGTCACGATACTTAGCGGCTTCGTCCATTTTGTCGTCACGGTCAAATTCTGCATCGGCTTTGGCATTACGAGATTTGTCGCTAGTGCCCTTGCCTTTAATTTTTTTACCTGGCTTGCCGTCTGGCACATCACCTTTAGTACGACCAAAGATGTCGCCTTTGGGTGCTGACTTGGTGTCTGTGGGCTTGTCACCCTTGGGACGACCTTTTTGTCCCTTCTTAGGAACGTGTTTAGTTTTAGTTTTCTTTTCTTCGTCGCTAGGGTCATACTCAGTACCGTAAGTACCACCTTTGTAGATCGTGCCTTTTTTGGTCTGTAGCGTTTCGCGGTCTTCCGCCACGCCTTCTTCTTCGTCGGCTTCGTCCATGGCTGCACGTGATGCAGGATCTGGATTCATACCTGCAGGACGTGATGTTTGATCTGGATATTTCTTAAAATTTGTTTCACCCTGAGCATCGTAGGCAAAGCGAGACTTTTTAATTGGTGATTGTGCTTTGTCGGGATAGTAAATACTCTTGACTGATTTTGATACATCATCGACTCTACCTTCTGCTACATCTTGTTTAAAGCCCATGTACTTTTCATTTAAACGAGCTTCAACTGAGTTAACTCCTTGCATTACACTGCCTTGTGCCTCTACGCTTTCGTATATGCGTTGAGCTGTGTCTTTGATGTTTTGCTCGGGAGTGGGTTCTAAACCCTTTAGGGTGTTTAGTATGTTGTACATTTTAGAGTCGCTCATTATTTGTTTCCTTTTGGCTTACGATACACGTAATTTTGATTTGACCCGACTGGGCTTGTTGTGCTTACAGGCATTGCATCTGTGTTTGTTTTTTCTGTTCCGCCGGCAATCTCGTATGTGCGGCTCAATGGCTCGGCCATTAATTCTTTTAGCAAACTATCTACACGCTTCTGTCCAGCTGCTTCTTGTGCGCCTGGTGTAGTTGGAAGCTCGGTATTGTTAAGTACTGCACCATCGTCGCCTTCGCACTGTGCGAGTATGCGCTCGTTTACTAATTCTTCGTTTTGTGCTTGTCCCATTGTTTCAACGTGAACACAATAGTTAGGAACTAATGCACGGTTAATAACCAATTGACGCACTTGTTCTGCTATAGTTGGGTAGTTGACCACTACGTCAATCACATGTACTTCACACGGACCCAGTTTACCAAAGTCTCTGTGTTCTTGCACCGGAAGACGCTTGGGGGCAGTGATGGTCTCTACCTCGTAAGCATCTAGTGCGTTTTTAATTGCTTCCATTACATCGGCTTTGTTGATGTCCATGTTGGCAATTTTAATGCGAAACTCATATGGTTTCTTGGCATTGAAAAAGTAATCCTGAAATTTTTGCATAGTTGCTATATCCTATTACTATATTTATTAAACTTTATTTCTTTTGGCCTGCGAGTATCTGCTTTAGCAGCTCGTTACGGTCCAACACCATGCCTTTGCCGTCAATGGGTTCTTCGTCTGTGACCCCCGATTTGGCATCTTTGGCAATTTGATGATCTAGTCGTGCTTTGGCCAACTGTAGGTTAATCATACGCAACTTCTTGTCCATTTTGGCAGTCTTGGCAGTGATGGCATGTCCCAGCATGTTGCTGGCAGTTTGTAGTATTACTCCAGCAAAACGTGGGTCACTGTTCATGCCCAAATCAATCATATCTTCGGCTTTTTGCCGTGCCAGGTCGGCAAGTTCGTCCATCTCTGCGTCACCGGCCTCTAGGTCTCGTACCAAAGGCAGGGCGGCATCTATCTTGTTGATTGCCGTATCAACTTCTGTGATCACATCTTGATTATCACGTATAAAGTCCAAGGCCTCTTGGGGGGTTGTGTCAGCGCCGACACTGGGTAGGTTAAGCAGTTGTTCTAGTTTTTTAGTCATAATGTAGATAAATCGCCTATTAAATAATGATTACTGGAATACATACCATATTCCCAAGATAACCCTTTTGGAACCCCGGGTTGGTGAAGAGCGCTGCGGTCTATGCTTAAAAATTGTTCCCCTACATTTTGTTGTAAGTAGGTTAACCCTCGAGCAAAAGTTTTAAATCCGTTTGTATTTTTGAACCCTTCCATCCAGTAATCCCATTCTTGATAAATGGCCTTAACTGGCTTATCGCACTGAAAAGTTCGAGTATCGTAATCAGGGTATATTAGTCCTTTTACCAATAGTTCATATGCAGTACGATTCACTGAGCTGCGTAGCCATTGCAGATTAAACATATAACGGAGACCACGGTTTAACGGGTTTTCCACCCAACGTTTAACTACATGGCATTGTTTTGCCATTAAAGGTAAAGCATCGGGGTGCCAATAAAATAATTCTACTTGTGTGTTAGTATATCCGTTATTAACTGCCGCAGGCAACGTTGATGATACTTGTCTATCACCAAACAATGTGTAAACCTTATTGTTCTCAATTATGATTCTTGGCTTATCAGTACCAAAAAGAATGCCAATGCGTTTGCCTTTATCAAATGTGGTCAAACTGTCTTTTTGACTTGCATGACTGTATCGTACGATACATCCAGGAGTTACATAATCCCCGCACCAATGTATAAAGTTCTCGTCCCATGTTAATGTGTCGTTAATAATATCCAAACTAAAATCATGTACTGTTATTTTTGTACGTGGACTAACATTTTCTAACCACTTAATAAGTGGGAGGGCGGCATATTCAAATTCACTAAATTCATTGCTAGGGTCAAATATCTTGTTTGTGGCGTTGTATTTGTTAGTTCCAGCAGTTGCATGTCTTACAAAGATTTCATCTACGTGCAGGCCTTGATTTATAAAAGCATACAGCATTGTAGTACTGTCGCCGCCGCCACTACAATTTAAAATTAGATAATCGTATTTTTCTCTAAGTTGCCTGGCACGAGCGTGGTAATAGTCTCTTATCTCTCCGGGGGGCTCTACGGTCCAATCAAACGCAGCAAATTTGGAATCATTGAAGTTCCAATGCACATCATTGCGACCTAGGTTTAGACGAGTACCTTCTATTAATGCGGAGGCTTTGTCCCAATAGACTTGAGAACCAATTTGGTAAAATCCCAAGGTAGGATCTTTGGCCAGAGTTGTGTGGTCAATCTTAATCATTTTGAATTATGTTATGTTGTATTTAACGCTTGCCCTGATGGAACAAATCATTTTCGGTAATGATTCTAAAAGTCAGGCCATTGGCTTTACAATAAGCCTGGCAGGCTTGCCACTTGCACATGTTAAGTATGGCGGCTGCTTGGGCACGTTTACTATTGCCTGCGGCTTCTAGTGTGGTTTCTTTATTGGGTTTGATTTCCCAAATTTCGGCATGTTGTCGATTATTAGCATCTACATACACTACAAAAAAGTCCGGAACATAAATAGTCATTTTATTAGTAAATGGATTACGATAGTTAACATGGATGGCTTCATTGGCCCATTGTGTAATACTAGGGTTGCCATCGCACATACGCATGACTGCATGTTCCCAACTTGATCGGTAGTGCGGAGTTTTCTTACCTACGTATTTTTCTGGGTATAATAATTGATAAAACCCATTGGCGTACTTTGACATTATGCAAGGATTGTTCGAGTTATGTACTTATTTTGTACTGGCTGATTATTAAGTCCTACTAGGCTAGTTCCCACTCTGTTTAAATTTAAAAACATAGCAAGATATAAATTAAGCTCGCCTTTATTTAAATTTCGAAACTGTTCCAATATACTCATGGGATCTACACCTTGGGCCATTGCCGTATAGACTACAGTACTGGCTAGTACTGCCGCACTTTCTTTATTACCGTCAGTAACGGTTTCAAAAAATGAAGTTATTGCAGTATTTTGATCGCTACTGATATTCCCGGGACTGATAAAATAATTGTTAAAATACTTTCCCGCGGGAGTGTTTTTGTTTACACTAATATCAACGGTGCTAATATTACTAGGTTGACTCATGCTGTAATTCCTGGCGGTAATGGGTTATCTGTAACAGTTGCATTGCCTATCGATTCGCCGTTACTTTTTATAACTGATGCAGCTAATTTATTTGTTGCCGGAGCGGCCCGTAGTACAGTATCAACTGCGTATGACCGGACGCCAACGTTATTGAATCCTGCTAGTGGCTGCCCGGCAGTTGCACCAGTGGGAGTACGTGGGCCTGAATTGTCGTATATTAAATTTACTTTCATAGGTCGTTATTACCGTTCTGTACGCTACTATTACTGCCATTGCCTTGGCCAGCTTTGGGCAAGGCCAGTCTGTTTAGTACGTTACTATCACCTTTAAGGATGCCCATTCCAATATTTTTAAGTTCAGCACCGGCTATGCCCAATATATTTTTACCTTTAAAATTATTAACTGTCTTAGCAGCTTTATTGGCTGCGCCCAAGAATCCCAACGCTCCCCTTGCCGACATGCTTTGCCCAATACCGTTTGCACTATCCAACAATCCTCCGGGGCCAAGTATACTGCTAGTGCCGCCGCCTGCCGGGCTTAATGGACTTGGTGTTTTGTCATAATTTAATGTTGCAAAGTTTTTAGGTTCGTTTGTAGTAGTTACAGTACCGTAATTATATAATACCGTTTCGTACGTTAAGGTCATTGAATGTTCTAATGTACCTGTACCTTCACTATAATTATGTTGCCCATGACTAAAACCTGTTATCATGGGATTAATTAACACATACTCAGTAAAACGTTTTTGGTGCAAACTGTATATGCGTATACTATCTAGTATGCGTTGTTCGGCGCCGTGATTATTGTATTTGGCAGGTAAGTATCCCCAGGATTCACTTTGTTGTAAAGCATATTTGGTATTTTGTTTGTAGAATGGCTCGGTATAATCACTGTCTCGATAGTAGTGACTCATGTAGTCATACCAAAAGTCTCGTATTACATCTGCACTATCGTCATGGAATGTAATAGTCACATCATTATACTTGAGTTTGTTTTGTACAATGTTGGGTCTGTTGTATGCATTAAGAGTTTTTGTGTCCACAGTAAACTTGGGCAAAGTTGCAGTTTTTACCAACATGCCCATTTGAATAATTTCTGTGCTGGGCATACGACTCAGTGTTTGATTTATATCAAATGCCACATGGAATAGGTAAGCATGTTTAGGGGCCAGGGCATAGGCATCACTGACAAATATCTTATTGGCGTGTTTAAAATCTCTTAGGTATGTACCGCGGCTAAAGCCCGTTAATACATCATCAACCATGCTCATAGTAGTAGTCCTGTTATATAATATTTATCCATAAAAAAACCCGCCTGAGCGGGTTTTTTGTTTTGGGGTCGATTAACCTGTAATAGCGCCAATTGTTTGAGAAATTGTAGCACCAAAACCAACTCCGGCAGTTTGTCCGCCTTGTGGTGTTTGTTCTGCATTGTCATACACAACTGTTAATGCGATTGTTACAGGGTCTGTACCTGATCCATAATTCATATCGCCGTAGTCAACTTGTTGTAAGTAGCAACCATACAGTTCCCAAGATTCTAATACAACTGGAGTACGAGCACCATTGCCACCGTCTAGTATGTCCAGTGTCAATTGGAACTTGTAGTCAATACCGGCAGCTGCTGCGGCTTGTTCTTGGAAGTCGAATTGCTTTTGCAATTGCTCGCCAACCAACTTGCTAACATTTCCGCCAACATCGTCGCGCAAGTTTACTGTAATAGGTTGCCATTCAGCTTTTCCAGCTAGTTTTACTTTGCTGTTATAAACATCAATTACAATATCACCAAATTGTACGCTAGGACGCTTGACGTCAACAACTTGTTTTGTTAGTTCTACTGATTGAGCTGCACTTACCCCAAAGTTGATAAAACTTAGTCTAAACTTGTACTTTAATTTTGGCATCAACAGACCTTGGCTGCTGGCACTTGCGCCGCCTGCCAAGGGTACTGTAAAGTTTGTTAATGATGCTACGGCCATATTATTCTCCTGTATACTTTATTTATGCGATTTTCTTACTTGCCCAAAGTAGCGATGTCGCCTGGGTTATATAAACGAATCGGAATGTAAATAAATTCAACATCTTTCATTGGTTCAATGGCAATGTCTGCATACAATTGATTATTTGCAATACGATCTGGTGTGTTATTGGTTGTATCGCAAACTACCAAATAGTCGTAAATACCACGTTTTGCCACTAAGTCGTTCAATGCCCTACGTAGTATAGCACCAAATTGATCGCGTGTAATCTTGTCATTGGGTTCAAACAAGAATGCATTACCGGCACTTGAGAACAATGTGCGGATATAGTTTACCAAACGGCTCACGTTTACACGATCCATTGACTCTGTGTTAGGATCGCGAGTCTTTTGTCCCCAAACAACCAATCCAATTCCTGGAATAATTGTAATTGGGTTGATCTTGTTGGCGTACAATGTGTCACGTAGTGCCTGACTAACACCTGTACGATTAAATTCACCTGTAGTACGGTTCAAGTAACCTAGGTCAGTTGCATTGCTTACTAGGCCGCGTCTTGTGCCAGCTGGGGCAAACCAAGGATAAGCCACATTGTCGTTGTACAAGTATGTGCGTAGAGCCATATGACTTGGCGGTACCATTACTGGATTACCGCTTAGATCACTACTGATGCCACCGGGGTAATAAACAGCCATATATGGATCTGCAGTTGACAATCCAGTGCCATCAGTATTGTTACTCCAGTTAATAATATTAACTGCGTTAACACCTAGATCCATTGGAGTGTCGCCAATAATAAATGCAGTATTAGTACGATCGTTATTCAGTGATACCATGTTTGGAATCACTTCAGGATAGCCCGGGCAAACAATCAAGTTGAACTTGAACTGTTCTTCACGAATCTCTGTACTACTATCCAATGCACTTTTCATTGCTTCAATGACAACTTGTCGTTGTGCGGCTGCACCAGCATAAGGACTGCCATCGTTCTTCAACCCACTGACCGTAACCCACGAAGCGTGTTGTAACAATGTCCAGTATGCGCTGCTCGGTGTAGTCGGGCTTTGGTTAGTAGATGCGGCAGTGGCCACATATATGTCGGCGCCATAGAATACCTTGTTTCCTACAGCATACGTAGTTGCACTACTCCAAATTGCAACATCATAGTCGTTAATGTTGAACATTTCTGCAACATATTTCTTGATGTTGTATCCGCTACGACGTGTGTTGACCAACAACATACCACGTGGATAAAGTTGTGGATTAGGTGCGTCCAAGTCTAAATAATCACTGGTTAATAATGTCTCAATTGTTATTTCGTCGTCGCTGGCAACATCTGTTGTGCCACTTGTGTCCCAACGTGCATCAGCAAACACCACACCATTTTGACTAATTTGGTCAGTGTTGTCAATTGCAACCCAACTTACTCCGTTGTAACGACTCAGTTTGGGCCAATTGATCAAATCACTGGTATCCAACCATAAGTCACCAGTTACCAATGCGGTATTATCAGTCTGTGTTGTTGGGGCACTTGCACTCACAATTACACCAGTGGGATCGGTGTTAGACAGATCATATCCGCGCACATCGCTGGTTACATTCTGATAACCTTTCCAAGCTGTTCCTGTATTGACCATGACATCAATTATTGTAGGATCACCATAATACCATAACGAATTATCTGCAGGATCTGCTACTGGTTGTGTTACACCGTATGTGTATGTCAAGTTATCAAATCCACTGATAGTGACTGTAGTACCAGCAGCATTAGTGCCTACGTTAGTCACTCCAGCAACTAACCCTGCTCGAGTAAAGACATCACTGCTGCCTGCACCAGCAGTTAAAACAATATCTCCACCTAGCAAGTGAGTAATAGTTACTGCACCATCGGAAGTAACCCCAGCTGTTATATTAGGAACGCTTGTTCTTAATATTGATGTAACAAAATCTTGCACTGTTGTGCCAACCACTGTCACTGTATAACGAACGTCGCTGTACGCACCAGCACTAGATGCCGACACAACAAATGTACTACCATTGACAAAAGTTGGGTTGTTAACATTACCGACGGCAGTTACTTGACCTTCTACAGTTCTAACCCTTGGTCTAAATCCGCCATAAGCAAATGCTGTTGAAACTGTGGGATCAGTTCTAATATAAACTGTACCAGATGGAATATTTACACCACCGCCAGTGGGATCAAGTGCGGCTGCAGCATAACGGTCACCGTTGTATGCCACAGAAGCCAGTGATGTCCAAGCGTCCGTAGTTGAATTATATTTCTTAACTACAAAGTTCGACCCGCCACCAGTGGCACCGTTCTTAAACCATATGCTACCGCTTGGGCGTGCTGTTGCATCAGCAGTTGTCCAATAAGGGACATTTGCAAAGTCGTCGTATTTTAGGTCTGTACCATTATAAGTTCCGGTGCTTAGTCCCAAAGAATTCAATAATGTAAGGTTTCCGGATCCGCTAAACTTAGTTGCGATTACAATCTTGCCGTCGCCAGCAGCTTCCCCGCTCGAGCTTCCGTCCGAATAAAGTGCAATTTGGTTGTTTAGTACGTCGGCATAAACACCAGTGATAGCTGCAGTATTGATTGAAGCCGCCACGTTTGCAAGAGTTGTTCCAAGTACAGTAACGTTAGATCCATTGATCCGTAAATTTCCGCCGGCTGTAATTGTTGGGCTTGTGACTGTTCCAACTACTGTAGGTGCACTTGCATGCCAATTTGGAGTTCCGACTACCACCCATGTATTTCTAATGCTTAAAGGATCAATAGTGCCAATGTCCGGACCTGCTTTGTAAAATACCCGGTTAACTGGTTGTGTTGCAACAACTGCATAACTACCAGGAGTGCCTACGCTGGCCAATGGCGTTGCAGTACTTGTAATTGCACCTTGTGTGGTCAAAGTCGTTTGTGCATCTGTAGTAACAACAATTGGGGTTTGTTGTGAAAAACTTTGAGTGCTTGCGTTCCACTCGTAAATACCCCAAGCGGTATTTGCCAAATCTAACCAATATGTCCCGTCTGCCACTGGGCTAGTTGGTCGAACGCTTGTGCCGTTAAGTTCAGCTAAATCAACATCTGCACGAATTGCGTAAACTTGATTTGTTACCCCTAACGCACTATACGCAGTCAATAACCCGTATTCGTTTAATTCGTCACCGTGCAACGGTGTTCCTGAACTACTTTGTTGGAATGTAGGAGTTCCCATTGCAGTGGTCAAATCACGTTGACTACCAAATATTTGTAACTTACCTGCATTGGCTTTTGTTGTGCCTGTAGCGGTAGTGCCGTTAATTGTTTTATCTTGTGCCGTAGCCATAATAAGCAACGGTACGGTACCGATTGCGTTACTGATGTACTGACTTTCGTCTGTTACGGTAATTTGTTGTCCTGGGGATACTAGTGCCATAGCAACTTTCCTTTATATAACTGTTAATGATATTTATATATAACTGTGTTTTTTGGGTAGTTACGATGCCCTTTGCAAAGGTCAAGCAATAAATACACTATGGAACGCAAAATTTGTCCGGCTTGCAACCAACGTCCAGTTGCAGTAAACTATGTAAAAGAAGATGTCGCGCACTACCGATCAGTATGTGATATTTGTAGTCGTGCTGGTAAAAAAGGAAAACCGATTCCTGCGTGGTCAAAAGGCGGGTATAGAAAAAAACCCGCCTGTGAACGGTGCGGGTTTAAGTTTAAACTTCCCGAACAGAGTGCAGTATTCTACGCCGACGGAAACTTAAAAAACAACAACCATTTTAATCTGAAAACAGTCTGCCTGAACTGCATTCACGAAGTCAACAAGTCTAAACTTCCGTGGAAGCAAGGTCCTCTTGTACCAGACTTTTAATTTGACTGTACAATTGATCAATAGTACCGTTGTTGTCAACAATGGCATCAAAGTCGGTTCCGGCCCATGAATACTCGCTAGCATGGATACCATTAAGTCCTAACCACTCACGTGCTGTGTTATCCCCACGATTGGCTTGTTCGGCGATAGAGTACCAGTGCGGAGTTACGCCACGTTGTACCCAGATTATCTTTCCGCCCTGTGCTTGTATACTAGCAATCTCGTTAGGAAACCTACAATCGCTGATTACAACATTGTCTTGTGTTTTACGTAGTCGATTCTCCAAACTGGCAATCCACATGTCGTCATGGAATCCAGAACGACATACCTCTGTCCCCCAGTACTGTAGAATCCAACGTGGGGTTAGTGTGGGTATGTCCAAACGATTAGCCCACCAGGAATCCACCTGTTCACGCCACTCGCGAGCTTCTTTGGTACGGCCTTCCAGCATGGTTCTGTCCCAGCCGAACACTGCGGCCACTGCATCTTTAAGAGTATTGGCAAAACTTTCCCTACGATACTCGTGAAAGTTAACTAGATAGTCAGCGGCAGTATCTTTGCCAGCACCAATCAATCCGCAGATCCCTATAATCATAAAAAATGCTCCTATTACAGAGCATTTTAACGCATCATTGGCACACTTGTCAACTTATCCGGTTACCCAGGTCAGGGGTTGACTACCATCTACATATTGTTTGAGTTCTTCTTCTAACTTGTCCATTTCGGTTTGTGCTTCACTGAGCATGGCCGTACCATTTAGTGTAGCGCCGCCCTGTGGTCCGGCTATTTGACTAAATTTACTATAGGCCTGCCCCAAAATACGCTTACTGAAACTGTATGCATAATCTTGTATCCAAGGATATGCATAGGGATCACTTAGAATCATTTGATCAGGTTTGGTGTTATAGACCCAAAGCAGTACACTTTCGTATGGATTTTGATTGTTGTCGCGACCGCTGGTTCCACCATAACCATGTGGCATTTTACGCACAATGGTCAACTTCTTAGTAGCCGGATTAAATGAGTAATTCAACAGGCCGCCAAACATCTTTTGAGTCAGTTTTTGATAGTCTACAAATAGTTCGTAGTTTACTAGTCCGCCAACACGTCCGGCCTGTAACATGTATGTGTTCAAGAAACCCGAGGCAAAGGGTTCAAACATACTAGCAGTGGTGCCGGTCACACTGCCAATACCACGACGATATGCTGCACGTACTGTCATGATCTCTTTGGGCAGTATGTATTCCTGTGTCTCGGGCAATAGGTCTAGGAAGCAATAACTTTCTTCTGTTGAATTCTGAGCACGTTGACGATACTTGGTTAGGGCCTGATTAATGGCCATTTCATAGTGTTCTTGTTCCAGTTCAACATCAACTAAGCCGTCGCCCAGGCGCATACGTACATAGTCAATTATCTCAGAGCGTTTTTTATCGCTAGTAGGTAATGTTGTAGTATCAAACTGTATAGGGCCAGATCCCGTGCCGGTATTGGCATTGAATAGACTCTTTGTGGGAAGGCTATTAAAAGCCGTCAGATTAGTGTCTATTGTTGGTGTAGTATCAGGTACTGTATATTGAGCCATGAAAAATCCTGTTATATGTTATTTATAACAGGATTCGGGGTTTTAGGCTACTTTAAGTAATACAATGTCTGCGTTCATGCGCCCGTTCATTTTACTTTCAGTTGCTTTAACATCATCTAAGAACTTGCGTAACTGTATTTTACCCGACTTGGCAAACTCTTTGAGTTTTTCATCGGGCTTCCTCAGCGTCTTGCACACACTTTTATCTGTATCAAAGTTAACTAGACTTGTACCTTTGACTGTTAGTGTTTGATATGCAGCCGCAACATACTTGCCCAACTTACGTGACTTGATATTATAAACCCAAAGTTCGCTGGCTCCCACAATGTCTGCAGGATTGATACTGACCAACTTGAGTACTGCATCAGTTTTGCAATATCGGAGTTTAGATATAACCTTTTCTTTGCTAGGGGCTTTCTTGACCCGAGCTTTTTTAGTGGCCTTTTTAACTCCGCGATACTGTTCCACTGCCGCTAGTAAGTCATCAATCCAACCCGTAATACGCTTAAAGTCTGCGGCCTTAAGATGCTTGTAACCCTCGGTAACTTGTGCATCAGTCCGGCTTTGTGCAAGTTCAAGTTCGGCCCGACGGGTTTTGTATAAGTCTTCGTACTTGCCTAACTGACTTTGCACTACATTATTGGCAACTAAAAAGTCATACAGCTTTGTGGGATTCTTTACTCCGGTTGCAATGTCATCGTAGATGCCCTCAAGTTCGCCAATGATCTCGCTGGTGCGTTCTGCTAGCCGGTCTTGAATAGTGGGACGATTGTACACTTGTTCGGCAGTGGCAATCACCTGCACTTCTTCGGGTTCGGCTTTGCTGATCACATCCATCACGCTGTCAATAATAAACTCAATGTGACGTCCACGGAACGGCATACCTTTGCGATGTGCCATGATCAAACTGCACACTGTCATTGGAAGTAGTCTATCACCGGCACGGTTAAATGCCTTAACTTCTTCAATGCTTAACTTGCTATTTTTCTGTAGCCACTCAATTACATACTTCTTACAATCCTTTTGACTGTAGTAATAATTGTAGTAGTAAAAACTCTTACGCAGGCGGTTATCAAATCGTTCGTTGTCCCAGTCTGCGGCATCTGCCGTCCATTCAGGTTCGGTACCTGTGTATTTTTCATCTGCAAATGCAACGCGAACTTGTCGCGGGGCTTTGTTCTTAATCTTAATTCCGGCTACTGTTGCCATTATGCATTGTCCTTTACTGTTTCTAACGCCTCTTTCAAAGGTGTTACCCCTTGCTTGGTCAAGCCATGTTGTTCGTATCCGTACATGGATCCCACATACCAAACACCATCTTTCATGATGTAGTAATACTCTGCACCACACGATTCGGCCTGTTCTAGGAACTCCGCAAAGTTGTGTGCCACTTGCCACTCGGTACCTTTCTCGCCGCGGTCACGACCATAAAAAGTACACCAATCTTCGTTGTACTCCGGCATTTCATTACCAATGGGATCAAGTTTGCTAAAGGCGTGTTTCTCGCCAATTTCGGCTCGCAGGCTACTCATATCACCTAGTGCAATCAATCGATTCGCTTTCGAGCTGTCATAGTATTGTTGCAAGATTTCACCGTTGTGTTCTAAATAGCCATCCCAATGACAATAAACACTTTTACAAACATCACCGTGCATGACTGCAATACGACTACGTGTTCCCATTTCAGACTCCTTAAAGTTTAGTTATGATCCAGCATTTTGCAATGCCAATGACTACAAAAACGATTACGGCTATGATAACTGGATCCATTTTTAGGCTCCTACTGTTTCTGTGTTTTTAACAACTGTATAACCCTGCTTTTCTAAATAACGAATATGGTTTGCAATTTTTTCTGCTTCAAATTTTGCAATATATTGTGGCATTACTTTGTCAATTGCATTGCGAAAACGCACAATCCCAACACCCAGCATGTAACTGGTCTGACCGTAACTTTGAAGACGGGGTTGTCCTCCAAAAACTTTAGAACGGGCGGCATCTTCTGCAAATGCACGTACAGTGGCCATATAACTCATTTTCAAACTCCTTTATTGCTAAC
>Ga0214919_10007653_pt1 | contig 14497 bp, 16 predicted proteins | sample LL1503_MetaG_FD_177994 | JGI IMG/M metagenome (GOLD analysis project Ga0214919, IMG submission 177994) | Freshwater microbial communities from Lake Lanier, Atlanta, Georgia, United States - LL-1503 | ecosystem: Environmental > Aquatic > Freshwater > Lake | place: USA: Georgia | collected...
CCAGGCAAAATCCGGGCACTGGTATTTTTCGCTGAAAGATCAGGCCGCGCAGGTGCGCTGCGTGATGTTTCGCAACCGCTCAGCCAGCCTTGACTGGCAACCGCGCGACGGCATGCAAATCGAGGCACGCGCCTTGATTACGATGTACGAGGCGCGTGGCGAATTCCAACTGAACGTCGAAACCATGCGCCTCGCCGGTCAGGGCGCGCTCTACGAGGCCTTCCTGCGCCTTCGCGACAAACTCGCCGGCGAAGGCCTGTTCGACGCGTCCATAAAGCGTCCACTGCCCCCCTACCCCAGGGCGATCGGCATCGTCACCTCGCTCGCGGCGGCGGCGCTACGCGACATCCTGAGCACCCTGCAACGGCGCAACCCATCCGTACCGGTGATCATTTATCCGTCTGCCGTACAGGGTGAGGGGGCTGCGGCGCAGCTCACGCGTGCGGTGCAACAGGCGGGGGAACGCAAGGAGTGCGACGTGCTGATAATCGCGCGTGGCGGCGGCTCCATAGAGGATCTATGGGCCTTCAACGACGAGGCGCTCGCACGCGCCATTCGCAACTGCCCGGTGCCGGTGATCAGCGGCGTCGGACACGAAACCGATTTCACCATCGCCGATTTTGCCTCCGACCAGCGCGCGCCAACACCCACCGCGGCGGCGGAACTCGCCGCCCCTTCTCGTTCAGACCTGTTGCGCGAGGTGGCCAATTTTGCCGCTGCCTTGCAACGCGGCATGGCGCGCCAGATTGACAACCGCACGCAGCGCCTTGACCTGCTGACAAGCCGTCTCGGGCACCCGGATCGGCGCATCGCGGCGCAGGGCGAACTGCTCGCGCAACTCTTGCTGCGCCTCTCCAGCAGCACCTCCCATGCGCTGGAGGCAAAATCGTGGCGCATGGCAGGCTTGGTGCAGCGGAGCCGCGCACGCCTGCCGCAAACCATGCTCCTCGGTTTGTCCGTCAGCCAGCTGGTCCACCGCCTGTGCAAAAGCTGGTCTGGTCGGGACGAATTACTGAGGGCGCGACTGGGGCGCATCGACACAAGTCTTGCCCATCTTGATCCATCCGCAGTTCTTGCCCGCGGATACAGCGTAATTCGTGACACTCAGGGCCGCGTAATCACGCGTGGACTTGAGCTCGCCGCAGGCGAGCTGCTCGACGTGACGCTCGCCGAGGGCGGCGCGCTAGTCCGGGTGGAGCGTCCCCACTAGGCTCCAATCCCGCACTTTGCGGAGGGTTTTCGGGCAAAAAGTTTATGCTAGACTCGGCCCGTTCTAAAGACTGGCGTTCGTGTTTTAGTGTAGCCAGCCCACCCCCAACAATCACAAGGAGTCCCTCCCATGGGCGCAATTTTTCAATCACTCGGGCGAACCATCGCGGCTGGTTTTATCCTCGTTGCCATCCTGATAGCGGCCGCAGGCAGCGGCATAAAGTACGACCACGCATGGGGCGCATTTTTCATGCGCTACTTGCATGTCATCTCCGGGGTCATGTGGATCGGGCTGCTGTGGTACCTGAACTTCGTACAAATCCCTTCAATGGCAAAAATTCCTGACGAGCAGAAACCGGCCATCGGCAAGGTCATTGCTCCGGCAGTGCTGTTCTGGTTCCGCTGGGCTGCGCTCGCAACGCTGGTCACGGGGCTGATTCTCGCAAGCATGAACGGCTACATTGGATCGCTGTTCACTTTTGCGCGACCATTTACCGCAATTGCGATCGGCATGTGGCTTGGCGCGATCATGGCCTTCAACGTGTGGTTCATCATCTGGCCGAACCAGAAAAAAGCACTGGGCATCGTGACTGTGCCGGCCGAGGAAAAAGCCAAGGCCGCACGTCTGGCCATGCTCACCTCGCGCTTCAACACAATGCTTTCCATTCCGATGCTCTACTGCATGGTGGCGCAGCAGAACGGCGGACTCTAAGCAAAACCTGAGCAGCGTTACAAAAAGGGGCCGCAAGGCCCCTTTTTCATTTTGAAAGCGCCGGCGCTACTTCGGCCCCGGCGCCTTGTCTATGCCCCCCAAGCGCAGTCCCGCCTGCAGTCCGCGCTTGCTAAACCAGCCCTCCGTCATTTCCAGGGCATAGCGGGCCTGTCCCCTCGCACAGTGGGTGTCCTCGGTCTGCGGCTTCATCTCCTCGACATTGAGAATCACACCTTGCTCGTCAACGAAGGCCACCGAAAGCGGTATCAGGGTGTTTTTCATCCACATGCAATGCCGTTCGCTGACATCAAAGACAAATAGCATGCCCTGATTGGGGCCCAGCGATTTACGAAACATCAGGCCCTGCGATCGCGACGCCATGGTATTCACCACTTCGGCACGAATGATGTGCATCCCGGCGTTAAGACTGATTGCCGCAGTCGTATTTTCTGCCCGTGCGCTTGCGACGACAAGAAAGGGCGCCAGCAGCAGGCAGGTGAAGCGACTTAGGAAAACGTGAGTTGAACTCATTGGCGACATTCCCAAAAATGCTGGACTGGCTCCAGCCTAGACATTGGCGGGCTAATGCTGCAATGGCATTATATTGCGGCCTTGCAGCGGCTATTTAGCACGATGGTGCTTATCCGCATTTGTTTGGCTACGCCCATTAGGTGGCCAACGAATAAAAAAGGCCGGGCAAGCCCGGCCTTTTTGAGAAACTAAGCGCTGGAATTACTTCTTCGCGTCTTTTTTCTCTTCTTTTTTCGCGTCTTTTTTCTCTTCTTTTTTCGCGTCTTTCTTCATTTCGTCTTTCTTTTCCATCTTCTTCTCGTCCTTAGCCTGGGCGCCGGCGTGTGCAGCGGCGAAAGCGGAACCAGCGGAAGCGGCGAAAGCAGCAGCGATCAGGATAGCGATGAATTTTGTCATTTGTAATTCCTCTCTCAGAAGCAGTTGGTAGATTTTATTTTAAGACCAGGAAAGCCCAGTCAACTCTAATAACGCAGGCAATACAGTTAGGTTGACAGCTTCCTGACAGGAACAGCCGGCAACTGTCTAAAAGCATACCGTCTTTCCCCATAAGAATCAATTAGCTAGATTTTCACGTGGATGTCTGCGTCAAGGGTGATGGCCGACTGCGCCCCAAGCAGGGGCGCGGCACACATAAGAACCGATGCCAATAACAGGCCGGAACCACAGCAAGAGAACGACCTTCCAGGAAACATCGTCCACTTTCTAGATTAAAAATCGGTTTCGCTTGAGTAAGCCAGAACACCGAACCATCCTCAGCCTGCATTGCACCTCGAGAGCCGATAAGAGGCGAAGGGCGAATTGCGCATTACGCGCTCGCCGCCAAGTCCATAAAAAAGGCCGGGCGAACCCGGCCTTTTCCAAGTACCTAAGGCTAAATTACTTCTTAGGAGCATCTTTCTTGGCATCAGCAGCAGGAGCAGGAGCAGCTTTCTTCGCATCAGCAGCAGGAGCAGGAGCAGCTTTCTTCGCATCAGCAGCAGGAGCAGCTGCTTTCTTCTCGTCCTTAGCTTGAGCACCAGCGTGTGCAGCGGCAAAAGCGGAACCAGCGGAAGCGGCGAAAGCAGCAGCGATCAGGATAGCGATGAATTTTTTCATTTGTAATTCCTCCCTTAGAAGCAGTTGGTAGATTTTATTTTAAGACCAGGAAAGCCCAGTCAGCTCTAATAACGCAGGCAATACAGTCAGGTTGACAGCTTCCTGACAGAAAAAGACCAGCAAGCTTTCGCAAGAATACTGTCTTTCCCCATAAGAATCAATTAGCTAGCTTTTTTTGCTTTCTTGCTCTTCTTTTTGGATGCTTTTTTCTCGGCTTTTTTCTCAGCCTTGGTATCAGCCTTGGCAGCCGAAGCCGAAGCAGCAGCCGGAGCAGCAGGAGCGGCGGCCTGTGCAAAAGCGGCGCCCGAACTGGCGGCAAATGCAGCGGCAACGATCAGGGTAATCAGCTTTTTCATGTCATTTCCTTCTTTAAGGGGGTCGGATCGATTTGTCGGACACTTTTACAGTGTGTCTAAGCGTTTAACGCCCGATATTATAACTGGTTGACATCCGCGCTCCGCCATTCTCCAGAACCAAGCCCATCCAGGCACCACGGGCCGATGGCAGCCCGAACCAGCCTAAGCGTGGGAAGACCCACGGCAGCAGTCATGCGCCGAACCTGGCGGTTACGTCCCTCCTTCAGGCCCAGTTCCAGCCACGCCGTCGGGATCGCCTTGCGAATGCGGATTGGCGGCGTTCGCGGCCACAAGCCCGCCGGCTCGGCAATACGCCGCGCTTCACACGGCAGGGTCGGCCCGTCCGCAAGTTGAAGGCCGCCACGCAAGCGCGCCAGCGCCTCCTCTTGGGGATCGCCCTCAACCTGCACCCAATAGGTTTTGGCGAGTTTGTGCCTGGGATGACTGATGCGTTGTTGCAGCACGCCGTCATCGGTCAGGACCACCAAGCCCTCACTGTCGGCGTCAAGACGACCGGCCGGGTAAACCTCGGGAACATCCACGTAATCGGCCAGGCAGGTACGGCCGGCCTCACGGGTGAACTGGCACAGCGTGCCATAGGGCTTGTTTAGCAGCAGCAATCGGGACATGGCGTTCTTGGGAAATGGCGATACGCACACATTTCCACGACAATGGCAGCTTGAGCAAGTTTTTTCGCTTATATCTTTAAATTTTGGCTTTCGTCCACGCACGCTACGGACGCCGGCCCCAATGGTAAAACGTAAAACAGGAGACAGTTGGTGAGCAGAATCAAGGTGAAGTCCCCCGTTGTGGAAATGGATGGCGACGAGATGACCCGCGTCATCTGGCAAAAAATCCGTGAGCAACTGATACTGCCCCACCTCGATATCGACCTGCGGTATTTCGATCTCGGCCTGCAACACCGCGACGCCACCGCAGACAAAGTGACGCTCGACGCGGCCCAGGCGACAAAGGAATACGGCGTGGCGGTCAAGTGCGCGACCATCACCGCCGACCAAGACCGGGTGCGGGAGTTTGGCCTGAAGCGGATGTGGAAGACCCCCAATGGAACCATCCGATCCATTCTTAACGGCACCATCTTTCGCGAACCGATCCTGTGCAGCAATGTGCCGCGCATCGTGCCGCACTGGAACCTGCCCGTCATCATCGCGCGCCACGGCTTCGGCGATCTTTATCAATCAACGGAATTCCGCTTTGACGGCCCTGGCAAACTCACATTAAGCTTTCAGCCCGACAATGGCGGTCCGCTGCTTGAACAGCATATGACCAAACCGGACGGCGCCGGCGTGGCGCTCGCCATGTACAACCTCGACGAGTCCATAAAGGGCTTTGCCCGCGCCTGCTTCAACTACGGCCTAAACCGCAACTACCCGGTATATCTGTCGACCAAGGACACCATCCTGAAAATCTATGATGGCCGCTTTAGACACTTGTTCGAGGAAATTTTCAATACCGAGTTCAAGCCCAGGTTTGACGCCTCTGGCCTGACCTACGAGCATCGCCTGATCGATGACATGGTGGCCTCGAATCTAAAATGGCGCGGCGGCTATATGTGGGCCTGCAAAAACTATGATGGCGACGTGCAATCGGATTCCGTCGCCCAGGGGTACGGCTCACTTGGCCTGATGACCTCGGTTTTGACCACACCCGATGGCAAAACGGTTTTGTCGGAGGCGGCGCACGGCACGGTTACCCGCCACTTCCGCCAGCATCAGCAGGGGAAACCGACTTCAACCAATCCGATTGCGTCGATCTTTGCATGGACGCGCGGACTGTCCTATCGCGGCAAAATGGATGGGACTGCCGACGTGGTCAACTTTGCGACACTTCTGGAAAAAGTGTGTATCGACATTGTCGAGAGCGGCAAAATGCCCCGTGACTTGGCACTTTTGATCGGACCGGAACAGGCCTTCCTCAATACCGACACGTTCCTGAATACGATCAGCGCGGAACTTGGCGCGCGCTTACCCCGCTGAGCCGGTCAAAAACTGTTCGCATAGAGGCCGCCTGCAAGGCAAACATCATCCGCGAAAATAATCGACAGCACAGCCCGGCGCGCCCGGCAATGAAAAAAAGCGCGACGAGGGCGATCTTCTGCAAGACCGCCCTCTCATCCCCTCAGACGGGAATGCGGAAACAGAACGGGCGCGTTGCGCGCCCGTGGCAAGTGACGCTAAGCGGCCTGGATATTAGAAGCCTGCTTGCCCTTGGGGCCCTGCGTAACCTCGAAGCTTACTTTCTGACCTTCCTTGAGCGTTTTGAAGCCGCCCATCTGGATCGCCGAGAAATGCGCAAAAAGATCTTCGCCGCCGTCATCAGGGGTGATAAAGCCGAACCCTTTGGCATCGTTAAACCACTTCACTGTACCTGTCGCCATGGAAACAAACCTTCCTTAAAAATTAATCCCGGGGAAACTCCCCGAACAAGTGACCGCCCCAGGTGAACCTGCCCTGACTAGCGCAGCCTGATCGCAGGCGCCGTAGAAACGGACACAACCGCGTTGTACCGTGAATTTATGGCACCCGTCAAGTGCCAAACCCTTGTTTTCGGGTAAGGAATACCCATCTATTCAACATTGCGTCCGCGCCAGACTGTCGATAAAGTACATGCAGAGTTCTCAGCGACATTCTCAGCGTCAAATTGCATCGGGCCACGACGCCTATGCAAATTGACGAGTGCCCGGTTCTGGAATAGTGTGTTTAGGAAGGTTTGGCAATACATCCATGGCGACACGTTCACGCGAAGGTACGGTACTTGAGGCGAAGAAAAGCAAGCTCAAGCCCCCCCCCATGTTCAAGGTTCTTCTCTTGAACGACGATTACACGCCCATGGAATTTGTCGTATTGGTTTTGCAGTCGTTTTTCGCGCTGACGCGCGAACAGTCAACACAGGTCATGCTGAAGGTCCATCGCGAAGGGATGGGCGTCTGCGGCGTGTTCCCGAAGGACATCGCCATCACCAAGGTTGAACAGGTAGCCGCGTTTGCCCACAAGCACCAACATCCGCTGCAATGCGTGATGGAGGAAACATGATCACCCCGATCAGCCCGGAGGCAGCCCCCTCCGCAAGATCACCCCAGAAATTACAGGATCGAAAACCATGATCGCGCAGGAACTGGAAGTCAGCCTTCACATGGCATTTGTCGAGGCGCGTCAGAAACGCCACGAATTCATCACCGTCGAGCACCTTTTGCTCGCACTGCTGGACAACCCCACCGCCGCAGAGGTGCTGCGCGCCTGCGCGGCAAACATTGAAGAGCTGAAAAAAGCGCTGGCCGACTTCATCGCCACCCATACCCCCACGGTCGCCGGCTCCGAAGAGATAGACACCCAGCCCACCTTGGGATTCCAGCGCGTCATCCAGCGCGCCATCCTGCACGTGCAGTCGTCGGGCAAAAAAGAAGTTACCGGCGCCAATGTGTTGGTCGCAATATTCGGCGAAAAAGACTCCCATGCCGTTTATTTTCTGCACCAGCAAGGCGTAACGCGCCTCGATGTCGTCAACTTCATATCTCACGGCATTACCAAGGGACCGCAGACGCAAGCAGCCAAGGGCGAAGAAACGCAGGAACAGACGGGCGAAGACCAACAGTCAGGCGGCGCACTCGAGACCTACACGCAGAACCTCAACGCCCAGGCGCTGGTCGGGAAAATAGATCCGCTCATAGGACGTGACCGCGAGGTGGAGCGCGTCATCCAGACGCTTTGCCGCCGGCGCAAGAACAACCCGCTGCTGGTCGGAGAAGCAGGCGTGGGCAAGACCGCCATCGCGGAAGGTCTGGCACGTCGTATCGTCGAGGGACAAGTGCCCGAAGTGTTGTCCAAATGCCAGGTCTATTCGCTCGACATGGGCGCCCTGCTCGCCGGCACCAAATACCGCGGCGACTTTGAGCAGCGCCTGAAAGCCGTGGTCAAGCAATTGCTCGACAATCCGAACGGCATCCTGTTCATTGACGAGATCCATACGCTGATAGGCGCGGGCGCCGCATCGGGCGGAACCCTCGATGCCTCCAACCTGCTCAAGCCGGCGCTCTCTTCGGGCGCGCTAAAATGCATAGGCGCGACAACTTACAACGAATACCGCGGGGTGTTTGAAAAAGACCACGCGCTGTCGCGGCGCTTCCAGAAGGTCGATGTCGCCGAACCCTCGGTCGAAGAAACGGTGCAGATCCTGCGCGGCCTCAAGTCGCGCTTCGAGGCCCACCACGGTGTGAAATACAGCGCCAGTGCACTGTCATCCGCGGCCGAGCTTTCGGCCCGATATATCAACGACCGCCATCTCCCGGACAAGGCCATCGACGTAATCGACGAAGCCGGTGCCGCGCAGCGCATCCTGCCAAAATCAAAACAAAAGAAGGTCATTGGCAAAACAGAGATCGAAGACATCATCGCCAAAATCGCGCGCATCCCGCCGCAAAGCGTTTCCAACGACGATCGCAACGCACTCAAGAACATCGATCGCGACCTCAAGGCCGTGGTCTTCGGCCAGGAAAAGGCGATTGACGCGCTTACGGCTGCGATCCGTACCGCACGATCGGGCCTGGGCAGCCCGAACAAGCCGATAGGTGCCTTCCTGTTCAGCGGACCGACAGGCGTTGGCAAAACCGAGGTCGCCAAGCAACTGGCCTATTGCCTCGGAGTGGAACTGCATCGCTTTGACATGTCCGAGTACATGGAGCGTCACGCCGTATCACGGCTCATTGGCGCGCCACCGGGCTACGTCGGCTTTGACCAGGGCGGCCTGCTCACCGAAGCCATCACCAAAAAGCCCTACGCCGTTCTGTTGCTCGACGAAATCGAAAAAGCCCACCCGGATGTCTACAACATCCTGCTGCAAGTTATGGACCACGGCACGCTTACGGACAACAACGGGCGCAAGGCGGACTTTCGCAACGTCATTATCATCATGACCACCAACGCCGGTGCGGAGGCCCTCAACAAGACCGTGATGGGCTTTACCGCAAAAAAGGAAATGGGCGACGAAATGGTCGAGATAAAACGCCTGTTTTCGCCCGAGTTCCGCAACCGGCTTGACGCAACTATTTCATTCCGCTCGCTCGATCACGACATCATCGTGCGTGTGGTTGATAAATTCCTGATGCAACTTGAAGAACAGTTGCACGAGAAAAAAGTGGATGCGGTGTTCACCGACAAGTTGAAGGAACACCTGGCCAAGCATGGTTTCGATCCCCTCATGGGTGCCCGCCCGATGTCGCGGCTCATCCAGGACACCATCCGCCGCGCCCTTGCCGACGAATTGCTGTTCGGCCGGCTCGCCAACGGCGGCAAGGTGACGGTCGATCTTGGCGCGGACGACAAAGTGACCCTGAGCTTCCCGAAGCAGACGGCCGCGCCCGAAGCGATGCCCGAAGCCGAAGCCTGATCAGACTGAATAACGACATGCTGAAAAGCCGCGCCCAGCGCGGCTTTTCAGCTTATGCCCGGCGGCAATCAGCTTATGCTGCGCGCCACCTTGACAGTGCCGCGGGCCAGAGGCGACACTGCCCTGTGCAAAACAACGCTGCCACCCCGACGATCGGAGTGACCATCGAGCTGACCATCTGGGTGACCATCCGGAGAACATCAGGAGAACATCATGAAAAATAAACTACTTCTCGTCTCGCTTGCGTTTGCCGCCAACCTGGCACAACCGGCCATAGCACAAGACGCCAACAACGGCCGTAACCTCGCCGCCGCCTGCGCAATCTGCCACGGCACCGCCGGCGCCAACGCCGGCGGGCTGCCCAACATCGCCGGCCAGCCCCGCGACTACCTCGCCAAGCAGTTGCGCGACTTCCGCGACGGCAAACGGCCTGCGACGATCATGCACCAGATATCCAAGGGCTACACCGAAGAACAAATCGATGCGCTGGCGGGCTACTTTGCCGCGCAAAAAGCGAAGTGAGGAGACAAGCATGAAACATGAATTAGACAGACGCGATTTCATCGGTTTCTTTGGCGCCAGCGCGCTCGCCACCCTCACCGGATGCGCCACCCAAGCAGCCGCCCCGGCCAAAACAGTCGGCCGCGTCGTGGTCATAGGCGGGGGTTACGGCGGCGCCACCGCGGCGAAATACATACGCATGTGGAGCGGCGGTGCCATAGAGGTGTTTCTGGTCGAGCGCAACCAACAATTCGTCTCCTGCCCCTTGTCAAACCTGGTGCTGGGCGGATCACGCAAGATAGAAGACCTCACCATTGGCTACGGCGGCCTGCGCGAGCACGGGGTGCAAATACTCAACGACGAAGTCAGCGCCATCGACGCCGACAAGAAGCTGGTGAAGTTCGCCAACAAGTTCGCCGACATGAAATATGACCGGCTTGTGGTCTCGCCGGGCGTTGATTTCCTGTTCAACGAAATTCCCGGCCTCAACAACGCTGAAGCACAAAAGCAGATTCTTCACGCATGGAAAGCCGGCCCCGAGACCATCGCACTGCGCAAACAGATCGAGGGCATGGCAGACGGCGGCCTCTACCTGCTTTCCATACCGAAGGCGCCTTACCGCTGCCCACCCGGCCCCTACGAGCGCGCCTGCCAGGTTGCGGCGTATTTCAAGCAAGCCAAGCCGCGCTCCAAAGTCATCATCCTCGACGCCAATCCCGATGTGACCTCAAAGGCCGGCCTGTTCAAAGCCGCCTGGAAGGACCTGTACCCGGGCATCGTCGAATACCGCCCCAACCAGGAAGTCAAGGACCTTGATGTCCGTGACAAGACGCTGAAGACCGACTTCGAGAGCATCAAGGGTGACGTGCTCAACGTCATCCCGCCCCAGCGCGCAGGCAATATCGCCGCTTCGGCCAAGCTCATCACCACCAACAACCGCTGGTGCGATGTTGACTGGCTCAGCATGGAATCGGTTGCCGTCAAAGGCGTTCACGTTTTAGGCGACTCAACACTTTCAGCCGCGGCCATGCCCAAATCAGCGAGCATGGCGAACAACCACGCCAAAATCGCCGCCGCTGCGATCGTCGCCAACCTGACCGGCCAGCCGGCGCCGACGAGTACGACCATCGCCAACACCTGCTACAGCTACGTCAGCGCAACCGAGGCCATGCATGTCACGTCGGTCCACCGCTACGACACGGAAAAGAAGACCCTGCTGCCGGTTCAGGGCGCGGGTGGCATATCGGCGCAACGCAATTCCCTGGAAAAATCCTATGCAGACGCCTGGGCGGCCAACATCTGGTCGGATTCGCTCGGCTGATCTGCGACAGCCAAAAAAAAGCCCGCGACACGCGGGCTTTTTTGTCTGTCGCAGGCGGCCATTCTGCGGATACTAGCGCTTCCCCGTGCTGCCAAATCCGCCGCTGCCACGTTCACTATGCGTGAACTCATCGACCACATTCAGACGAAGTTGCAGCACCGGTATGACCACCAGTTGCGCGATGCGATCCAGCGGCTGGATGGTAAAGGACGCATTGCCGCGATTCCACAAGGACACCTTCAGTTCACCCTGATAATCCGAATCAATCAGGCCGACGAGGTTGCCCAGCACGATGCCATGCTTGGCGCCGAGGCCGGAGCGCGGCAGGATTATCGCGGCGTAAGCCGGGTCGCCAATATGGATCGCCAGACCGCTCGGAATGAGCTGCACATCCCCCGGCGCGAGCAGCAGCGGCACCTCAATACAGGCACGCAGATCAAGACCCGCGGCGCCGGCGGTGGCGTACCCGGGAAGATTTTCACGCATGCGCGGATCGAGGATTTTGACGTCTATGGTCTGCATTAAACGGGTGCTGAAAGAACCTGAATTTGAACTGCAAACGCGACAACCGCAAATGTGGCGACTACCCGCACGGATTGATCAGACGCCAATGGCGCGACCTTGGCGCTCAGCGCGACTTGGGCAGCATGGCCGCGATGCGGGCGACCAACTGGCGGGCCAGCTCGAGCTTGGGCGCACGCGGCAGTTCGGTTTCGCCACTGTCGTAAAACAGCGTCAACGCATTGTCATCGCGGCCGAACGCATCCTGGGCGAGATTGGCCGCGAGTAAGGGAATATTTTTCTTCTTGCGCTTGGCTTGCGCATACTCGCGCAAATTTTCGGTCTCTGCGGCAAACCCGACGCAGAACGGCCCCCGCTTGATCGCGGCGACCTCTGCGAGAATATCCGGGTTCGGCGCCAGCTCAATCTGCATATTGCCTTTGTCGCGCTTGATTTTATGCGGCTTCGCATCCACCACGTGATAGTCGGCGACCGCCGCCACGGCAATGAACACATCTGACTGCTTTGCCCGCTCCATCACCGCCTGATGCATCTCGCGCGCGCTGCCCGCGCGCACCAGCGTGACACCGGCGGGCACCCGCAGGGCGGTCGGGCCGCTGACCAACGTGACGGTGGCACCGGCCTCCATCGCCGCTTGCGCGACGGCGTAGCCCATTTTCCCGGAACTTAGATTGGTGATGCCACGAACCGTGTCGATCGGCTCATAGGTTGGACCGGCGGTGACCAGGACCGCTTTACCGGCCAGCAAGCTCGGTCCCAAAAGCGCCTCCACCTCGGCCAGAATTTGCGCCGGCTCGAGCATGCGACCCATGCCCGTTTCGCCGCAAGCCTGGTCGCCCGCAGCGGGGCCCAGCACGCTCACGCCGTCGTCGTGCAACATGCCGATATTGCGCTGGTTAGCCGGGTTGTCCCACATTTCGACATTCATGGCCGGCGCCACCGACAACTTGCAACGGCGTGCAGCGCACAACGTCGATAGCAGATCATCGGCAAGACCCCAGGCGAGTTTGCCGAGAAAATCGGCGCTGGCCGGCGCGATCAGGATGAGATCGCGATCCCGACTCAGCTCGATATGGCCCATGTTGTTGGGCACACTGCCATCCCACAAATCGGTATGCACAAGCTGCCCGGAAAGCGCTTGCATGGTCACCGGCGTTATAAAACGGCAAGCGGCCTGCGTCATCACCACCCGCACGTCCGCGCCGCTCTTGGTCAGCAGCCTCGTAAGCTCGGCAGCCTTGTAAGCGGCGACGCCGCCGGTAAGGCCCAGAAGAATGCGCTTGCCCTTGATGTCAGTCATCCGGAAACCTGCAGCGACGTTATTCAGACGGAGGATTTTACGCCAAAACATTCTCAAGAATCAGGAAAAAATCAGAAAACATCAGGAGAATCATGAGGATCGCAGATTGGCCATCAGCCGAACGACCACGTGAGCGCTTGCTTGCACACGGCGCATCCGTACTCTCGGATGCCGAGTTGCTGGCGATTTTCCTGCGCACCGGCATGCGCGGCAAGAGCGCGCTGGATCTGGCGCGTGAGCTCATCACGGAGCACGGCTCGCTCGCACGGCTTGCCGCTACCGACTGCAAGACACTCACTTCAACAGCCGGAATAGGCCCGGCGAAAGCGGCGCAACTGCAGGCTGCGCTGGAACTGGCAAGACGCGCTCTTGGGGAAAAAATGCGCGTTCGCGACGCTCTTTCTTCGCCACAATCGGTTCGCGACTATCTGCGCCTAACCCTTTCAGGCCGCGACTACGAGGTGTTCATGGCGGTCTTGCTCGATGCGCAAAACCGCGTTATCGCCGCGCAAGAGCTGTTTCGCGGCACACTGACACAAACCAGCGTCTACCCGCGCGAGGTCGTCAAATTCGCCCTCGCGCAAGGCGCGGCCGGCATCATCTTCGCCCATAACCACCCTTCGGGTCTGGCTGAGCCGAGCCAGGCCGACGAATTACTCACCCGCACCCTGCGTCAGGCACTCGCACTGGTTGACATCAGGGTGCTGGACCATTTCATCGTCGGGGAGGGTGCGGCGATGTCTTTTGCCGAAAGAGGGCTGATTTAAAAGGTGGTTTTACCGGCGTACTGGAAATACTGGGAAAACAGGAAAATCCAGGCACGCTGCAATTCGTTCCAGCAAGAACTTGAAAAGGCCTTGGCTTTACCGCTATAATGGCAGTCTTTTTTCGAACTGGAGTACTGCCATGGCACGCGTCTGCCAAGTCACCGGCAAAAAACCGATGACCGGACACAATGTGTCCCATGCTAACAACAAGACCAAGCGCCGCTTTCTGCCCAACCTGCAGAACCGCCGCTTCTGGCTTGAGTCGGAAAAGCGCTTCATTACCATGCGCGTTACGACCGCCGGGCTGCGCACGATCGACAAGAAGGGCCTTGAGGTCGTTCTGGCCGAACTGCGCGCCAAGGGCAAACTGTAAAGCCCGCAATCCTGCCAACCTGAGCATCAACAAAAGCTCCGAGGACGACGAACATGCGTGAAAAAATCAAGCTCGAATCCAGTGCCGGAACCGGTCATTTCTATACCGCTACCAAGAACAAGCGCACCATGCCGGACAAAATGGAGATCATCAAATACGATCCCAAGGTGCGCAAACACGTTTTGTACAAAGAGACGAAGCTGAAGTAAGCGGCGCGTCTACAAAAAAGCCCGCTACGGCGGGCTTTTTTTATTGGTCAGTTTCCGGGCACCAGCATCAAGCATCAGCATCAACATCAGGGGGCCGGGAGCATAGAATTCGCGAAGACCAGGGCAAAGCAAACCGCCCAGGTTCGACGCAGCTCAGCACGCAGCAAACCCGCAGATGGAAAAAACTGCGGAACACTC
>Ga0214919_10007658_pt1 | contig 14494 bp, 8 predicted proteins | sample LL1503_MetaG_FD_177994 | JGI IMG/M metagenome (GOLD analysis project Ga0214919, IMG submission 177994) | Freshwater microbial communities from Lake Lanier, Atlanta, Georgia, United States - LL-1503 | ecosystem: Environmental > Aquatic > Freshwater > Lake | place: USA: Georgia | collected 2015-03-15
TATAAGTACATTTTGATTTGGTTGACCTATATATGGTGTCGCATTTGGCTTATTTGTTGGTGCCGAAGATGGAGTTAAAGTACAGAATAATAAATTAGTATTATTATCACTATATTTGTATCTTATCGCTTTTTGTGATGAGTTTGTTAAATTTTGAACAACTGGCTCACAAAAAAATGATGATGTAATAATTCTAAAAAAGTTCGGTATTTTTGTACCGTCAGAATTTAAATATTCAATTCTAAACCCTACCAATCCTTGATTAACAAATTTGTTTCTATAATTGGCCGGAACCGAATTTAAATCAAAAACTAACCCTTTAACATTAGGAAGTGCCGATAAAACACCGCAATCTAATATTGTAGCTCTAATTTGAACCGGTCTAATAAATATGGTATATATACCAATTTGATTAAATTGTTCTGCAGGTAATTTTAAATTATATAAACCACCTAATATCTCAATACCATTGTTCACACCTGTGGTGTCATTATTGTAGTAAGGTTTCAAAATAGACAATGCGTCCAACTTTGTTAAAACAAAATTATCCGTCTCATCTCTTGTTGGTGTAAAATTTAATATTATCTCAACATCCTCCGGACTTACGTCCGCTGGTCTTATAGTTCCATATGTTCCGACACTCATAAAATATGTTTTTTTATCACTTTATTTTTTCTTTTATCAATAACTAAAATTTCAACAGGTTTAATATTTTTATTAACCCACTTTAATTTATCTAATTGATTTGTTTCAAATTGTTTAGTAAATCTACTTATTTCCTTACCAATTAAGATATTAAAAGTATAATCCGATTTAACTTCAATTAATCTATCATCATACGAAAAATCAGGATAATAAACACCAAATGGTGTAACTATAGATTCAGAATTTTTTGGACATACAATATTTTCATTTATTAATTTCTCAATATAAAACTTTTCATAAGTTCCCTGACAATGTAAACCATTTATTATAAATGTTTTACAAACACCACCAGTTTGTTTTCTATTTCCACTTTTACTTAATTTTTGTTGAGCAATTTTCATATTTTCTTTAACTTTTTGAGATAATGACTTACCTCGTCTTCTAACTGAATTCGCCTCACCTTTAGTTCGTCTATATGAGACTGTCCCAAGATATTTATTAATAAATGAGGTAGTTAATTTAAGTTCATTACCAATATCTTCACAATTTTTATTTTTAATTAAATATAAATTTTTAATAATTTCTTTTTGTTTTTTAGTTAATACGATTTTTTTACCATTACTTTTTGGTTTTTTTAACAACCCTTCAGTTTTTAATATTTTTATTATAGGCGTTTTACTAACATTAAAAGATTTACCAATATGTGTACAACTTAAACCATTAGAATATAATTCTTTAATTTTTGAGATATCTTTTGATGTAAAAATTATTTGTTTCATAACTATAAATATCAAAATAACTAATTTATATTTTAGTATTTACATTAAAAAATTTATATCCGTATTTGACTAAATCACCTACGTTATCAACCTCACCTAATCTTTCCACTCTTTCAAGTGCCGAGTTCTTACCCCTTTCGATGAATATATTGGATTGTACTTCCGCCTCATCAATTATGTTCATTAATAAATCATTTTTTACTATTTTTTCACAAACTAACATATCTGAAGTTAAACCCGATGATTTTACGACAAAAATTGTTGTCCCATCTGACCAATCATAGTAATCAATATCGTTAATTGTATAGGCAGTATATAACCCATCCCGACTTACACCCGAATATGTACCAATCATACCTGTATTCCCTGTTACCCGAACACCAGGTTTATACAATGTTGTACCATATTGTTTTAAATCACTTAAAGAAGAAGTGGTATATCCTGTAATTAAAAATGGAATATTAGTAATTGGGTTAAATAAATGAATATCATTTAATGTCGCATTACAACTAGAATCACCACTAAATATATAATCATACGACAATAAAGTATTTGCCCAATTACCACCTGCGGGTTTAAAATGAGCAGTACCTTTAGGGTTTGTTATTGTTGTACCCGTAAATGGTGTATTAACAGTTTTTGTTATAATATTTGTTCCCCAAGGACTCATACCTGACATAGTGATTGTATATGCAGTTGAATTAGCGTAATTGTGAGATATTGATGTTGATGTTACTGGTTCAATAAAACCGTCACCCCAATCAATAGTATATGTAGAAAATTCCAAATATTTTTTAAATTCAACATCAGAGGTATTATAAAAATAACATTTTTTAGTTAAAGGTTGACCTGAAAAAACAAAATTTAACATTGTATCTTGTTGTAACACCATACCATCAAACACAGAATAATAACCAACATCTACAGTGGTTTCAGTCAATAATATTGGAACAGTTAACCCTGTCAACAATGATGTCCCTTTTTGATGAGTTACTTTTGAATAATTTGAAGTATTTGTACCCCCCGATAACACTTTAGTCATTGAGGAATACACATATGATGTCCCTGTTAAATCAATTTTAAAGGTCTCTGCAGGAATAACACAACACTTATTGACTATTCCGGTACCCGTTATAGTTCCCGCATGATATCTTACTTTAAAAATGTCTCCACTAATAAATTCAGGTGATATTTTAATATGATAATCTCTCTCTGTCATATTATGGGTTTATATATTCATACCATTTTATTGAACTTGTCGTTCCAACTCTAGTTGTTGTTCCATTATTCTCATAATAAACTTCATATGTTTTTTCATTATAATTTAACCTAACTTCATAATAAAAATAATCTTCGGGATTAAATCTAAACTTTGAAGGTATCACACTTTGAGGAGTATTTGTCATTTTAACAAAAACACCTAATCTAGCATCAAAGAATTTTGCCGTCATATAAAACTTACTAATGTCTAAAAATTTTCTATTTCTTAACCAATATAAAAAGAACCCTTCTTTATCACCAACATAATCTAACTTAAATGATGGTATTTTGATATTAATTACCGGTTTATATGGACTAGTTGATGCGGTGACAGTAAAACCTTGTTGAACAGGTAATATTACTGTAAAATAATTGGTTTGTGTTATGGTATCTTTAGTATCGTAAAAATCCAACTTAAAAAAAGATTTAGTAAAAGGTTTTACATAATAATATATTTCAGTTTCTGTAAATCCTTCCGGAACATAACTAGTTACCCAATAAGTAGATTGTGATGTTGTAACAAGTGAAGACGGATTAATCGGAACCAAATATTCTATTACACCCGTATTCTGATTTGGTGTCGGAGTACTAAAGAAATGAAAATCATACTTAATATCCGTTTTTGTATCATTATTGTATGGTGCATGAGCAAATCTTAATACCTCAAAATCTCCCGGAAACCCTATAATGTCTTCAATAACATTTTGCTGATATTCATCAACAGCATTATCTTGACCAAGAAAATCCCATTTAATTTCAATTGGTATATTGATATATTTGTCGTCACCTTTTGGTAAGGTAAATTTATAACTATTATTATTCACAATTGTCTTTTATTGGTTGAGCCGCTCCGTAAAGAGTCGCATAATTATGTAATGCACTTTCTATATAATTAGTTCCTTCAGGTATTATTCTAAAAATAAAATTCTCATATGGGTAATGTTTTCCATTTAAAAATGGATAATCAACACCATTACCATTACCGTCTTTAAATCCATAGGTATATAAATCTCTCCATATAAAGGAATTGTATGTTGTTGAAAAATATGAATAATCCGGAACATCGGCCATATTATTAATACTACCCGTTTCTATATAATCAGAAAACCCTCTAATTTTAATAACTCTGTTTGGTTGATAATAATAACCAAATGGTTTATTATCATTTACTGAACGAATGTCAAATACATCTGAATTAAATATAAATTTATGATACATTTCTGAAATAACTCGTTCTTTTTGCTCATAATCATTCCATTCACAATAATTACCATTAATTGTATCACCATTTTTAAGTGAGTTAAGATATGTAAATTGAATCGTGGTTAAAATACCCCCATTAGGTATTTTGATAGTACCTTCAGGAGTATTATAAGTTGTAATAGGATACGGATTATTATTAGAATCCACAAAATTTGAGTTGGTATTATTAATATTCCACCATCCCTGAGGTTCATTATTTATAAAATCAATAGGAATGTTAAAATCAAAACCTTCCTGTAATCCGGTAGCGTTTAAGTTATCATCAACCCCCCCAAATGTTAAACCAAAAAACCCTTTCCATACTGTTGTAATATATAATTCCGATATTGGTCTTTTTTGATTATCTCGTAATTCATTAATATCAATGTCCTTATTAAACGATAATGTATAAGATTGAGAATTTTCTTTAATAGACACTCTTTTCACATTATTTGGCGTATATGCCGGACTTTCAAATTTTTTATTTGTCCCAAATATATTTTTCTCAAACCCCGCATTAACTAAGACCGCATCATTAACATCTGTAATTATTTTATGTTGAATTACATAATATTTTGATGTAGTATCGTTGGGATTTTCATAATTTATAACTCTTTTAAATGTTCCTTTATCACCATCGTTAAATATTGACCCATACCCAATATCAAATAGGTTAAAAATATATTCCTCAGTACCAGGTAAACCATTTCCAAATGAAAATACTTGAAAAGTATTAGTATAACCATTAGTTAATGTTATTTTTACAAATTCAGATTCCGATAAACCGTGTTTGACCGGACATTTAAATTGAATAATATGATTACCACCTTCCAATAAAGGAATAGAATTGGTTGAACCATCAGTAACCATAATAACAAAAGGAATTCCATCTACAGCATTCCAAGTTAACGAAGGTGTGTTAATACCTACCGCATCATAAAAAGTCATAACCTTGTTAACATTTTTATATGGATAACTAACAAAATGATTCCAATTATATGTAGAAGCACTTTTTGCTACAAAATCTATATGAACAGAAGATATTCCACCAGGAATTGTTGATGGTATTGGAACAGTATATCCTGAAACATTATAATCACTTCTAATAAAATCAAATTCATCGTACTGAGGAAATCCTTCCCAATATACCGAATCTGGATTAAGAGTACATTGGTCTATTGTTAAGGTAGTTTCATTAATATAATATAAATTGTTCTCTAATGGTGGATAATTTGTTGAGCCAGTATAAGAATTATTAAACAATAGTTGAAACTTACAAACAGGTCTAAATGTTGTAGATTTTTGTCTTTCATCATCAAAAACTTGAGCCAAATTAACATCAACACTTCTATCAAATTCTTGTAAATTTTTTGAATTTTGAACTAATGGTGTCGGTATTGATAAATCAGTGTTTGTCGCAGTTTTATATCTTAACGAGCCTAATACTATTCTAATATCATCCATCTTAATTTACTACATTACTTGTGTTTATCCATTTCATTCTAAATCTATCAAATGCCGATGAACCAGCCTTTAATCCAAAATAAAAATGAAACGGTGCCCCAACAGTGATTAAATTTCCATCAGGAGCATTTTGTCGCCAATAACCAATATCACCACTAATTGAATTATTTTGACGACCCGGTAAACTACCCCCATTAGTGACTGCGTATATGTAACCTTTAAAAAAGTCATTTTGAGTCTGATTAGTTGTTCTAAAATATCTAGATACCGGTAATAACCTATCTAAAGATTGATATTTTGACGAATAAATATTAGAATAATCCCAATCATTTGACTCACCTCCAAAAATACTAGTTCCACCTTCTATTTTCCATTGAGATAATGGAACTTTTTGAGAATAAACTGCAAAATTACTAAATGTACAATTACTTGTGGTTGTTCCAACCGGATTTATAATTGTTCTTTTTGGAGTAAGATAATCTCTAAGTTGAGTATCAGATGAAAAGAATATTCCAAAAGCATTATCACAATCAAAGAAAATTGGGTTTTGAATTTGAGGGTTTACGGTCGCAGTTCCGGTACCTGAACCCGGACCTGTCGCAATAAAAAGAGTCCCCGCAGTATTATTAATTGCACCAATTGATGTAAAAATTGTATTACCTGGTGTTGTAATTTTATATTGAATACCCGTAACAAATGAACCCGCATTAACCAATGTTGGCGAATCAGGATAATTAGACGCTTGAAACGGAGAAACACCCAATTCAGAACTAATAGAAATTACTTGAGAATAATCAGCATCAACCAACCACTTAGTAACATTTCGGCTATTTTGAAAATATGCAAAAATATTAAGACCTCCTAATAGATTCTGTAAAAAAGTATTATTCATAAATCTACTTACAATAAATAAATTAAGAATTTCATCAACATGAGAAAATGTTGTACTATCTAACTTATTAACCAAATAACCATCATATTCGTCTGACATTACCAACTCTTGTAAAAACGCTGAACGAGGTCCTAAATCCATCATAGTAGTAGGATACCTTAATTCATTACTAAATTTTCCCGAGCCAGGGTCATATGGTGAACATCTATAATAAAAACTTCTAGATGGATTATGATAAATAATGTTATCATTACAACGACGAGATACCGGATAATTAGGTGGATTATCTGTTGGTGCTGTAAAATATTGAACCTCATTTTTAAATGGAAAAGCATATAATGTACCATTCACCCAATTATTATTAAATCTATGTGAAAACACGTTCCGACAAGCACCCAACATTACCATATTTCTAGCAATAAATTCAAACATTAACACCCAGTCTCTAAATAAAGATACAAAAACTGTAGTAATAAAAATATAACAACCATATTCAAATATAGTTTCTCCATTATATTCTAAACAAGGGTCGCCTCTTTGTTTTAATAATATACTACGATTTATTGTATTTGAGTTATCACACCCATAACACTCCAAATTAACTGAACCTTCACAAGTAAATGTATTCAGAACTTGATTTATGTTTGGAGACCGAGCCAAATCTTCTCTAACATAATCTAATGACCCATTACCTTGTCCTCCTGTCGAACCAGCTGTAGAATTTATTCCAATCACTCCTGTTTCAGGAATTAAATACATAGTTAATAAACGATTTTTTTGTAAAACACGACCATTACAACAATACTCTTCAACATCTGTTCCTGTAGGTAATCTATCACCCCTCATAACAATTTGGTTATTTGTCATCGGTCCTTGGTTTGCAAATATATAAGGTCCCGCATTACCTAAAGTGAAATTCATTGTATTACCCGTTGTATTATAAATTGGTGAGTAATAATATGTTTCAATTTTAGCCCGTTGCCCATACCAAACACTTTGATAATATGGCGGACAATTACAACAATATGGTAAATAAAATCCAGGTCTGTATTGGTTGAAATTATAAATTCCCGGCATTGCGTCAATTTTCATATGTAACATTGAACCTCCTTCAACAATTTCTTGAGGAATATATCCTTCATTTCTTCCACCTGTAGAATAAAAACCTTCTCCGTTCATAAATGGGAAATAAGACCCTGTTGTATAAGGACAATTAGGGTAATTAAATGGTATCCACTGTTGTAAATATTTATACCCATATTGATTAGTAAAACCATTATTATAACTTATTCCTATTCCAAAAATATTATTTGATGCAGCACCAAAACTTAATGGTGGGACTATTTCAGTAGGTGGATTATCATCATTAGTTACAGTAGTTCCATTTAATGGTTGTATATTATTACAATTTGGTTTAAAATCTAATGAACGATTATCTAAATTAGAATAATAACTAATTAAATTTGAATTAAACCCTGAGAATCTTGATGTTTTTTGAGTCCAAGTAGAAGCGGTTAATCCATTGGTATAACCCGTAACCCAACCCCAAGTTTCTCTTTGATTATCACAATATGAAAATGAATTAAAATAAAACTGTTGTCCTGTATATAAAGTTTCATTATTAACATTCCCTCCAACCGTTGGTTGATTACCACCAACCCAAGTTAAACCATCAACATAATTTTGAGTACTAGCACTTGATAATGGAGACCAAGGAGCGGTGGGTTGTATTGTTGCTCTTTCTCCACTACTATGACTAATATTTTTATAACTGCCTTGAATAGGGATATTCATTCTATAACCACCTCTAACCTTAATAATACTTTCAGAATTATAACCAAAAAGTCTACCTAAACCATATTCAATGTCAATTTTACTAGAGTACGGGTCAACACCTCTATTTAATATAACAACACAAGTTTCACCTGAATTAGCAACATACTGCATAGAATCTAACGATACAACACCAGATGGTACTGTACCAAGTGGTGGTGGAAATGTTAAGATACCATTAATATAACCAATGGCACCATTATCCGAAGCATTAGCTGGCAAACCATTTTCATTATTATATAACTGATAAAATGTTGTTTTATTTCTAAAATACTTAACATTTAACGAATTTGGTAATTGAGTAGTACATTTACCATTAAATTGATTATAAGTCATTCCGGTAATAACTTGGAAATATTCTATATCAATTGGGAATTTATGAAAATTTGTTGTCGTTTTAGCACTATATTGACCAGCAAATAAATTAACATTATAATTTGGTGTTGGTATATTACCATTACCATTAGGGTTTGCATAATTTAATTGAACTTTTGTTTGACCTGTAAAAGTTGTACCCGTAACCGCTCTATTACCAAATTTATTTTTAATACCTTTTGTTAAATTTGGGTCTTTACTATAAGTAGGATTTTGAAATGTAATCATTTCTCCCGCAACAAATTTTGTTAGTGACGCCTTATCACACAAAAGTACAACAGTATTATCAAAATGAGTGTCTGGCTGAGTTGGTTGAAAATTAACAGAAATTCTATTAACACCACCACCCGGATTATTAGCCGTTTGTTCAAAATATTTTGCTTTAACATTAAATAAATTAATTCTATCAGCAATTGGTATTGCTGTAGTAAACCAATCCCAATTTTTTGAGGATGTATTACCCCCATCACCCGTTGTAGTGACTTCAGATTGCAAATAAGGCGCTCCAATAGTTGCAGACCCAAATTGACCATCGTAGGTATATCCAGCAAAGTTATTTGTAAAAATAACTTTTTGTAGTGAAACAAATCCATTAGGCGAAAATTCATAATTATATGTTGGAACTTTAAATGCCGCAAAAGTACTTAATTGAACAATTGAACCACCTCTACTTAATGAATTAATTGGTGTTTTATCCGAAATAATTGTTGCACAAGGAGATAATTTAGGTGGCTCATCTTTAGGAGGACCATCACCATTAGCATTTTCATTAACTGGGTCACCTTGTTTACAATCACACATACCACAATCCGGATATGTTAAAATAGGAACTTTAATACCTTTTAAATCTAATTTATTTAATTCATTTAAAATCCAATTTAATAGAGCTAAAAATATACCATAAACAATTATCATTCCAATGTGTCCAGCAATTTGTCCAAGAGCATATGGAATAGAACCTACAATTAAAATAAATTCATTAAGAATCATATACCCAATCCAAGTCATTAACCCATATATAACATACTTTCTCAATATAATCACAACAAAATATAAAATGTGCATTATGAGTATTAAAGCCCAAAATACAGGTGTCAATATAATACTGAAAAACATAAAAATTATGTAGAGAATATCAAATCTAAAATTAGCGTCATTAGTTGGAAATTTATTATTAGTACTTTCACAAGCCGGTTCTAATATATTTTTAATACCAATATATCTTTCAGTACCGCTACCATAAGTATGGTTATATATAAACTCAGAAACTGTGTAAACTTTATTGTATTGCATTAAATAAAATTTATCCTCACAATTTATCGCATCTTGAATCATTTGTGTACTCCCATAATCATTCCAATCAACACTAAAAGCATACGAGTCGTCTAAATTACCCGCATACTCTCTAATATTTGGAACTAAAAAATGTGCTCGTTTAGTCACCTCAGATAATGATGATGATTGAGCCCACTTTACTTTAAATCTATATTTTGCCTTAGTTGGTATACCTACTTCAGGGTCGTTAGATATTACTTGCTCCCCAAATTCATTAGTAGTATAATAATCTAAATTCATTGGTACGTCGATTAACCAAGTACCATTTTCATCAATTACTTTACCTCCAGCCTCTAAACTAAAATTTTCAAGTATAGGTAAACCATTAGCATCTTGTCGTATTGTTTGTCTAATTGATAATATCTCACCAGGACCTGCAATTAAACTACATAAATGACCTGAGTCATTTGTTGGTTTACAATTAGATTTTAAGGCATTCCCATCTGTATCAGAAATTATTGACCCCATAAAAACAGATGTTGGTCTAATGTCAATTTTAGCCTCACTACTTAAATCAAAGTCAGTTCTTGTAATACCTAAGTTACAAATTTCAGGTTGTCCCCATAATGGTTCCACCTCAATAGATTTACTAAGATTAATAATTTGAGGTAATTCTCGTAAGTTATTTGAAGATTTGAAATTGGTACCAGAAACTTGAGCCTCTGTTGCCAATCCCATTCTAATTAAATCTTGTGGTGATAATGAAAATTCACCTATGTCTGATAAGTCAACATCCATTACAATAGTATGAGAACCAACCGGAACTCCAAAAATCATATAATCCCCACTTTGGTTTGTTACCGCATTATATTTATAATATTTATCATAAACCTCAATTAACACCGGATTAGTTAAAACATCTGTTCTAGTGAAGAAAGTCCCTGTTGGTACGTGAGCACTATATGATTTAACATATGGTAATAAATTGTATCTATACCCGTCATCATTATTATCTTGTAATGATTTATATGGATATAATTCGGAAATTATTGGATTTCTTTGGTCTTTACTATCTATAGGTATAAAGATAGAAACTTTGGCATTTGGGATACCAAATCCATTATTAACACTAACACGACCTATTATGACACCATAATCGGCGCATTGTCTTGTATAGATATCGCTTTGTAATATTTTTAAGGATAGAATTTCTAAATGTTCGAATTCTTGTTCAATTAATACCTTCAAAGAAGTATCAACACCAACTTTCGTTCTTACTCTATATGACTTTGACATTTTTTATCTTTTTTAATAAATAGTTTATACGCTATTTTTAAAAGATAATTCATAATTTTTAAAAATAAATTATGTTTAAAACTTATATTTTTTGGTAAAATTGATTGGATTAGAGTTATTTTTTAAGTAATCATAAATAATATTTGATACATCATTTGGTATTTTATTATCAATACTAGTATGAGTTGTTTTAGGGATTTCTAAATTAAGAATATCTGTGACATTATTTTTTTGACATCTACTAACCACTCCACCCGCATTAGTAAAGAAATAAAAATTGTCAGCCCATTTTGGTGATGTAAAATTAATTACATATTTAACATTTGATTTAACATTATAATCAAAATTATTGTATAATTTATTAGCATTATCTAAGAAAACCACTAAATCAACAGAAACATTATTAGTGTTTAACTTATCCAACACTTCTGTTAAACCGTAACCACCAACACTATGACCAACTAAAATTATTTTACCTTTAGGTTTAAATAATCTAAAATAATACACAGTTTCATAAACATCTTCCGGAGTTAATGTATAACTATGAGTTCCAACATAAGTAATCACTTTAGTTATTGGATTACTTAATTTATTTTCAATTAAACCTAATCCATCTATATCTCGGGACTTCGTAAAATCAACTTGTGTTTTATTATAGTCAATAGCATCGCTAAATGGGTTATTAGCACCTTGAACTACAATTATTAAATTTTCAGTATTTTGGTTAAAATATGAAACTTCATTATGTAAAAGTTCCAATTTTCGTCTATCATAGAATAAACGACATTCACTAAACATAAAAATAAAAGAAATAAAAACTATAAAAGTTTCAAATGATTTTATTTTATTTAATTTTTTAATAAAATAAATAAGAATAACTAACCCAAGAATAAATCTAATATTTAGAATTAACCCGTTGAAGATTGCCTGAGCCCAAGTCCCATTGTTACCTTTAATTATTTCAAGAAAATTAGATAATATCTCCATTCCCTAAAAATAAGTAACTAATATAACTCTATCAAGAGAAGTTAACGGTTTTTAAATTTTTAACTCTAATGTTAATATCTTTGTTTGAATATTTAATTTGATAAGTTTGATTTGGTTGAGCAAAAATAGTATCGTCAATCAATTCTATTTGATGTGTAGTATTATCTAAATATCTTTGAGATGTTTGAGATGATGAATATTGACCCCCAACTTGATTAAACACTTGAATATCCGATAACGAAACTACTCCGTTTTCACTCTGTATCAATCTTCTTAATTCAGAAATATTAACATTCTCACCCATTTGTCTATTTGTTGGGTCAAAATAATCAGAAACAATTGTGATTATTTGAGATATCACAGTTCCTTGATTTTGGGTACCATCCAACACAACATCAATATTAAAACTTAAATCAATAACATTAGCACTTTGTATTGAAACATAATCATTTATCATACGATAGTTTGATAAGTAATTTGCAACATTATTCTTTAATGTATTTGATATTACTTCAGTTAATCTACCTGTTTCATCATAAGATAACATCTGAACGATTATCTTATTATTATTTTCTGTTATTGATACCTTTGCCGGAGCACCAAATTGAGATGGCATTGTTCTAATAATTGACTCATAGTCATTTACCGTTACAGCTCTTTTTTGTGATGAAAAATTATAGGATACTAAATTTCTAACTTCCTCTGTTGTTGGAAAACTTGCCCCACCAATAGCCGCAGTAACATTCGTACATCTTAATGAATTAACCACTGTTGTATTTACACTATCTGAAGGTCCATTAACAAAAAATGATACTGTACCAATTTGAGTAATCGCATTAACCCCAATATTACTAGCCACACCACCACCAACTCTATATTGGATGAATAATGTTGTGTTTGGTTTTAAGGTACTACCTAACGCTAAATTATTGGAATATTTATACAAATTTAATTGATATCCATCTCTTGCAAATTCTCTTAATTGTTCGTCAGCAGATTGTGAGCCACCCCCAAATGTAACTTTTAAAAACCCTTCAGGTGTAAACTCAGTAATAAATTTAGTACTTGTTTGAATGTATTTCCCAACTTTAATACCAGGAGAATCCGATACTTTTGTAGGGTCTTCAACAAACACCCTGTCTTCAGCTAATGAATCCACTTCATACCATCTATTATCTAAACCTAAAAACTCTTGTACTGATGGGATATTAGTATATTGAGTACTATCTTTTAATAAAACACTAGTCACACCTAATACATTCTTATCTGGTAAAAATAATTCATAAAATGGTTTAACATCATTTGGTGTTATAACTTTTTTAAATACTTTTGTAGTACCATTAACCACAGTTTCTTGTTTAGTTATTGTATAATTGATTAATTTATTGTTAGAATCAAAATTAGGTATTTTTAATCTATTTGGGTAACCTTCCGCATTAATAGGTGACGCAAAATCAATATCATAAACCGTTTCAAAAACTTGTCCCGCACCATTAACTTGAGAACCTCTTCGTAATATCCCACAATATCTTAAATCTTCTTTATCCCCATATGCAGGAACAGTTATTGAGAAATTAACCAAAGCTACTGAAGGTCTCATTCCCGGAACTTTTAATCCATAAGTTTTTGCAATATTAAATACTGACGACCTTTGTTGCGCAAATTGGAGAACAGTTTCTTGGATACTTCTATCAATATTAAATTGTAAATTATCCGTTACCGCGGCATTTAAATCTAACAATACAGAGAAAACTGACGCATCATTAAAGTTTTGGATTGTATCAGGATAATATGTTTTAGTAAAGTTAATTAACTCCGTTCTAATTGATTGGAAATCCCTTGTTGTATAGGAAATTTTCTTATTTGCCATAATTTTATATATTAATAATTACAAAGTCACTACTATTAAACACATCATTATTGATGGTATAATCGATTTTAACTTTTGCGGTATGTTCTTTATTTGACATATTTGGTACTCTAAATACTCTTTCATCATTATCGTTAATATAACTACCTTTGTCTTCATCTCCATCAGAAGCCGCGGTAATACTAATATTAGTAATTCTTATACCAGGTAGATATACTCCCGCAGCCTCTCTTATTTCTGAATCTATTTCAGAAAAAGTAGGACCGTCTAAAGGTTCAAAAATAAATTCATATAATCTTGTACCAAAATCCGGTAAATAATATCTACTACCTTTTTTAGATAATAAAAGGTGTATTAAATTAGACCTAACTTCTTGGTCATTATAATCTGATAAATCTAAATACTTCCCATCAAAAGAATCTCTGAAGGGAAAAGTTAAACCATATGTAATTCCATCTGCCATAACTATAAATATAGTGTCGTCATTATTTTTTATAAATACCCCCAAAATAAAAAATCACGACCTAAGTCGTGATTTATATTCTTATTAAGAACCACATCCGAAACATTCAAATT
>Ga0214919_10007659_pt1 | contig 14493 bp, 10 predicted proteins | sample LL1503_MetaG_FD_177994 | JGI IMG/M metagenome (GOLD analysis project Ga0214919, IMG submission 177994) | Freshwater microbial communities from Lake Lanier, Atlanta, Georgia, United States - LL-1503 | ecosystem: Environmental > Aquatic > Freshwater > Lake | place: USA: Georgia | collected...
TTAGGACCGTGTCTAGTCTTCGTTTTTTAGAATAAAATAGTCTTTTTGATTAATTGCTACTAGTGACAATGTTTTTTTAACTAGGGGTTTAATATTTATTCAATTTTAAAGTGCATAAGCTCTTGCATAGTTGATTTTTTATTGTTAACTTAGGTATATCAGATAAGGAAAATGCTTTTAAAGACATAAACAAATGGCACGTATATCTTTAGTTTTAGTTTTAGGAATTTTTGGCCTGCTAGTGGAGGGCTGCGGCAGTAGTAGTGGCGGAGGGTCAAATGGAGAGCTGGTGGGAGTGCCAAGTCCAAGATTTAAAAAGGCTGAACTTCCATATGGGATGGTTTATATTCCGACAGGTTCATTTATAATGGGGCAATCAGATCAAGATATTACTTCCTCTCAGATATCACAAAACAAGCAAATTACTATTCAGGCTTTTTATATGGATCAGACAGAGATCACTAACAGTGAGTATCGTCAATTTGTGAATTGGGTGAGGGATTCCATTGCTGTTACTAATTATGCTCAAGATGAGCAACTTTACTTAAAACCCAAAGGAAAAGGGGATGCTGCGGGGGCAGCACCCAAAAAGATTATCGACTGGAAAAAGGTTGGAAATGGGCGTACTCTTTGGAGCTCGAAGTATGCAGCTAAAATGCAATCGATGTACTACCAAGGAGAAGACCGGGTTTTTGATAGAAATGAGTTGGATGTACGCTTGTTGAAATATAACTTTTCGATGTTGAAGCTTCGAGAAGCCGCAAATAACAGAGGGGATCGATCGAAGAAACGTTCTGATTTTATTTTGAGTGACACGGTGGCAATTTATCCAGATACATTAGTTTGGTTGGCCGATTTTTCATATGCTCAAAATGAGCCTATGGTTCGTGGATATTTCTCACATCCAGCCTATTCCAACTATCCGGTGGTTGGGGTTACGTGGAGACAAGCCAGAGCTTTCTGTATTTGGCGTACTAGGCTGAATAACTCTTACAAAGAGAGCCGTCATTTGCCAATACGTTCAGAGTACAGCTTACCTACAGAGGCAGAATTTGAATATGCTGCTCGTGGTGGGCGTGTTGGAACAACATATCCATGGGGAGGGCCCTACATTAGGAATGCGAAGGGCTGCCTGATGGCTAACTTTAAACCAGGTCGTGGTAACTACATCGACGATGGGGGAGCCTTTACAGTGGATGTTAAATCTTATTTCCCTAACGACTTTGGTCTGTATTGTATGGCTGGGAATGTGGCGGAGTGGACTTCTTCAGCCTTTGATGAATCTGCATCATCTTTCACTCATGATATGAATTCATCATATGAATATGAGGCAAAGGGAAGTGACCCTGAGGGGATGAAGCGTAAGGTGGTTCGTGGTGGTTCGTGGAAGGATGTCGGTTATTTTCTTCAAAATTCTACAAGTACGTTTGAATACCAAGATACCGCGAAATCATATATTGGATTTCGTTGCATAACAAAGTTCCAAGGGCGTGATATTCATGACAAACATTAATTTAAGTTGACATTTTTGGCAGTAAATGTCAGTGAGATAAATAAAAGAAAGTATCTTCGCAGTTTTGGGAGTATTGCTACTTAATATATCTTTTTTCTCAAATGTATGGTGAGTTGTAAATTTGTCTTTTTCTAGAGTAGAATTGTTTGTAAAGGTTAATTTAGATAGGAAGGTTTTTATTTGTAGAGAGGTTAATAGATTTATATCCTGTTCTTTATTTTGAAATAAAACCATCTCATCGGTTTCCGTTCGCAAATCAAGAATGATTAGTCCAGTTCATGGTAATTTCATGACCATTAAAAAAGCAAATACATGAAAATATATAAATCAATCCAATTGTATTAGAAATCCTAAGCTATTAATTTATGAATCAGAAGAAAAATTTTGACTGGCTACACACCGCTATTTCGTGGGGCGCGAGCGTTGTAATTGTTGGTGCACTTTTTAAGATTCTTCATTTGGGTGGAGTCTTTGGGAACTATATGATAGGTGCAGGATTGGGGGTGGAAGCATTTTTGTTCTTCTTAACCGGTTTTTTCCCTCCAGCAAAAGATCCTCAATGGCATCGTGTTTATCCCGAACTTGCGGATGATTATGATGGGGCACCAACTGTGGCTATAAGTGCATCTCAAGGCTCTGGTTATTCATCCACGGCAGCTTTAGATAAAATGATGACTGATGCCAAAATAGGCCCCGAGCTGATAGAGAGTTTGGGCTCAGGATTGCGTGCATTCGGTGAAAAAGTTTCTGCTATTTCCAATACAGCAGATATATCTGTGGCAACTTCTGAATTTACCACCAAAATCAAATCCGCATCGAGCCGATTCGATCAGTTGAGTGTTACTTTCGATAAAGCTTCTGCGGATATCGCCGAAATGGCAGAGACGACCTCTGATTCTAAAGCGTATCATGAACAGGTGAATTCGCTAACTAAAAATCTAGCTACTTTGAATGCTGTTTACGAGCTGGAGTTGCAAGATTCAAATGCCCATCTGAAATCAATGAATAAATTTTATCAGAATATAGCACTCACGATGAAAAATTTCAATGATTCAATGGAGGACTCTACGAAGTTTAAAGAAGAGGTCGGAAAATTAGCTAAAAATCTAGCCTCCATGAATGCTATTTATGGAAATATGCTAACCGCAATGAGCCAGTCTCGGGGTTAATTTTAATCTTTTAACAATTAACTTAATATAATCATGGCAGGAGGTAAAGAATCCGCGAGACAGAAAATGATTAACATCATGTACTTGGTGTTGCTCGCAATGTTAGCACTAAATGTTTCAGATTCTATTTTAGATGCTTTCAGAAATTTAAATGATAGCTTGGGCACATCACAGGCGAATGTGCACGTCAGTACGGGGCAGTTGTTTGCAGCATTTGAGCAAACAAAGTTGAAGAACGAGCCAGAACGAGCTAAGCCATTTTATGAAAGAGCCCAAAAGGCGAGAGCAATTTCTGAAGAATTGAATGCCTATATAGAAAAATTAAAAGAAGAATTTGTTGTTGCAGGACAAGGTTTGGATAAAAAAACGGGCGATTTAGTAGAGAGATCAAATTTAGATATCGCCCAAGGTATTATGATTAATAGGGGAGAGGGCGAAAAACTGAAAGCAAAAATTAATGAAACCCGTGAAAAGTTGATACAGCTGCTGGATCCTGAAGAGCGTAAAAATATTGCTTTTTCGCTCGAGGCGAAGGATCCAGAAGGAGCAGACCCAGGGGAAAAAGGTGTTTGGGAAGAGGTTAACTTCGGTGAGGGGACTCCACTAACGGCTGCCAGGACTATTCTGACCAAAATTCAGTCAGATAATAGAAACGCGGAGTCGGATGTGGTGAAAAAGATTCTGGGTAAAATGGATGTGGCAGTTGTTAACTTGGATCGGTTTTCTGCTGTGGCAATTGCTCCAACTTCCTATGTGCTTCAAGGACAGCCGTATACTGCTGAGGTGTTTTTAACTGCATCTGACTCTAGAAGTAATCCAGATATTACAGTAGGAGGGGCGAAGTTGGCAGTAAAAGAAGGAAGAGGAATATATACTACTTCCACGAATAGCGAAGGTATATTTAGCTGGACAGGTGTAGTTCGAATCAGACAAACGGATGGAACTGTTAAGGAATATCATACTACTGAGCAAAAATATCAGGTAGCTCGTCCTTCTGCTATTGTTTCGCCAGATAAGATGAACGTATTTTATGTTGGAGTGCCTAACCCCGTGTCCATATCGGCACCCGGAATTCCGAAGGAAAAATTGAAGGTTAGTATGACGGGGGGTAATATATCGGGCTCTAATGGGAAATATGTAGTTACTGTGAGTACACCTGGAGTGACAGCCAAAGTAACGGTGGCTGCTGATATGAATGGTAGAGTGCAAAATATTGGAACAAGTGATTTTAGAATAAAACGTATTCCTGATCCTAAAGCAAAGTTTGCAGGAAAAACTGGTGGGGCAATGAGTGCTGTTGCTATCAAATCGCAAGATGCTCTTTTTGCAATTTTAGATAATTTTGATTTCGATGCAAAATTTACCGTTACCAGATTTAATTTGATCATTTCTAAACCTCGTGCAGATGTGGTCGTTTTGCAGTCGACTAGTAAAGATTTCAGTGGTCCAATGAGGGCAGCAATTGCTGGAGTTACACCAGGCACTCGTGTGATATTTGATAATATTGTTGCTGTTGGTCCAGATGGTTCACCTAGACAATTGGATGGGATTGTGTTTACAGCAAATTAGTTTTTAAGAAATGATGATGAGTCGTTATTTAGGAATTAAGAATTAATAACGTAGCGAAGCGACTCTTGAGTACCAGTGAAAAACAAGAAAAGTCCATGAAAAATAATTAGCTCATAATTGCTTCATAGCTGATAAAAAGATTATACAGATGAAAAGAAATAGTATCATAGGATTATTGTGTTTTCTTAGTGTTTTTGTGTTTGCTCAAACACCAAGATCAAAGCAAGGTGGGGGTAAGAGCAAAGCTAAGGGTACTAGTAGCAGAGTAAAATCGTCTGTTCAACCAGGTAAATCGATCACCCCATCCGTTCAACTCAATGAGTTGGTGCAACCGTCTGTCGTTCCTGCTGATAAGTCGGGCAGTTCATCCCTACAATCAAATGGACCAAGTTCATCTGCATCGACTACAATCCCGTCAGATTTGACAAAACCACTTTCACAATCTGCAAAATCATCAGCTTCTTCAACAACAGATAAACCAATTGATGGATATTATAAGAAAGAGATTATTCAGAATGCACGCGTGACGCCTTATGCAGCTATGAGAGAGGCTGATGTAGTTTATTCTAAACGTGTTTGGCGTGAAATTGACCTTCGTGAAAAGATGAATAATGTGTTTGGTGCACCCAAGGCTAGATTAATAGACATTATATTGGATGCTATAAATGCGGGAGAGCTAACAGCGTATGATCCAACTGGTAGAAAAGGAGATGTGAATGGGGATGAATTCTCCTCTATTTTGACGCCACATCAGGTGATGTCTAAGCTTGCAGATAGTGTGCTGGTCCCGATTTTAGATAAAGATGGCAATACAGTTGGAACTACAGTTAAATCAGGGGAGTTTAATCCAGATAGTGTGACTAAGTATCGTATTAAGGAAGATTGGCTTTTCGATAAGCAACGTTCGGTTTTTGAGCCTCGTATTGTAGGAATAGCTCCAATGATTAAAATCAAAGCTGCAGGACAATCATTTGACGATCAACCTGCTTTTTGGGTCTATTATCCAGAAGCACGGCCTCTATTTGCGACAAAGGCAATTTCAAATCGAAAGAATGATGTGACGAACCTGAGTTATGATGACTTATTTGTCAAGCGTATATTTACGAGTTATATTGTCAAGGAGTCGAATGTAGAAGACCTTCGGATCAAGGATTATGCTCAAGGTATTGACCGGCTGTTTGAATCGGAGCGGATAAAGAAGGAATTAATGGATTATGAGCATGATTTGTGGTCGTATTGATATGATGATTGTGTGTATAACTTATTTCAAAAAGGCCTCCTGTTCTGAGAGGCCTTTTTGACTTTCAAAGTATGTTTGTAGTGCTTTAATTTGCTTTATATTTAGTATTTCCAGAAGGTCTTTTTCTGTAGCATTTTGGATATTTTTCACCGATTTGAAATGTCGGAGTAATTTATCAGCAGATACTTTTCCAATTCCAGAAATTTTTTCCAATTCCGTTACTAAAGTGGCCTTGCTTCGTTTGTTTCGGTGAAATGTAATTCCAAATCGGTGCGCTTCGTCTCGTAGTTGTTGGATTATTTTCAAGGTTTCGGATCTTTTATCTAGATACATAGGATGGGGATCGTTTGGGTAATAAATTTCTTCTAAACGTTTGGCAATGCCGATGATTGTAACTTGCGTTTCTAACCCTAATTTTTTTAGACTTTTGAGAGCAGCTGAAAGTTGTCCTTTCCCTCCGTCAATGACAATAAGCTGAGGGAGCGTTTCACCTTCTTCGAGTATGCGACGGTATCTTCTGAAGACTGCTTCTTCCATTGTGGCAAAGTCATTGGGGCCTTCGACAGATTTTACGTTGAAGTGACGATAGTCTCTCTTTGAAGGTTTCGCATCTTTGAAAACGACAATAGCAGAAACGGGGTATTGGCCTTGGAAGTTGGAATTATCAAAGCATTCAATGTGTCTGGGCAATTGATTCAAGCGAAGATCCTTCATCATCTGGTTAAGCAGCCGATCTGTTTTGATTTGTGGGTTTAGTTTTTCATACTGCTCCAATCGTTGTCGCTTGAAAAAAAGAACATTTTTTTGTGATAATTCTAGCAGTTTCTTTTTTTCACCCAGTTTGGGGATGGTGAATTTTATTTTTGAATCCTTGAAATCAAGATCAAATGGTATGATGATTTCCTTTGACATACTGTTGAAACGTGTTCTGAATTCAGAAATGGCAATGCTTAGAAGCTCCTCTTCGGTTTCGTCTAGTCGTTTTTTAAGTTCTATCGTTTGAGTTTGGGTGATTGTTCCATTCATTATCTTGAGAAAGTTAACGAAGGCATACTGATCATTGGAGGCGACACTGAAAACATCCACATCGGAGATGGAGGAATTGACGATAGTAGATTTGCTCTGATAATGTTCCAGGGACTCATACTTTCGGTTTAACTGGTAGGATAGTTCAAAGTTAAGTTCTACAATCGATTGATCTAATTCCTGTTTTAATTTTTTTAGTACTGCTCCAATTTTTCCATTAAGGATGTCTTTAATACTTTCTATATTTTTATTGTAATCCTCTTCAGATTGAAATGCTTGGCATGGGCCTTTACAATTTCCGATTTGGTACTCTAGGCAGACCCTAAATTTATTTGCAGCAATATTTTTGAAATTTAAAGGTAGGCTGCAGTTTCTTAGGGGGTATAATTCTTTAATGAGATCCAAAATAGTATGCATCATGCTTACGGAGGCATAGGGTCCAAAGTAGCTTGAGCCATCTTTTATTATGTTTCTAGTCCAGAAAATACGTGGGAAGTGTTCTTTTTTGATGACGATCCAGGGGTATGTTTTATCATCTTTTAACAGGACGTTGTAGCGTGGCTGATGTTTTTTGATGAGGCTATTTTCCAATAGCCAGGCATCTATTTCAGTATCCACAATAGTAAAAGTAATGTTGTAAATCTTGCCGACTAGGACACGTGTTTTGGCATTTACACGATAGTTATCCTTATTAAAGTATGATTTAACTCTATTTTTAAGATTTTTAGCCTTCCCTATGTAAAGAAGATCTCCTTTAGCATCCCAGAATTGATAGACTCCTGGTTTTGGTGGGATATTTTTTAGTGCTAATTGATCATTAGTTTTTTCCATTTTTATTTGCGGTACCTATCAGACGCTTATTTGTACTTCAATTAAGTGTTTGATTCATGATATGTTCCAATGTTGGGATAAAATTAAAAGTTTTTAGGAGGAGTTTGTTATTTAAAATTTGTTGCAATGATCATATCACAATGGGAGGCGTTTATAAAATCCATAGGTATCATGCCTGTATTTCCCTTACTTTTAGATTTTAACTATACGTTGATTCAAGTAGTAATGCAATTTTTCGTTTTTGATTTTTTTCCTATTAGGGTAAAAAAGTAGACCAGTTCATAAAAATGAGGGTAAAAGAAATATAGACACCCTATTTGAATCCAGCTTTTTTGTTTTTACCCCGTCTATTTATCCACATAATTATTCCTGTTATTGGGAAAGTAGCTCCGAGCAAACAAACGATAAAGCCAACGGATTTGGAGTAAATACCATAAACAGAAGCTATGTGGATTGGTTTAAATGTAGATCGTACACGTTGACCTAGATTTTTATCACTGAATTTTATAATGCTGAGAACCCGACCAGTGTATTGATCTATATAATACGTGTCAATCGCATTTTCGATGTTGTTGATGGGTAGAACATTTACGGTATATGTCAAAATGGAGTCTTGAGGAGCCAAAATAGTAAGTGAGCTCGCGTCTGGTGTGACTGTTTTTATCCGTTTGAATACCTCATCGAAGTCTATTTTATTTTTATTTGATTGAATCTCTGACCGTGGTGGTTTAAGGGGCTCCACTGATGAATTGGTTACCACATAAATACCATTGTTAAACCATTTAAAAGACCAAGCCAAACCTGTAAATGCAAAAATGAACAGAAATATAGCTGTATAAAAGCCTAAAATAATATGAAAGTCGTGGATTAAGCGTTTCCAATTTGCATTCCATTTGATTTTTAGACGTTGTTTAACCACTTTATTTGTTTTAGGAATCCATAAAATAATTCCAGTAATCAGTATAAAAAGAAATATTAGAGAGCTGGTTCCCACAATTAGTTTACCAGTAGCGCCAGCCCAAAGCCATCTGTGCAACGCTAGCATTTGATAAAAAAAAGTATTCCGATAGCTGTATAACTCAATTATTTGGGCTGTATATGGGTTTACAAAAGCGATTTTTCGGTTCGCCTTTGTCTCCTTTTTATCAGCTTCCTTCTTCTCATTCTGTTGTCTTTCTGGAATATGATAACTGAGCTCCGTTGTTCGTGTCGGGTTTCGATCAATCTTGATGGAAATAACTTTGGCATGAGGCACTTGAACTTGAACAGCTTTCACAAGCTGTTCAAGTTCAAGTGCATATTTCTCCTGTGGCTGAACAAAGTATCGATTGTGGTTAAACGTCTCTTGGAGTTCTTTTTCGAAAACAAGAACAGCCCCTGTCAAGCAGGATAGTAAAATCACAAATCCCGCCAGGAGACTTAGATATAAATGAATGGTACGAAAAAATACTTTCATCAATTTTGATTACAGCTTGTACGAGAGGGTTGCTGAAAATTGACGCGGAGCAACTGGATTGACACTATAATTTTCATGAACATAATAGTTGAGCATATTACCCACATTGGAAACTTTGCTCAGCAAAGAAAATCGTTTGTATGAATATCCTGCAGATAAATCGAGCATTGTAAATCCTGATACTGTAAATGGTCCTCTCTTCAGATCATCACCCCCTACTGTTCTATTCCATCCAGCAACACGTTCACCAATATAATTGGCAGCAGCCCCTACTTGGAAACCTTTAAACTTTTTTCCACTAAATTCATAAAAAACACTTGCATTAGCTGTATGAGTTGGGGTATTTACCAAACGATCGCCAGCAATATAACTGCCTTTGGTATTAGGAGTGGTAGTAAAGCGCATAAAATTATAGCTATAGCCTGCAAGAATACTCAAGCCAGCAAGCGGGCGACTCGATAAGTCTAATTCGATACCATCACTTTTAGTTTGACCAACCAGTGCCTTTATATTAGAATCATTGTTTGGAGTGATTCCGTCTTTTCCAAACTGGGCGGTTTGAGCGAGATCATTATTCACAATTCGATACAACGTGAGGTTAGCTGATAGCAAACCCTTGAAAAAATCATTTTTAGCTCCTAACTCGTACTGGTCAATTAATGATGGCTTTAATGTATTTCCATCAACGTCTTTTGCATTATTCATGCTAAATGAATTAGCGTAGCTGGCAAATACGGAGGTATTGGGAGATAGTTTGTAAACTAAGCCTAAGCGCGGTGAAAATGCTTGATCTGTTTGTTCTTTTCCATAACTAATTGTGTTGGATATCATGCTGATTGTTTTGACGGAAGGTGCACTTCGGTATGACCAGCGCATTCCTGCCAAAACTTTTACTTTTTCTGAAATATTGATAAGATCGTTGATATAAATACCGAAACGATTAAGAGGTGTTTTCGTAACATCAAAAGGGTTCATTACTGGGATGTCGTTAAATGGGGTGTATTTGTTTGGATCAAGAATATTGATCTCATCATAGATTATATCTAAAGGCTTATTGTTTGCGCCCAAATACTTGTTCCCTTTTGTATATATATAATTTTTTGTCGATCCTCTATCGATATCACCCCCAGTAAGTAATGTGTGTTCGAAGGTCCCCGTTTTAAACTTTCCTGTCAGATTAATTTGTCCCGCATAACGAACATCATCCGTTTTATTTTTGCCTAAGGGTCTTTTCCAATCGCCATTGGCACTTGGTTGTATTCTTTCTGTAGATTGATAGTCGCGTTTGTACAACTGATATGAAGCCGTTGTATTTAATTGCCATGCTTCATTAAGGTGATGATTTAAAGATATTGATGCTGTTGTTTGTTGGGCAGTAGCATAAGACCAAGAGGCTCCAAAAAAATTCGAGCGATGCATGTCTACAATTACCTTATTAATGGCTCCAGTACCAAAATCGGGTGTGTATTTATGTTGTAAATAGTCTCCCTGAACCAAAAGATCTGTTTTGGTACCTAGTTTGAATAATAAAGAAGGGTTGACATAGTATCGGTCAGAATGCACATGGTCTCTAAAGCTATCAGCTGTTTCATAAGCCCCATTTACACGATAAGCTATTTTCGAATTTATTGGTCCATATATATCAAAAGTAGGTTTGTATAAATTGTTGCTTCCTGTGCGAATGGCAACTTCTATCCCCTGTTCAAATTTTGGTCGTTTGGTAACCATATTGATCACTGCCCCAGGGGCAACCTCTCCATATAAAACAGCTGCACTACCCTTCAAAATTTCTACTTTTTCCAAAGAACTTACCTCTGGCATAATCATTGCATTTATCTTATGGCCATTTTTAAATATGTTATCACTGGAAACTATATAACCTCGGGCATACAAAAACTCAGATGCGCTGCCCCTCGTGCTGCGCAAGTAAACACCATTCACATTTTTAATCACATCACTCAATCGTGAGACTTGTTGCTGTTCTAACACATCTCCGCCAATTATAGTAACACCTTGTGGTAGATCCATAGGCTTGATAGCTATCTTGCCTATATTTACAGGGCGCTCGTTCATTGTTCGGGCTGCTGTTACTAGTACCTCTGAAAGGTTTTTTGAATCATTTAACAGCGTGAAATCTGCAACTTCATCTCCGTAAATCGAGATAGTGTGAACTTGTTGTTTTCTGCCAATATGAGAGATAATCAGCGTATGTGTTCCTTCCTTTATATCTTTTATAAAATATTTTCCAGCTGTATCTGTTTGAGCTGTTTTTTTAAGCTCCTTAATATATAAGCTGGCTTTTGATAGTGGTAGGCCTTTTTCATCTGTGATTTTACCGCTTAGATTTACCCCTTGTGCAATTGACATGTTGCTTACCCCTCCTAGAATAAGTACCATAAGACACCCTATTAAAATAAACTTTACTCTCATTTTGATTTTTCGCTAAACTTATTAAGACTAATTATTAATAGCGCAAAGTTGCAAAATCAATTTGAACAAACAAATTTTTTTTTAATGCTGTATTAAAGTATTAAATGCAACTTTTCGTTTCTTGAATTCAAGAAGACATAGATCAATCTAGGATTGTTTTTCATCCAGATAACTCAAATCTTAACTACAGGATTTATCCTTGATACGTTCAAGTTGTTTTGAAAACTTTACTAAAGCAGACATCATTTATTATGGTGTTATCCTTTTTATTTTTTCGGTTCCCTGTAATACTTTTAAACACGCTTACGGGAGGGCAGAGGCTCCATTCATTCCCTCAATCTGTATAGTTTCTACACGGATTAGGGAATACATGTTTGTTATTGTCATAAAAATTAGTTTTATGTTGCCACCATTTATTTCGTAGAAGGTGGAGGTGAGGTCTTTTGAGTATACGTATTACAGTCCATTGTGATATCAATGCCATTTTTGGGGGGATCAAAATCGTCTTTTGAGTATTTAAGTGTGGGATCAGCATAGACGCGTTTCATAAGTAAGGCGAAAATAGGCAGTGCTGAGTTTGCACCTTCACCTTGCTTAGTTGATAAAAAATGAATGGCTCTATCCTCACAGCCTGTCCAAACGCCAGTGACGAGTTGAGGCGTTATACCGATAAACCAACCATCCGAATTATTTTGCGTTGTTCCAGTTTTTCCACCTATTGGGTTCATTAAATTATATTTATAACGCAATCTAACGCCTGTACCTTCGGTGACTACACTTTTTAGCATATTGGTCATGGCATAGGCATATTGTTCCTCTAGGGCAACTGCAATTTTTGGTTTCTTCTCATATAGTACGAGCCCATTTCTGTCTTCAATGCGTAATAAATAGATAGGCTCTGTCCAAATACCATGGTTTGCAAATACAGAATAAGCGCCTACCATGTCGTATAAGGAGGCATCAAACGTGCCTAAACAGATGGAAGGATATGCGGGAACATCGCTAGTAATGCCCAGTCTTTTTATCAGTGTGGAAACTGCTGTAGCTCCTACCTCGCGCATGACATAGGCTGTAATATAGTTTTGAGACCTTGCCATTGCTTTTTTTAATGTCAAATATCCAGGAATAGTGCCTTCTGACTTTGGGGTCCAATCATCGATGGTAATAGGTTCATTGAGCACCTGAAAGCATGGCGAAAATCCTTTTTCTAGTGCGGTTAAATAAGTAAATGGTTTGGCCGTAGAACCCACCTGTCGGGTTCCCATTTTTACCTGATCGTACTGAAAATACTCATAATTAGTACCACCCACCCAAGCACGAACATATCCTGTTTGGGGCTCCATGGACATGATTGCATTACGTAGCATCAGTTTATAATACTTGAGAGAATCTAGTGGCCTCATGATTGTATCGATATTACCCTTCCACGTGAAGATGCTCATTTTGGTAGGTTTGTTAAAATCAGCTTTTATTTGGCTTTGGGTTTTTCCTTCAGCAATCGCTTGACGATATCGATCTGAACGCTTGATCCCTTGATCAATCAGTTGCTCAAAACCTTTAAATGGATCTCTTCCACCCCATTGTGCATTAAATTGCGCCTGTAAGTCTTTTAAATACTCGCGTTGTGCTTCTTCTGCATACAACTGCATACGTGAGTTAATGGTAGTATATATTTTAAGACCATCTCGATCTAAGTCGTAGGGGGTACCATCAGATTTGTTGATGTTATTTTCTTGAAGGATAGTTTTGATATCTTTTTTCAATACTGCACGGAAATAGGTAGCGGAGCCGTCGTTATGATCCGAAAGGCTAAACGAGAGGATTAAACGTTTTCTTTGCAAAAGTTCGGATTCCGAATTACTCAAAAATCCCGCCTTTTCCATATTGCTTAAAACCGTATTTCTCCGGGCTTTGGAACGCTCCGGATTTCGTATCGGGGAATATAGGGAGGTACCTCTGAGCATTCCCACCAAAACGGCAGCCTGTTCGGGAGATAATTTGTTAGGTGTGGTATTAAAATAGGTGCGTGCAGCCGATTTTATCCCGAAGGTATTGTATGAACCAAAATCCACCGTGTTCAAATACATGGTTATGATTTCTTCTTTCGTATAATTGCGTTCGAGCTTAACAGCGATGATGAGCTCTTTTAGCTTTTGGACAAAGCGTTTGAGATGATTGGTAGCTCTGCCTTCTTCAGAAAATAAATTGAGCGCTAATTGCTGTGTAATGGTACTTGCCCCTTGTTTTTTTCCCATCAAGTTGTGAAACAGAATGGTAAATGTTCGTTTGAAATCAATTCCAGAGTGGCTATAAAAGCGAATATCTTCCGTAGCTATCAAGGCATTGATAATATTAGGTGAAATTTCGTCGTATCGCACATTCGAACGATTTTGAATGAAGTAAGTTCCTAAAATGACTTCATCGCCGGAAATGACCTCCGAAGCTAAGTTGCTCTTCGGATTTTCTAGGTCTCTGAATGATGGTAGCTTCCCAAATAAACCCAAGCCTGTGCTGAAGATGAGCAACGCACAAAAGAAGACCACTCCTAAAATCCATTTCCAAAACCGATTGCTGTATCGATGAATGTCTTCCCCGCTTAACTGATTATTCATAGTTTACTTGTTGACCTTTTTTTTGAAAAAATCGATGTACCAATCAATTATTTCTCGATTGGTACATTTCTCGAAATTTTGCTTACTGATATAAAATGTAATGTATTTATTCGCGGGTATTTTCATGATCTGCGACATTAATGGATTGATTTTACTGTAATAAGCAGTCACAGCCTCCTTGTTTGGAAATACACCTACAAATATCAATTGATTTTGATTCTCTAACAATTTTAATTGATGTTTTATTTGCTTGTCAGGGTATTGGCTTCTGTTAAACTGTCCAATTCCGAAACGTGACGAACTTAGATTGAAAGTAGATTCTGTGACGTCGACAATGAAGTAGTATTCTGTAGATTCTTCCGTTGAGAAAAAATGACTGTGGTCTGGGGTAGGAGGTGCTTTCGGTGTTTCAGCTACGTGAGTGGGTGTTATTGGAGCAGCAGGCACTGGTTTATCCTCCACGTGAATAGTTGGACTGATAGTTTCCATTTGAGGTTCTTCAAAATATGAAGGCTCTGGCGAATCACTATCCAGATCATTATCTAGCAGAGCAAATTCGCGGCTGGCAAGTGATTTTCGATGGGCATTGATAAATATAAGTTGCTTTTGAATAAGCGGCACCACGAGGCTATCTCCAGCAAAATCAT
>Ga0214919_10007660_pt1 | contig 14491 bp, 8 predicted proteins | sample LL1503_MetaG_FD_177994 | JGI IMG/M metagenome (GOLD analysis project Ga0214919, IMG submission 177994) | Freshwater microbial communities from Lake Lanier, Atlanta, Georgia, United States - LL-1503 | ecosystem: Environmental > Aquatic > Freshwater > Lake | place: USA: Georgia | collected 2015-03-15
TATTGCGGCGGGGCTCACCTCTTCCCATCTCGAACAGAGAAGTTAAGCCCGCCTGCGCAGATGGTACTGCAATTTGTGGGAGAGTATGTCGCTGCCTTTTTTTAATCTGAACTCGTTTTAGATTCTTTGAAAGTCCTTCACGAATGTGAAGGACTTTTTGTTTTATAGGTGCACCGTGCATTTTTAATATAAAATAAACTGAAATAAGTTCAGTTTAATAGTTTTGATTCTAAGAACTCATTATTTAATTGACGAAGGCTTTTTGTTTTAACTTTTTACTGATAGTGAGCATGTTATTTTTTTAATAATAACTTTAACTGTATATTTAGTTTTAATAGAAAACCCACTCATTTGAGTGGGTTTTATTAGTTATATTAATTTTTTCTTATTATGCTAGCATTGTAACAGGGTTCTCCAAATACTGTCTCAATGTTTGCAGGAATTGTGCTCCTGTAGCCCCGTCTACCGTTCTGTGGTCGCAAGCTAATGTTAATGTCATAGTATTACCGACTACAATCTGACCGTTTTTTACTACTGGTTTTTCTTCGATAGCACCTACTGATAGAATGGCAGAGTTTGGTTGGTTTATAATTGAGGTGAATGATTGAATACCAAACATTCCTAGGTTTGAAACCGTGAAAGTGCTTCCTTCCATTTCTGTTGGTTGTAATTTTTTAGTTTTTGCTTTTATGGCTAAATCTTTTACACTACCACCTATTTGAGATAAATTCATTTGATCTGTAAAACGCAAAACGGGCACTACTAAACCATCTTCAACTGCTACAGCTACGCCAACATTCACGTGATGGTTAATAGTAATAGCATCATCACTCCATTGTGAGTTTACTTTTGGATGCTTCTTTAATGCCATTGCACAAGCTTTGATAACCATATCGTTGAAGGATACTTTAGTATCTGGAACGGTGTTAATCACAGCACGTGATTTCATCGCTTCATCCATAGCTACTTCTATCGTTAAATAGAAATGTGGTGCGGTGAAGATAGATTCAGAAAGACGCTTAGCAATAGTCTTACGCATTTGCGAATTTTTGATAACTTCTGAAAATGTTTCTCCAGCTGGAACAAATGGTCTTACAGCAGTTGTTGGTTCTGCGTTGTCGGTTATTGGTTGACTAGTTTGACTTGGTGAAGCAGAAGCTGATGGAGTGAAATTCTCGACATCACTTTTCGTGATACGACCGTTTTCTCCAGAACCTTTTATTTGAGAAAGATTAATTCCTTTATCCTTAGCAATTTGTCTGGCTAATGGGGAAGCAAATATTCTTCCGCCATCGTTAGTTTGAATTACTTCTACTGTAGGTGTAACCGTTGCAGCTTGTTCAGTTAGGGGAGCAGCCACTGGAGCAGCGCCACCTTTTTTATAGTTTTCGGCTATGCCTGTAATGTCAGTTCCTGACGGACCGATAATAGCTAAAACGCTATCAACGGGTGCCGATTGTCCTTCGTTAATTCCGATAAACAATAAAGTTCCAGCGTTGAAAGATTCGAATTCCATAGTGGCTTTGTCGGTTTCGATTTCGGCTAAAATATCACCTTCTTTTACTTCATCACCTACTTTTTTCAACCAAGTTGCCACTGTTCCTTCGGTCATTGTATCACTTAGACGCGGCATGGTTACTACTACCACTCCTTTAGGTAATGAGGTTGTTGTCGGTTGTGAGTTGTCGGTTGTCGGTTTTGCTTCTGATGGAGCTTCTGTCTTTTCTTTAGTTATTGCTTGTGCCGGAGTAGCGGCAGTACCAGAAATTATTCCAGAAATATCTTCACCTTCTTTTCCGATGATGGCTAAAAGAGAATCAACAGCTGCTGTTTCACCTTCTTTAATACCAATATATAATAAAGTACCAGCATTGAAAGATTCAAACTCCATCGTAGCTTTATCTGTTTCGATCTCAGCAAGGATATCTCCTTCTTTTACCGTATCACCAACTTTTTTTAGCCAAGTTGCTACAGTTCCTTCAGTCATAGTATCACTCAAACGAGGCATTGTAATTTTTGTTGCCATAATTATAATCTATGTGGGATGAAAGGATAATTTTCTTGTTCGTAAACAACATCATATAATTGTTGTACTTCTGGGAAAGGAGATTCTTCAGCGAATGTAGCACATTCTTCTACTAAATCTTTTACTCTCTCATCAATAACTTCAATTTCAGCATCGGTGGCGTATTTTTTTTCTTTTATGATGTCCAATACTTGAGTGATTGGGTCAATTTTTCTGTATTCTTCTACCTCATCTTTCGAACGGTATAATTGAGCATCTGACATGGAGTGACCTCTATAACGATACGTTTTCATTTCTAAGAAAGTCGGTCCGTCACCACGGCGTGCTCTTTCCATAGCTTCGTGCATAGCTTCGGCAACTTTTACTGGGTTCATCCCGTCAACAGGTCCGCATGGCATTTCATATCCTAATCCTAATTTCCATATATCTGTATGATTGGCAGTTCTTTCAACTGAAGTCCCCATAGCATACCCATTGTTTTCACATATAAATACTACGGGTAATTTCCATAACATAGCCATATTGAATGCTTCGTGAAGTGAACCTTGGCGTGCAGCACCGTCACCAAAATAGGTTAGGGTTACACCACCAGTTTCGAAATATTTATCACCAAAAGCCATACCTGCACCTACTGGAATTTGTGCCCCAACGATACCATGACCTCCATAAAATCCGTGTTCTTTAGAAAAGATGTGCATTGAACCACCCATTCCTTTGGAAGTTCCAGTAACTTTTCCTAATAGTTCAGCCATTACTTTTCTTGGGTCAACACCCATTCCGATTGGCTGCACGTGATTCCTATAGGCTGTAATCATTTTGTCTTTTCCACCCAAATTCATAACGTGTAAAGCACCCGCTAATACGGCTTCTTGTCCGTTATATAAGTGAAGAAATCCTCTAACTTTTTGTTGAATATAAAGAGCTGCAAGTTTGTCTTCAAATTTTCTCCAAAGCAGCATATCTTCATACCACTTTAAATAAACTTCTTTTGTTACTTCTTTCATTTGTTACTTTTGCTAAAGTGTTATTAGGTTCTTAATTATTATTCAACGCAGAATAGTTGGCTTATAAATAAATTTGCGAAATGCAAAAGTAAAACATTCCCTTTAAGAAGTAAAATTTAAAAGCAGTAAATTTAACTATTATCTTGACTTTTCAACTATAGACAAAAAAAATGCTATTTTTCGCTAATTTGATTTAAAAAAACACCAAAAAATCAATGGACATTGTCCTCTTAATATCAAATTTACAAGAAGTTTTTATCGAAACTTAAAGGCAATAAATTTTCAATAGAAGCTGATTTGTAGACTTCACCGCTTTCGCCCATAAAATAGATTTCGATAGGTGTGTTTTGTTTACTTTCATATTCTGAAATAGATTGTCTACAAGCGCCACATGGTGGAATTGGTGATGTAGTTTTATTGGTGTCTGAGGCGGCGGTTATGGCCATTTTTATGATTTTAGCGTCTGGATAAATGGCGCCAGTTTGAAAAATAGCCACTCTCTCTGCGCAAAGACCAGAAGGGTATGCCGCATTTTCCTGATTAGACCCTAAAACTACATGACCATTATCTAAAAGAATAGCAGTGCCAACTCTAAATTTAGAATAAGGTGCATATGCTTTTTTTCGTATAGCGATGGCTTGTTGCATTAATGACTGAATTTCAATTGGTAGTTCAGCTATTGATTCGTAAACGGCAAACGAAGCATTAATGTTTATTTCTTTCATTCGAATTGTCTATTTTTTTATTGAAAATGGAACAACCATTTTTTCGAGTTACAGTTTTAATTGAATTTTTTGAAGTGGTTATTTCATTATTGAGGAAAAAAAATCCAAATTTCTAAAAGAGATTTGGATATTTATTTTATTTTTTATTGGCTATTAATAATCATCGTATTTATCACCAAAGTTAAACGTTAGTGAGAACCGTAAGGTGTTTTCTAATGGGTTATTTACTTTTGACGCTGAGAATAAATAAGACAAATCAACTTTGACTACATTGTATTTGAAACCTGCTCCCAAAGAAAAGAATTGGCGTGCACCTTTTAAGGGGCTTTCATGGAAATAACCTAAACGCAAAGCGAAAGAATCTTGGTATAAATATTCTGTTCCAACAGAATAGGTAAATTCTTTTAATTCTTCACTAAAACCTCCTGGTGCATCACCAAAAGATTTAAACATGCCTGAAACCCAGTTTACTTTGTTGTAAGCAGTGTTGTTTTGTGTTCTTATGTCTTGTTCGGAAATAAAATCATCACTTGTTTCAGGTGTATTATTAGGATTTGGTATATCTTTAACACTATCTATATTACCATTACCGTTTCTATCTGCACTTTGAGGTGTTGGCACCAAAAGTTTGTCAAACTCAATACTTACAGAAATTTTATTATAATCATCAAATATAAAATCATAGCCACCACCAATTCTCATTTGAGCTGGTAAAAAGTTTGCGTTTTCTTCTGTAGCTCCAGCATCGTAATTTATCTTTGGTCCCATATTTTGAAAGTTGAAACCAAGTCGTAATCTTCCATTAAAATCTGAAAAAGCGGTTTCTTCCCCTTGATAAAAACCAGCTATGTCAACGGCAAATGTGCTTGAAGGTTTTGCATCACCAGCACCTGCTGTAGCCAGTCTCAGTTGTGAACGAATATACCTACCCGCGACAGCCATGGCAAATCGCTCACTTAGTTTTAAGGAATAGGAAAGGTCTAAAGCTAATTCATTTGGTTTTACTTCATTAGCAGGATCTTCTGCATTTTCTCTCAATTCAATTACTCCTAAACTAAAATATCGTAAACTAGTTGCAAATGCACTTCTTTCGTTTATTCTATTGTAGTAATTTACTTCTCCTAATGAAATGTCATTAACTAGTGCTGTTAAATATGGGGTATAACTAGATGTAAATCCTTGTTTGTCAAGTGCAAAAGCATATTTAGCAGGATTCCATTGTTGAGAAAATGCATCAGAAGATGTAGCAACTCCTTGATCTGCCATACCAGCAGCGCGAGCATCAGCTGCAATTAATAAAAAAGGTACACCAGTTGTAATTACTCTGCTTGCATCTTGCGAATAACAGTTTTGAATTGAGATAAATAATATTAAAAAAAATTTGATTTTTTTCATTTTCATTTTTGTAAAAGTTAACAAATATAGTATTTTCCTATAGGATTACAAGTTTTTCTATTTTTTCTGCTTTTTTATTCGTTAAAGTCGACTTTACAGTCAGCTTATAGACATAAACTCCCTTGCCAATTCGGTCTCCAAAATCATCTTTGCCATCCCAAGTAATGTCTCTAGAAAGAAACCCATCTGTTGTTACTATTTGGTTTTTGGTCCATACAATTTTTCCCGTAATGGTCATCACTTGCACTTGTACTTCTAAGGGTTCAAAAGGTCTGTTATGTGAGAACCAAAACTCGGTGTAACTTACAAATGGATTGGGATAATTTAAGACATGATCAAGTGCGATATTCTCATCTCCTACAACAACAAATTGTATGTCTTCAGTAACTTTATTGTTGTACACATCCCATGCAATAAATGTTAAGGTATGTAAACCAACCGCTAAATTTCTGAATGGAAAGTAAACTCTTCCTTTGGTGTAATCATCTAATTCTGTTTGGTAATAATCATTCATAATATAGGGCTTTGTTTCATCACCATCAAGAATGCCTATAATATCATGACCTATTCCGCTAGCGGTATTTATCCCATGTTCGTCTTCTAGTTGGGCTAATAAAAAAGGCGCTGCATTCGTTATTCCGCCATTGACAAAAGTTTCGTCATTCATGTATAATTTTAGTTTTGGACCTATGTTGTCTGCTACTGCGTTGGTATTTATGCCGCCAATTTTAATATCGGTATTGTATCCTGTTTTATCTAAAAGCATTTGATTTTTTTTAGAATAAAAACTAATTCTTCCCTTTTCAACTGGTATTCGAATATCTCTTGGCACTACAAAACCAAATTCAAATCTTCCATTAGTTACGGAAGCATTTCCTCTGAAAATAGTTTCTCCTAAAATGTTAAATGACATATTCGTAGCTGTTTGTCCTGTTTCGTTTATTGCGTCTGCACCATCATTTCTTAATGTGGTTAATGTAATTTTTTTGTCAAAAATATTTACTGTTAAATCACCGTTGTATTGAGTAAACAAATTATTGTTTTCATCTAAAACTTCTCCAGAAAGTTTAACATAAGCCAAAGATTTAAAATCATCTATTGGGCCGGTTACAGGCATTTCGTTTACTTTTGTAAGTACTATTTTGGGTCTTGGTATAGCTAGCATTACAGCAGGATCACCAAGATAAAAAACCACATTTGTTGCTGTGTTTGGGCTAGTGTTTTTTGCAAGTCTCAGCGCATCTGCCATTGAGTAATATTGATCACTTCCAAAGGAGAAAAGAAATTGCGCTAGTGTGTCATTAAAATTCTGTGCAGCACCTTGATTTATGGATCGAATGGTGGTTATCATTGAGATAGCGCCACCCTTAGGATTCCAGAAAGTAAATTCGCCTGCAGTGGGTCTGTAAGGATTGTCAAATCTTGAAAAGTCACAGGTTATAGTAATAAACAATGGGTATTTATACCTATTATTTAAATTTTGTCCATCTGAATTTTCCCATATTCTTTCCTCTGCCAGTTCTTCTGGACCACCATGCCCTAAATAGTTAAAAACCAAAGCTCCCTTTTCAAAAGCTGTAAAAATTTCTTCTCTTGCTTTAGGGTAACGTTTTCCACCAGCAGAGGTTTCTTGTTGATAGGAGTCTAAAAGTATTTTTTTTAGGTTGATGAATGGTTTTTCGGTAGCTATTTTATTGGCTAATCTGTTTTGATAATATTGTAAAAATTTATCAGCTGGTTTTTCCGTTGAAGGATCATCTGCAATACAAACATAGTTGTTTCTCCAGCTTCCATAAGATTTAATATCATGGTATTCTATAATTTTATTAACCATTTCCTCGGCTTGCTGTGTAGTACTAACAATCATTCTGCCAACGGCAATATCTATTCCGCCCAAGTCAAAATTTGTGTATAAACCACTGTTGGAAGTAAATGTTCCAAAATCCATTCTGCCTTCATCATTATCCATCATGCCGTAAAAATCATCAGAAGCAAAAGACACTTCATCTTCTGTAAAACTATTTAAAGCTTGGTATATTGGAACAATATTAGTGTTATTGGAAACTCTATCTTTAAAATCATAAGAGGCATCTCCGAAAGCATTCAAATATTTAACGCGTTTGTCTGTTGAAGAAGCATTAAAGTAAACATACTTAGCAAAGTTTCTAATAGCGCCAATATCTTGTTTTCCTGAAGAGAATTCTTGATATATGTCTTCTAAATTTACAACTTTCACACTCATGTTAGAATTATTTCTATGAAAGTTGGCTAGTTTTTCTGCCTGCGCATTTAAGAATTTGGGCGTTATAATTAAATAATCAATATCTTGAAATTGTCCTTGTGAATTAGTAAAGATGTTGCCTTTTAAGTTTTGGTTAACCACTTTTGATTTGGATTCTTTGGATGGATATAAATAATCGCCATTACTAATGGCAATATATTTTCGGATTTCACCAAGTGTAGATTTGAATGAAAAAACACTTTGATTATTATTTTCTACTTTTGATACATTATAGATGTCTGTGATGTCCCAAACTTGCGTAATATTTGAAGCATTTGAAATTTGGTACTCTCCAATTTCAAAATTTGAAATTGCCTGGTCATATTGAAATCTAAATTGTTTGTCAAATCCTTTTAAGTTACAAGTCGATTTGATGTTGATAAAATCTAAATATCCTTTTGCACTTGGAACACCCAGATTGTCAAAAGTTATTTTTACTGTTACATCTTCGGTGGAAGAAGTAATAGTAGAAATTAGTATTTTCTCCCCAATTTTTGCAGTAGAAGTACCACTATTTACATTAATATTTATATTTCCAGCTAATTGACTATTAGTTTCAATTTTAAATTTAGAATTTGTTCTTGCTACTGAAGCAACATGAACAGATAACTGTATTGGAGATGATGCAACTAAATTAGGGATTTTGAATTTAAATTCTTGTTCGTTATTATAACTAAAATCTTCTCCAAACCAAATTCTTCCTAATTTTTCTAGGTTTATTTTATCTTTTTCATAAAATTGGTAATTATCAAAAGTTGTTATGGTGGTAGTAGGATTATCTGTTGGCTGAAACATATCAGTAATCCTTTTACCAGCATCGCCAGTCGTTGTTACGTAATAATAAGATTTGTCAGCATATATATTTAGGTTTGATTTATAATCATCATTCCAATTGTCAAGTCCTTCAGCATAAAAAAGAATGTAATCCGAACTATCAAAAACACCATCATTTTCCCCTATAAATTGAATAGCATTTTCTTCTAAGTCTGAAGGATAAGATGATGAATTTAAAAGCGGTAACATTCTTCCGCCGTTTCCGTAGATTTTAATTTTTCTAGGGTCAACATTAGTGTCCAATCCTAAACTTTGAAGAAACCCTTTGGTAATTTTATAGACACCAGAAGTTTCAATATAAAAACGGTACCACTTTCCGGTGCTTAAAACTGAATTTTCAACACTGCTTACATTATTAGAAGATTTTTGAACGCTATTAGGAGGTTTTTGCGATATAGAATAACTAAATGAAATTAATTTTTTAAATGAATTTCCTTCTTTAATTATAGGAGATATTGTAATTTGTCCGAAATATATATCACGAGCAATGATGTTTTTGAAGGAATATTTTAAGGAAGTTGGAATTTCTTTTACTGCTAAATCACCAAGTTGACTTTCTAGAATTGGTTCATAAATAATATTGGATAATTGTAAACCATTTTCATTTGCAAGGCCATTAAGTTTTACTCTAGAAGAATATTTTAAAGTTCTAGCATAACTATCAAACTGGAGATTTAAAATGTCAAACTGAGGAATGTTGTAGGAGGTTTTCCCATAAGCCAATTCTTTTTTTTCAGTCCAATTCAATGTAACGCTTGCTTGGTCTTGAGAAAAAACAAAGAGTATATTAAAAACAAAAAAGTAAATTGTAATAATCTTTTTCATGGTGAACAGTAAACGTAAATTTGTTTAAATTAGTATAAAAATGCTTTTTTTTTTTTTTTTTGAAGCAAAATACAATAAAACTATTATTTTTGCGTTATATATCAAATTAGCCATAAGACGGCAAATTTACTATTAATTTAAAAAAATGTTGCAGTTTAAGGGTTAATTCTTATATTGCGCAACTAATTTATTACCTACTAAAAAGTATGAAAGTAAACAAAATTATTGCTGTAAAATTAGTACTAACATTAGTTATAATGATTGGTTTTACTAATTGTAGTAAAAAGTCCAGTTCAAAAGGGGGTTCTCAAGCCACTGGATGGAAGATCAATGATAAAAAAGGAGGATTTCAGTATGCTTCAAATTTCAAAAAACAAGCCACTGGACCAGGACTAGTTATGGTTGAAGGCGGAACATTTACTATGGGTAAAGTAGCTGACGATGTAATGCATGATTGGAATAATACTCCAAATCAACAACATGTGATGTCATTCTACATGGACGAAACAGAAGTTACTAACATGATGTATATGGAGTACCTTAATTGGTTAAAAACAGTTTTTCCTCCAGATCAAGAGAATTATAAAAATATTTATGAAGGAGCTTCTCCAGATACTTTAGTATGGAGAAACAGATTGGGTTATAATGAAACAATGACAGAAAACTATTTAAGACATCCTGCTTATGCAGAATATCCTGTGGTTGGTGTAAGTTGGATACAGGCGACTGAGTTTGCTAAATGGAGAACAGATCGTGTAAATGAGAATATCCTTGAGACACAAAAATATTTGAAGAAAGACGCTAAAGTTACGGATATGACTGCTGATAAAGTTTTTAGCACAAATGCCTATCTTGCTTCTCCTTCTACTGCAAAAGGTGGAGACGAAAAACTTGTTTTGAAAAGAGGTCAAAAACCGGGTGCAGCTCCCAAAACAGCTGGGTCTACTAATACACAAGGAAATAGTCCAAAAAATGTTTATGCTCAAAGAAGTTCTGGATTAATTCCACCAGAATACAGATTGCCAACAGAAGCAGAGTGGGAATATGCAGCAGCATCTGATGTAGGTCAGAGAGAGTATAATTCATACAAAGGGCAAAAGAAATATCCTTGGTCTGGAAGTTACACCCGATCAGGAAAAAGACAATTCAGAGGAGATCAATTGGCTAACTTCAAGCAAGGAAAAGGTGATTACGGTGGAATAGCTGGTTGGTCTGATGATGGTGCTGATATTACTAATAAAGTAAAATCATATCCACCAAATGATTTCGGATTATATGATATGGCAGGAAATGTAGCCGAATGGGTTGCGGATGTTTACAGACCGATTGTGGATGATGAAGCAAATGATTTCAATTATTACAGAGGTAATGTTTACATGAAAGATAAAATTGGGGAAGATGGTAAAGTAGAATTAGTTACTAGTGAAACACAAAAATTTGACACTTTGTCTAATGGAAAAATTGTAGCAAGAAACTTGCCAGGAGAAATAGCTCAAGTTCCTGTTGATGATAAAGAAACTTATTTAAGACAAAACTTTGATAAATCTGACAATAGAAATTATCGTGATGGTGATAAACAGTCAACTAGATACTTCAAATTTGGTGCCTCCGAAGAAGGTGATGAAAAAGGAAAATTAAGAGATGACCAAAGAATGTATGACTCTCCTAAACATAACGTTTCTACAGATAGTTTAGGTAACATGGTTAAGAAATATGATAAATCAAACAAAAGAACTACTTTAGTTAATAATGATGTAAGAGTATATAAAGGTGGCTCTTGGAGAGACAGAGCCTATTGGTTAGATCCAGCACAAAGAAGATATTTTCCACAAGATATAGCTACTGATTTTATTGGATTTAGATGTGCAATGTCTAGAGTTGGACCAAAAGCGGATAAGAAAAAAAGAGCTAGAAATTAATTTTAGTTTTTAAATAATACCAAAAAAGCCCTAATTTTAAGGGCTTTTTTATTTTAAACCCACTGAAGATGACAATTCAAAACTTACATCATTTATTTTTAAAGTGCAATAAAGTTTCCATAGATACCAGAAACATTCAGCTCAATTCTTTTTTTGTTGCCATAAAAGGGGAACGTTTTGATGCGAATACATTTGCCAAAGAAGCATTAGAAAAAGGGGCTGGTTATGTAGTAATTGATAATCCAAAATATTATATAGATGATAGAACCATCTTAGTAGAAGACAGTTTGAAAGTACTTCAAGAGTTGGCAAAGTATCACCGACAATTTTTGAAACTTCCAATTATTGCTTTGACAGGAAGTAATGGTAAAACAACTACTAAAGAACTAATTAATGTTGTGTTGTCAAAAAAGTTCAGAACTATCGCAACCGTTGGCAATTTGAATAACCATATTGGCGTTCCTTTAACTTTATTATCGTTCACAAAAGAAACAGAATTAGGAATTGTTGAGATGGGGGCTAATCATCAAAAAGAAATTGAATTTTTGTGTGAAATAGCGCAACCAGATTATGGATATATAACTAATTTTGGTAAAGCCCATCTTGAAGGTTTTGGCGGAGTAGAGGGAGTGATTAAAGGTAAAAGTGAAATGTACACTTTTCTAAAAGAAAACCATAAATCAGTTTTTGTAAATCTGGATGACGAAATCCAAAACACTAAAACTATTAATGTTAAAAGAATCACATTTAGCCAAAACGAGACCACTGCAAATGTTTATATAGATAGCATTGTTGCAAATCCATTTGTAAAAATAGTTACGATGGATGTTGAAATTAATTCACGTTTAATCGGGCTTTATAATGCTAATAATATTAATGCAGCAATAACAATTGGAAATTATTTTGATATTTCTACTAATGATATTAAAACAGCTATTGAGAGTTATGTCCCCGAAAACAATCGGTCACAATTATTGATGAAAAGTACAAATGAAATCATTCTAGATGCTTATAATGCTAATCCAAGTAGTATGAAAGTAGCCCTAGAAAACTTTATCCAGTTGGATAAAGACAATAAAATCGTAATCATTGGAGATATGTATGAGTTAGGCCTAGAAAGCTTAGAAGAACACAAAGCCATCGTCTATTTTTTAAAGGATAATAGTTCCTTTGAATGTCACTTTGTTGGAAAAGATTTTTTTTCAAATAAAATTCAAAATGCCAACTTCCATTTTTACAACACTTTTGATGAATTTACTCAGTTTTTAACTTCAATAAAATTAGAAAACAAAACCTTACTAATAAAAGGTTCTAGAGGAATGGCTTTAGAACGAACTTTGGAATATTTATAAATAAAAAGCTCCTCAATTTTCTTGTGAAGTTTTTTTATTAAACTTCAAGCCAAACCTTAGAAATTTCAATTAATTTGGTTAAAAAATACCCAGAAATTATATCTAATTTGATGAAAATATTTATTACTAAATAGTCAATTAATTTAATCTTTACTTATTTTTAAATATTTAGAAACGACTGAATTTATAGTAAAAATCAAAAAAACAAATGAAATAATTTTTTAATTTTCTTATCAATATTTATAATCTTACTTTATTTAAGTTTACCTATTCAAAAATTATATTTTTTGTAATACATTAACTCTTTGTAATACTCAATAATAAATGCAAATAATGTATTAATAATAATTTGGGCATCCCCAACATCTATCGCTTTTATCAAATTCATATGAAATTGAAATTTCATATACTCCTCCTGTTTTTCCAATTTTACTAGTATTAAAATCGTAGGAATAACCAAATTTAAATCCTTCATATTTAAATCCTGCATAGGCATTAATCGAGGTTAAAAAATGGCTATTTGGATTTCTTCTAATTGGGTTTGTGGCTGCCAATAAACCAACAGAAAAATTTCCATTTACATATTGAGGACCAAAATCAATTCTATTGTATTCACCCTGTTTCATGAAATTGGTAAGTAAATAAATACTGTCTTCATTATCAAACCTGCCATACAATGTATTCAATGGAATTTCTATGGAGGAATGAACCGATACAAACATGTCGATTTGGTTATTACCATTGTATGCCATTGAAATATTAGGCCTGTTAAGATGTTTTAGTGTAATACCAATCCAGGATTTTTCATTATTAAAAAGCATAGACGTACTAATATCAAAAAAATTAATTTTTTCATTTAATAATAATGGATCTATACTTGTTGAATAAATAATCCCATTGTTAATATCTATCTGATCTCCTAATAACAAGTCCTGAAAACCAAAATCCTTACTACCATAACCAAAAGATAAACTGGGTCTAAAATACCAATCATCATTAATTTGAACTTTTAAAGAATAATTTAAATTTACTTGCGTGAAATTATATCTTGTAGTACTTTCTTTATGATTTAAAATACTTATTCCAAGACCACTATTAATTTCTTCAAACCAATTATCAACATAAGCATATTGAGTATTGATACTAAAATCAATTCCAGGCCATTGCGTTCTGTGAATAATACCAGCTTTTGCACCCTCTTTTGCACCAGCAAATGAAGAATTAATAGTCTCGGGCATCATAAAATACTGAGTGAATATTGGATCTTGTGCTTTAACTTTTCCGAAAGTAAACAAGAGAAAAATTAGTATTATTGATTTTTTCATAATTAAAAAATTATTTTAATAAAGTAAATGGTCCATTATAATTAATCTCTGCACCAAATAATGTAGTTGCTCTTACAACAATTATATAGTTTCCGTTTTCACTCTCACGGCCATTTATTTTTCCGTCCCAGCCAATTAAGGATGTTCCAGACTCTACATATAAAAGAGATCCCCAAGTATCATAAACCTTCATTTCTACTACACCCATACAGTTAAATTCTGGTTTAATAGTGTCATTAATAGCATCATAATTACCTGGAGTAAACCCAGTAGGGACAACCATATCGTATCCTTTTGTTATAGCTATCGTTTCAGAAACAGTGTAGGTACAGGTCACACCACCTATGGCATAATTAACCAAAAGTGTTATGGTATGATCTCCTATGGTAGTGAAATTATGAATGATTGAGTCGGTAGATCCTATCGGAATGCCGTCTACTGACCATTGGATACTTGTATAATTTCCTGTAGAAATATTAGTCAGAGTAATTGGGTCGTTCACTGCAAAATTACCACAAATAGTGCCAGAATTTGAAGCAATATTCATCAATGCATCTCCAATAACTGGCAAATTCACATTAATTGGAACTTGAACAGGAATACATCCTAGAGTATTTCCTTCAACATCATTTACATCTACAATATAAGCTCCATTTACTGATGTTGTCATACATTGTGGGTTAACTGGGACACAAGCATTTCCTCCAGACCAACTAAAAGTATATCCTGGAACTCCACCATTTGCAAACACATAATTAGTTTGACTTACTTCTTTTATAGGACAATTAACATTAACGTTAGACGT
>Ga0214919_10007663_pt1 | contig 14486 bp, 15 predicted proteins | sample LL1503_MetaG_FD_177994 | JGI IMG/M metagenome (GOLD analysis project Ga0214919, IMG submission 177994) | Freshwater microbial communities from Lake Lanier, Atlanta, Georgia, United States - LL-1503 | ecosystem: Environmental > Aquatic > Freshwater > Lake | place: USA: Georgia | collected...
CAGCGCCTGCCAACAGGCAGAAGCGATCCTCCAGGAGAGCCGGGTGGTGGGAGCTTTCCACCACGTCAGCGCCGTGCTCCTGCTCGATCCCGAGGTTGCCGAAATCGATACCGACGTCCTCGTCCTTGGCGATGACCGGGAGGCGACCGACCTGGTTCAAGCCCTCGTCGCCCGGATACCCTCTATTAGAGGCATCTACGCCGGTCGCCTACGTAACGCGGGCCAAGTGGAGTCTTTCACCGCGAATCTGATCTCAATGAACCGCAGATATAAGGGTCACGCCGGTCTACGCATCACCGACGTGTAGCCGGTTTGGGGCGTCTCTCACCTACCCGGTAGAGTGCTCCATCTGGCGCCCGTAGCTCAACGGATAGAGCATCTGACTACGGATCAGAAGGTTAGAGGTTCGAATCCTCTCGGGCGCGCAAGGTGTGTGTGCGGGAATTCGAATTTGTAAGGGGTTTTTGGCCTTACCGTCTGATGCTTAATCAGACCGCTCAAGCCTTTTCTTCCCCTTGCCCCATTTTTACAAACCACACTGCTACCGAGGCCGTAATGACGCCTACCAAAGAGATTCCGGAAATCATTAGGAGCACAGCTAGCAGGCGCCCTTCAGTTGTTGTTGGGTATCTGTCTCCGTAACCCACAGTGGTTACGGTTGTGACGGCCCACCACAGTCCGTCGGGAAAAGTCTTGATATTGGATCCTTCAACATTTCTCTCACTCAAGGTGATTTGAACAGCCGCGATGTAGGAGATAAATGTGACGCTGATGGCAACCTTTGTCGTGATTGCTAGTTGGCGCCCGATGGCAATCCTTTGTAGTAGAAAACCTCCAAGTGAAATAATGCGCAACAAACGTAGTGGTCGTAAGAATGGAAGAATTACAGAAACGATCTCCAATAAATTCTTTCTAAAATAGTCCTTTTTACGCTTGGCCTTCAAGAATCCGTAACTTAGGTCTAATGCAAGAGATAACCAACATACCCATTGAGTGGCTTGTATTACATTTTGCGCCAGAGGAGAGACATTTGGATGGAAGGCCGGATAGGAATAGGCAATAAGAAAGCAAAGAGCAATCACTGTCAGAAAGCCATTCCAGAGCTTTTCTATTTTTCGCACGCAATTCCGTCTTTATCACGGTCTGATTTCTGATTAGCTAGGTAGAGCGACTTATCGAATTTTGGTTTCCTCTTAGTCGCTCCACCAGCGTTGACGGCTTCCGGTCGAGCGACTCCCCCTGGGTAGACCTTGTTAAGTTCAGTGCAGTTCTTAAAGATCTTGGCTGCGGCTTGTGAACTTGGAACAAAAGAAAAACATAAGAGAACACAAATGCTAGCCAGGAAGTGTCGCTTCACTTCTTCACCTTACTCAACGACTCGACCTTTGCCCAGTTTCCATCTGTAAACCGTGGATATAATTCTCTTATGCCAAAGATCGTTGGGGCTGCTGAAGCCGCGAGCGTGATGTTTGCCGCTGGATTTGAGCCAATGGCTCCATATGTTAACTCTCGTACTCCCTGGGAGTCGATTCACGTAAAATGTGGAGCTATCGTTTACCCAACTTATGGTGCTATCAAATCGGGTAGGCGCGGATGTCGTAATTGTTCTGACCGTAAATTAAGACCTGAATATGCGATAGAGATTATGAGAGGCGCCGGATTAGAACCTCAGGTGCCATTTGTATCTACTATTACTAAATGGAAATCATTGCACTTAAGGTGTGGAAAAATTGTCTATCCCAAATTTGCTAGCATTCAAGATGGACATAGTGGCTGTATCACTTGCAGTACTGAAGATAGAAAAGAAGCTACTAGATTGCATCAACCAAATCTTTATACACAAGAAGAAGCGAATAGAATTGCAGAAGACGCGCAACTGATACCTCTAGAGCCATATTTGAATATCAAGACAAGATGGAAATGCCGTTGTTTAATTTGTAGCAATATCGTGTTTCCAAAATTGGGACTCCTTCAAAGCAGAGGCCAAAGGAGTTGCGCTACCTGTAGGAAAACCACACCTTACAAGGGGAAATTTAGCGAATCAGAGGCAATCGACATACTTCTAATGGCGAATAGGCAAGCACTTGAGCCTTATAAAGATACGAAGACATCCTGGAAATCTAAGTGTTTAGTTTGTGGATCTATTGGGAGTCCCACGCTCTCGAACATAAAAAAACGTGGCAATAGCTGCGCAACGTGTGGAGCCAGTCGCACGCAGGATGCAAAGAAAATGACGCAGGAGCAAGCAGAGAGAATCTACTTGGAAGGTGGAATGAAGTTACTTGAGAAATATCCTCACGAAAACGCCAAACCACTAGAGTGCCAATGCTTGAAGTGTAAAAGAATTGTTAGAAGACCTCTAGCAAGTGTTAAGAGAAGTAAGAATGGTTGTGAATATTGTGCTGGCACAATGGTAGATCCCGATGAAGCAACACAGTTTATGATTGAAAAAGGCTACAAACCAGAAGTTCCATATCCGGGCACTGACACACCTTGGAAGGTGACGCATATCGCGTGTGGCACTCCGTGTAAGCCTACCTATGGAACTATAAGAAGAACCGGGAATGGATGTAGGAAATGTGCCAATTATGGTTGGGATAACAGCAGAGAGTCATATATTTATCTAATCACTCACAAGGATTTAGGCGCACACAAAATAGGAATTGCTAATACTTCCAAGGTATTAAAAATAGATCGGCTTCATAGGCATCAAACCCAGGGCTGGGAAGCCTACAAGAAATGGGAATTTTCGACTGGGCAGGGTGTACTTGAAGTTGAAGCAGAAGTTTTTAGAATACTTAGGATCGAGAGAAAAATACCTGTCTTCCTCTCAAAGGAGCAAATGAAATACGGAGGGTGGACAGAAACGGTGGATGCCGATCTGATCTCGCTGCCGGAAATCAGCACGATCATAAGTAAGGCAATTGGGCGCTTAACTAAATTGAAGCTAACATAAAATTTGAAGACAACACATACATTATCCGCGCACTACAAATTCAATAATCCCGGGTCAAAACCCTCTACCTACAAGAGTCGTATTCGTGCTACTTTGAAGCTTCAACAGGACCACAGATAGAGCATCTGATCTACTGACTTGTAGTCAGCACCGGTATATGGGTTGCTTGAGTAAGCCCTTATCGGGGCGCCTAATAAAGAATGTTTACTTACATTCGTATGTAAAGGGATTGACCAGTTAAAAAGCCCGAATAGGTCGGCCCGCCGTAGCCTCGTCTTTTAATAACGCCGCTTGATTACCCCTTTCGAAGCCTTGCACTAAGCCGTAAGTATTGTCGTATTCCGTCGATGACCAGTAAAAATATTCTCCGAATCCTGCTCGAAGATCGCCCCTAGAATTGCACTGGATTTTTGCATCACCAGTAACTTGGTGTCTTACATATTTGCATAACTCATTCAACTCATCCTTTGAGGGCAAGTACCAGTCACTCGCACCCCCACCTTGATAGGCCCTAATCATCTCTGCTCCAGAAAAAGTACTGCATCCAGATAGGATTGACTCTGTATTAGCCTTACCAGCGCCTATCTCTGTTCCACGGGTTATTTTATCAATGAGTACTTCATCGGTAATAAACTTTTCAGAAGTTCTTACGTTTGAGGAGCTCCGGCATAACGTGCGGCCTGGCTCATCTCCATTCCACCATATTTGCTTGTCCCACTCGTGAGGCGCAAATTCCAAGTACCTTCCCCAACTTTGTTGACGTCCAGCATCATAAAAAACCACACCGCCACCAGGTCCAGTACTCCCAATTAGACAAGATGTTCCAACCACACATTTTTTTCCAAGACCTGCATCTTGAGCAAATCTGTCCGATTCGAATTGAGCCGCTGCTGATGCCTCGGCTGTTGCAGCTTTATTGCCTTCTACTGCAATTATCCAGGCCTTAGTAATTAAGGTAGGATTTTTTGCATCAGAAATAATTTTATCTGTAAGTTTCTTTACACTATTTAAATACTGATTAGATTTTTTTGTCGCCTCGGCTTGATTGAAAGCACCGCTGTATTTTGAGGACAATGTTGTCACATTGGGGGCCTGATGATATGTGTCTATAGTTATTGTATTCGTTGTATATCCAGTAAGAAGTCGACAATCTGTTAATACTTGAGGAAAATACCTCTGGATATTGTATGACACAAGAAATTCTTCTCCCGCCTTAAGGGGAAATGTTCCTGTACTTGTAATCGCATTACTAACTTTTAAAGTCTTCCCATCGGGACAAAGGAATGAAGCGGAGGCTCTCACTATTAAGTCACATACCCCCGGATTCTCAAATGCTAACGCTTTTAATCCTGTGCCTGGATCTACACCAATTGACGCAAAAGCTTTCGAATTAGTGGTTCTACAATTTGGAGGACTGGATATCTGATCGGCTGTTGACTTCGCATCTGCAAGAATTCGGTCAGCTTCACTTTGCGCTTCAGCTAGAAATGCCTTAGCAAAGGTTGCTGTATATGTAGAAACTTTGACGCCTTTGCTCCAGACTAATTTAGACGCAGACTTTAAGCAGGTGTATTGAAATCCATTCACCGTTGAAACTTGCCCAAGTGACTTGCAAGCATCGCCCGTTTTGACTGCAGATTGGGCTGGTTCTGCCGAAACAATTAAACCAAGAGTGATCAAGAAGCTCAGAAGTAGGCGCTTCATAAAGTTAGTTTATGAGATTTAGTGGGAAAATGATAGGACTTAGATCAGATCTCTCCAGTCACAAATTTAGCAATAAGAAGTCATATTTCATCAGTTAGCGCAATGGCAGAGGCAGAGGAGTTTCGATATGATTTTAGTTTTGTAACAAGGAATTTTGTCTCAATACATACATTATCCGCGTAGCCTAAATTCAATAACCCTGGGTCAAAACCCCCTACCTACAAGGATCGTATGCGTGCTACTTTGGTTGTTCAATAGGACCACGGATAGAGCATCTGATCTACTGACTTGCTGAAAGCAAGTCTAGATACAGCCAGTCAAGACCTCAGGGCTTGATGGGCGTACTACGGATCAGAAGGTTAGAGGTTCGAATCCTCTCGGGCGCGCTCAACATGAAGGCCCACAGCTAGGCCAACAAGAATGATCACTTCAAATATTGTGTGCAATCCTTAGAAGAAACCTTAAAATAGGTGTCATAGTCTCTAGTTATAAATTTCACCTGATAGTTGAGGCACGTGGAGTAGTTGATGAGTTTTACTGGGTCACTTGTCGTACTGACTGCACTGGCGGGTGTGCCACCGTTGAGCAGTGAGGCGAGTAGGAAGCCGACAGTTCCGGCGATAGCGAGGGGTGCGAATCTTTTCAGCATGAATGCTCCTTGTGTGAGGTGTTGACTCCCGACTACTCGTTGAGGACTAGTCGTTTCCTGGTAATTACGCCTCGAAATATTCAAGCTTCTTGAGCCGAGATGAAACCATTCCTAGTCTGGCAATTCTTTGGTGCCACGCTCTTGGCCGTCACATTAAATACGGTGTATAGGTTCGTGGTCGGATCGGAGACCATGCACGCGTACCGAGTGAATACATTCTTACTACTCACCTTCGGCTTCGTTATGTTAAAGGTATAGATACGTCTGTTGTAATCAGAAACGGTCGTAGAAATCGCATACTTTTCAAAAGAAAAACCCGAGAAATTCTGCTGTGGGACTTCTAATTCGATCTGACACTTTCCGGCTACCAAACCACGCAGGTTCAGAAGGTCAGGTTCATAACTCGATCGCTTGATTGAACAAATTTTCGGTGTCAGCGACCGAAAACCTTTTGCCAGTGTTACAACATCTCCGGCAGCTAGTGCTAGGGAATATTTTCGATCTTTCAACCAGTTCCAGCGTGGGAGTTGTTGCACTTGTAGCGTCGTTTCAGTGCCAACAGTTGGATTCACCTCTCCATTTGGGAGTTGGGCTAAGAGTGAAGAGGGCTGTCGTTGGAAATGAACGATGAAATTTGCGGTGGCCTCTGGTTTAGCCAGAAAGGGTACATATGATGTCGCGGAAACCTTGCAATCAACGTTGTCTCTTAGTGGTCTGATTTCAGCAGCATTCTCGCCGTTGGCCTTTACCTTCGTACGAATTACCTGGCACGTCTCGGGAGTCGATACCGTTGCGGTGGTGTAGTTAGGTGAATTGTTTTTAGTCCAATAATCGCTGACAACTTTGGAATTCTCAACACAAGTCTTATTTACACCGCAGCTGATTGTTTTCGACGTATATGGGGGCTCCAGGTAATAGATGTTGGTGCTCAGAAAGACCGAATCGGTAGCTGCAAAGCTCTTGCCATCAATCCCGATGGGTTCAGAGCGAAGGACTTCCATCGGTGGTCGAATCAAATCTTGGAGTGAACTATTGACCTTATAAATCGGAGAGGGACCCCCATCAAAATTGATCACCTGCCCCATGAGTTTTCCAACTGTCAAGACCGCGCAGGAACCAAACTCCTGGCCGTCTGAAAGTTTCGCACCTACACAGATTTGTTGATCCTTATTTGGATTAGTTATTCCATGGTCTGCAGGGACAAAGAATTTTTCGGACGTAGAAAAAGTTGATTCCGAGCCACCGCCCCGGATAGTGACTTTATAGCTTGTGACTGGCGAGGCTGATGCAGACTTCCAGAACCAGTCAACGAAACCATTGTGAAATAGAACTACGAAATTATCACTGTCCGAGTCAACTGCCTGTGAACTTGGTAGATTTGTAAGGAATACAGAGACGACTAAGGCCAAGAATAATGATTGGCTCCACCTTTGTCTCATCATGGATGTTAATAATATCTTGAAGCAACTGTCAATGAATTCACTTGTGTTCTATGTCAACCAATCTTTTCTACCTTGACGACATCGCCAAAGTCACCAGATTCGATATTGGTGATTTTATAACCCCAGACAGTCAGTGATTGATTCAACTTGAGAGCTGAGTCTCTACGCCATTTGAGATCAGTGGCGGATGTCGGGGAGACAATCTTGAGGGGTGACTTTCTGTATGGAATTGTGGTGTCTAAGGTATAAACAATCGCGCCTTCGCTAAGTGTGCCAAGTGAAGTGTCATAACCAAGGTTTCTCCTCGATTCAACAATGATGGCTTTATACTTAGAAATTGGAATCACAACCATTTTTGTATCAGTAGTAATTCTCTCAACCGGAGCTAATAAGTGCGTAGTCATTGATGAACTAGCCACACATCTAACTTGGTCATCATTGAGAACCCCCAAGAGGAATCTTTGCCAAGCTAGTAATTCTGGTGCCACCATTGAATTCATTAAGTCAAAGACACCTAAATCTGATGAATCTTGATTAGTTGGATCTGAAGTGTCTCGCACGTCGGTAAGCCCAAACATATGTCCAGTTTCGTGTGTCCAATTTAGAAGCTCGTAGCTCTTCTCTCCTGCTGGACCACCCATTATTAAGACATTGAATATGTTTTTTTCATTTGTCCTGAACGCTTGGCTGGGTTCACCGGCTTGCGCGACAAATGTTCCAATTTGTTTTCTAGTCACCTGAGGCGGAACAACTACCGCGATTATGGATGCGTCAGTAAAGTCAATACTCGCATCAACCTGGTTTATTGCTTCACGGACGTAGGAAAAGGCTTTTTCAGGATTAAATCCTCCCTTGAACAAATCTCCACTCAAGTCGTAATCTGCTATTGATTTGGGCATTCTGAAATAACTCTTTGGAATCGACCACTTAACTTGTATGGGATTAGTAGATTGCTTTTGGTAAAAATCGGAAACAAAGGCGGTGGTCTCTTTAAGATCATCTGCCGGGGAATTACTTCCTTGAAGATCAGTGAAATCTATAGCAATGACTTGAATAGTGGGACTCTTGGAAAGTACCGCACGCTCTGGATAAAGTGGAAAACCAGACACAAAATGCTTTTGAGGGTTATTGGATATATCTCCAAAGGGACCGGCATCGGCGATTTTGCATTGTGAGACGTCAGCGAGGTCAGATGGCTTGGTTATTACCGAGCTCGGTTTCTGAGTTGTATTAGATTGCGCTCTGTATTCCAAAGTTGAACTCAAGGAACCAAGTGGGCCCAGCACAATTTTCCCTGTGGCTTGATCAACTTGCTGGGCACCTGGTCGAGGCGTGTAGCGGTTATCCCACGTATTGCACATCAATACGACTAAGACTTCGTCTCTTGAGTAGCCGATGACGTCAGCCGAATTAGCCACACAGTTACCAGACTCCTTGGGTTTTGAAGGATCTAACTTCGGTGTCGGGTTGGGTGTGGGCGTCGGGGTTGGGGTGGGTGATGGTGTGGGGGTCGGGGTTGGCGCTGGGGTTGGCGCTGGGGTTGGTGACGGGGTTGGTGACGGGGTGGAAACTTTGACACCTTTACTCCATACGAGTTTCTTACCAGATTTAATACAGGTGTATTTGAAGCCGGCTGAGTAGGAGATGCCATTCAATTTGTTGCAGGCTGATCCTGCTTTAACAGCGGCAAGAGCAGGCATTGAAAAGAGAGATGCGACTAAAGAGAGAGAAAGAATAAATCGTAACCGTCGCATCATCGGCTCAGATTAATACCTCTCAGGAGGTGTGGGTAGCTGCAAATCCGGCCAATCTGATTTCGGAATTCCGAGATAGGCCCACCACTCTCGATAGAAATCTTCGCGAGCGGGCACCTTCGACGGCCGAGGTGGCACTAATATCAAGTAATTCCGGGCAGCGACAAAGGAGCAATATGCGCATCTGGTCATTCAAGGTAATCGCTACTCTTTCAATCGGTTTACTGGTCGCCTGCGGAGATTCATCTGGAAGCACCCTCACTCAGCTAGATGTGACGAGCAAGCTTCAGGCGTCGGCGATAGGTTGCACCGATGCAAATACAGGTGCAGGCGGCTTCGTTCCAGTCATTAAAGATGGCGAAGAGTACGACGATGGCTCCAAGAGTGTCAGTTGCACAAATGAGGGCGATGGGCGCTCGTACGTGTTCATTTACAAGGATGCCGCGGAAGCGAAGAGCAATATTGATCGTTTATGCGTGAGCGAAGACCTTGTTTATGGGTGGCGCCAGGTTGAAAAGTTCGTCTGGGGCGATAACTGGGTCGGTTATCTCTATGGCGGCGTCGCTACCGAAGAGGATTTAGCCAAAGTGCTCGGTGGAACTGTCGAGAGTTTGATGACTCACTGCACGAAGTAGTCGATTATAGGTTGCTAAAGGGCTCAAGACCTGCGAGTGTGCTTAAATCTTTTACTCGTGAATAATTATATGTGGGAGATTCATCGCTAATTTCTTGAGGCCCCGACGCAGTACATCAGCTCTTCTTCTCTCCTTTGCACTTTTAGTAACTGGCCTCTTTGTGACAACGCCGGCACACGCGACAGTCACGTGGACAACTCACACCCCAGCGATTTATTCGAACTGGAAAGGCGTAACCTCGAGCGCTGATGGAACTCATTTAGCCGCATTCAGAACCAGCGGCAACATTTATACTTCAGCGGACTCGGGGCTGACCTGGGTTGATGCGTCCACCTCTATCGGCTCCACAAAAACGTGGAACGGAATTACATCAAGTAGCGATGGCACACATCTAGCTGCCACCTATGGGACCGGTGCCTCAGGTGGTATCTATACCTCAGCAGATTCTGGAGCCACTTGGATCTCTCAGGCTGGTGCACCTAATGACCAACTTGGACCGATTTCATCTAGCGCTGACGGATCACACTTGGTGACGGGCGCACAAAATTCATATGCGAATCGTCTTATCTATACCTCAAGTGATTTTGGTGTTACTTGGGTTTCTAGAACTACATCCGGTGCATCGAATAAGAGGTGGCTCAATATCGCATCCAGTAGTGATGGAAGCAAGCTCGCTGCCACATTCATAGATGCCACTGGCACTGGCGGATTAATGACTTCATCGGATAGCGGTGTGACATGGACCTTGCGAGCAGGCGTTGGAGTCTCTAGGTATTTATTCCTAGCGATGAATAGTGATGGCACTCGATTGGTGGTTGGAAAGGTAAATGGAAAAGTACTTATCTCCTCTGACTCAGGTGTTAACTTTACTGAGGTCACAACTTTGGGGGATAAGTTTTGGACTGCAGTGGCTTCAAGTAGCGATGGCACACACCTTGCATTGATTGATGGTGGAGACATGATGACGATGGCGCCTGGCGCCATCTTGATCTCCTCGGACTCAGGAGCCACATGGACCGATACGCTCGCTGCTACCGGTAATTGGCAGACGATCGCTTATAGTGCAGATGGCCTCCATCTTGCAGCCTCCGATTACGCAAACGGTATCTACACCGCGTCTATTACCCCAGCGACATTTGGAATTACCTATCTTGCTAACGGCGCAACAAGCGGAGCAGTTCCAGTCGACAACGCCACGTACGCAACCGGCGCCGCCATCACGGTTCGCGCCAATACTGGAACCTTGGCAAAGACGGGTTACACCTTCGCGGGATGGAATACGAATGCTGGTGAAACTGGCACCTCTTATGTTGCAACCGGAGCAGACACACTCACCGTGGCGAGTGCCGCGGTAACTCTCTATGCAAAGTGGACCGCAATTCCACCAGCCCCCACGGTCGTCGTGGTTGCAGTTGTGGCGCCGATGACTCCCGAGGGAGCACCTGCAATTCATTTCACGAGTACAGAAGTGACGTGTTCACTTGGAAAGTACTCGCAGGCGCCTGCGTCAGCGGTCTATACGTTAGTGATCGGTGAAGATGCCGTATCAACGCACTTCTCCAACGCACTTATCCCTTCATGGCTTGTGCCTTGGGCCGGAAAGACGACGGACTACGGCAACGCCACCGCTACTTCTGCGTCGTGGAACATACAGTCATCGTGGAAGGGGAAGAACCTCTCCTGCCTCACGCTGGCATATGCCAATAACGCCACTGGCAGCACAAGCGTCTCAGCGGTAGTTCCTCCCCTCTAAGGCTTCCTGAGTCAATTCCAGACTTACTCATTTCGGCCACGGCTGAGACGTTGGGACGCACGGTCCTTCATCTTGATAATGATTTCGGGATCATTAGCAAAGTGACGGCTCAACCGATGGAGCGACTTAAAGTGTGAAGAGTAGATCTTAGAAAGTGGGATCTGTAACCACAATCTGTCCGTTTACTTCACTTACAGGGTAGGACTTCAGAGATCTGCGGGCAGGCCCTTGAAGTACTGCACCTGTTGTTCTATTGAAAGTTGAACCGTGGCAGTTGCAATCGAGTTTGTCTGCACCGATTTCCACCGCACAGCCCTCGTGCGTACACACATCATCAAAGGCCACGAGACCTTGCGCAGAGCGAGTGATGACAAAGCCTTTCCGGCGACCAGATGTGGAGCGCATTAAAAAGATTTTGGTAGCGCCATCTGATACATCGCTACTTGAGCCGAGAATCACTTGCCCTGGCACACTCGCAGTAGAAGGCGTTGCACTGGGTGAAGGCGTTGCAGTGGGCGAAGACGTTGCAGTGGGTGAAGGTGTCGTACTGGCTGAGGGCGATGCTGACGGAGTCGCCGCGGGGAGAGGAACACCCTTATTCCAGAGAATCTTCTTTCCCGATTTGATAGCGGTGTACTTCTTTCCACGCCAGATAATCGTTTGGCCCACCTTTTTAGGTACCAAAGTTGGTCCCGCCGCGGCGAATGCCGTTCCACTGATTAAGGAAGCGAGCGCACCCGAAAAGCCTGCAAGTATGTGACGGCGTGAAAGCATGGGATAAAAATACAATGCCAACTCACTTTCGACCATATTTATCCTCGCCTTGCCGAAGTTCGGGCAAGTAAATAGACTGAAAGAACCAAAGTGAGAAATTTCTGAGGATGGTTTGTAATGAAAGCGCTCGTTATCGGCGCCGGTGGAGTAGGGCGTTCAATCGCCAATATTGCCTCTCGCAGAAAATTTATTTCTTCCATGATTATCGCGGATCGGGATTTAGCTCGTGCAGAATCTGCAGTCGAGCGCCTCAATGATTCGCGGTTCTCGGCTGCCATGGTCAACGCAGCCGAGTTAGAAGATATTCGCGAACTGATCCGCAAAGCAGATCCCGATGTGGTGATCAACGCGGTCGATCCCCGTTTTGTGATGCCCATCTTTCTTGCATGCGAAATTGAAAATCGAAATTACATCGACATGGCGATGTCGCTTTCGCGCCCGCACCCGCATTACCCCAACACGGAAACCGGTGTGAAGCTCGGTGATGAACAATTTGCCCGCGACTGGAATTGGAGTGAGCGCGGCATTTACGCACTTGTAGGAATGGGTATCGAGCCTGGCATGAGCGATGTGCTTGCGCGTTACGCCAACGACTACCTCTTTAGTCGCATCGATTCCGTCACGATCCTTGATGGCTCCAACATTGTCGTCGAAGGCCATAATTTTGCGCCTTCCTTCTCCATCTGGACCACCATCGAAGAGTGCCTCAATCCGCCAATCATTTGGGAAGACGGTCGCGGTTGGTACACCACCGAACCATTCAGCGGAATTGAGATCTTCGACTTCCCCGAGGGTATCGGCCCCGTGGAGTGCGTGAACGTGGAGCACGAGGAAGTAATCCTCATCCCACAAAAGATTGATGCGAAGAAAGTAAATTTCAAGTACGGCCTTGGCGCGCAATTCATCACCACGCTCAAAACCATTCATATGCTCGGCATCGATCGAAAAGAAACTGTTGACGTACAAGGCGTCGCGGTCTCACCACGCGATCTACTTACCGCATCGCTTCCTGACCCGGCCACATTAGGGGAGCGGATGAAGGGCAAGACCTGCGCCGGCGTCCTCGTAAAGGGCTTAAACAAGGAGGGGGAGCCGTACGCGTGCTACCTCTATAACGTGGTGGATAACGCATGGTCGATGAAGGAGTACGGCGATCAGGCGGTTGTCTGGCAGACCGCGATCAACCCAGTGATTGCGATGGAACTGATCCATTCAAAGGTGTGGCAGCCATCCGGCGTTGCTGGCCCTGAGTGGTTTGAGCCGAAGCCCTTCCTCGATCTTCTCGAGTCGTATCAAACTTCGTGGAATATTCGCGAAGAAGACCCTACGGGGATCGTTAAATAACCTCGCTGAAGTCTGACCAGACATCGCTCTTACCCGTGCTGATCTTTTCTACTACCGCGCGACCAAGAAGTGCGCCAACAACGTTGCCCGTTCCACAGTAGGCACCGATTGCATAAACACCAGGCGCAACTTCGCGAGCGATAGGAAGGCCCGACTTGGTGTAACTGACGGTAGCTGCCCATCGGTGTTCTACAGGTGCGGTTATACCCAAGCCTTTGATTCTTTCATCCAAGAAATTCTGCACAGTGCTCGTGATGCGCACCTCGTTCGTATCTTCCTCCACACCGCCCACGTCCCGACCGCCGCCGATAGAGATGCGACCATCTGGAAGTTGTTGCCAGTAGTCATAAGCCGAACGCGTGTACACCGGAAGTTGAAATCGTGTGGTGGCCACCGGTGCAGTCGAGAGCATTTGCAAACGCACCGGATAGACATCATCTTTCAACTGCGTAAGTAGTACGGAGAGATTGCCGTCAATCGCCACCAAGATATTCTTCGCTTCAATATTTCCGTTCGGTGTGCGCACCACGTTGCTCTCAACACTGAGCGCCTTCGTATGGGCGAAGAGTTCCGCCCCGCCAGCAACCGCGTGCTCCACGAGTGATATCGCCCGGTTGAGTGGGTGGAAGACTCCGTCGGTAGGAATGAGGATTCCCTTACCTTCTGGTCCGTCGTACATCTCCACCGGAAAACCATCGAGAATCAGTGCTTCAAAGTGCCTCTGGCAATCGGTGAATTCATCATCGTCGAAGGCGATGCGTAGCCCACCGATGCGTCGAATGCTCTCTGGTGTTGCGCGTTCCATGAGCGCCATCTCATCGAGAGTGCGTTGATAGAGCCTGCGCGCCTTATCGCGTCCGAAGTTTGTGACCGCGTCGTGATGGAACTCCGCGATACCAGCGAGGAGAAATCCACCGTTGCGACCCGCAGCTTCGCCAGCAATTTCACCGGCGTCGATGCCGATGACGCTTAAGCCGCGAGTGAGTGCTTCGTTAACCGCAGTGAGACCAGACCCGCCCAACCCAATAACGCAGAGATCAACAGTGCGATCTACTTGGAGTGGTGCAAATTTCGGACGTTGAGCACCTATGTCCCATACCGTGTTCATGAAAGCGAGGAGAAATTAATCCTTGCTCTTCTTCTCTTGCTTCTTAATGCGCTTCTCTTTAAGAGTGAGCTTTGCTTCCTTTTTCTTATTTGCATTTCCTTGTTGCTCTTTGTTCGCCATGACATCCCCTGTAATTAGTTTCGACCTTGATAGATGTAAGCCTAGCCTTAAATGATCGCGTTGATGTCGGCAATTAATGAGAGAAGGTCTTTGTTTTCATCACCATCGAATAGTTCTGGATTAGCGAATGCGTATCGCCAAATTGCGCGCATCGTGGTGTAGGTAAGTCTTTCGTTTACCGCCAAGGTGGCCATCATCATGGCCTCGTAGCGATATTCGGTCCTCGGTGCTCCTCGGGCAATGAGAT